>Ga0209427_10007137_pt1 | contig 12665 bp, 6 predicted proteins | sample DeeMarSWOR136_30_FD_187465 | JGI IMG/M metagenome (GOLD analysis project Ga0209427, IMG submission 187465) | Marine sediment microbial communities from White Oak River estuary, North Carolina - WOR-1-36_30 (SPAdes) (version 2) | ecosystem: Environmental > Aquatic > Marine > Intertidal zone >... | reverse complement strand
CACACCAACGCCGACAAGTGAACCAACCCAGACGCCAACGCACACCCCACTACCGCCTACGCCGACGCCACAGCACACACCAACGACACCCGAGCCTACGCCTGGATCCACATCAATCCCACGGCCGAATTCCCTCTTTGTCATCTACTACCCCCTGGCAAGCGCACCAAAACAGAAACACCGGAGGATCAGGTGGACGATCCGCGCACGTTTAGGCGGACCTACGGCAGCTTGGTGAGTAGCCCAGTGAATGTAGCATGGGCATACCAGGCTCGCTACTGAATATCCCCCATCCGCCTATCCGCTACGTAATCCCCTGCCTCGTCTCCCAGACACACTTGCTCCACGCCTGTCACCTGCTTCAGCCTTCAGGTATATGGCATCGCTGGATGCACAATGTACTTGACTTCCCCTGAGCGATGGCGTATACTTCACCTGCCTAGTGCTAACCAGGAATGCTGTGAGATGATCATTTTCCCCTTTACGGCCATTGTCGGCCAGGAAAAAATGAAGAGAGCGTTGATCCTGAACGCCATCAGTCCTCAGATTGGAGGCGTATTGATCCGTGGCGAAAGGGGTACGGCCAAGTCAACAGCAGCGCGCGCGCTGGCTGCTCTACTGCCAGAGATAGACGTTGTGGAAGGCTGCCCCTTCAATTGCGATCCGGACTCGCCTGAGACGCTCTGTGACGACTGCCGGATGAGGCTAGCTACAGAGAAAACCTTGCCGCGGACGAAACGACGCACGCAGTTCGTAGATCTGCCTGTGAGTGCTACCGAGGATCGCGTGGTGGGTACCCTGGATATCGAGCAGGCGATCAAGAAAGGTGAGCGACACTTTGAACCTGGGGTGTTAGCCGCCGCCAACCGGAGCTTGCTCTACGTTGACGAGGTAAACTTGCTCGATGACCACGTGGTTGACCTCTTGCTGGATTCAGCAGCAATGGGCGTGAACGTGGTCGAGCGAGAAGGCATTTCCTTCACCCATCCCGCTCGCTTCATTCTTGTAGGTACGATGAATCCGGAGGAAGGGGAACTGCGCCCGCAGCTCCTAGACCGTTTCGCCCTGTGTGTGGAGATCAAGAGTATCCTGGATCCAGCGCAACGGGTAGAGATTCTCCGACGATGCACAGATCACGAACAGAACCCTTCTTCATTTTACGAGCGGTGGCAACCACAAGAGAAGGCGTTGTCCCAGAGCATTGGACAGGCACAGCGCCTCCTCCCACAGGTGACGTACACCGAGGATGACCTGCTCACCATTGCCCAACTGACGGCTGAGTTTGAAGTAGACGGCCATCGGGCAGACATAGTCATTCTCAAGACGGCTCTTGCACATGCCGCGTTTGAAGGGCGCCAGCGCATTGCCGAGGTGGACATTCTGTTGGCCGCGGAGCTGGCTCTGCCACACCGCCTCAAGAAGAAACCTTTCCAAGAAACAGAACTTCAATTCGAACGTCTCGAGCAGCGGCTGGAGATGGCTCACGCCGATGTTTGTGTTGACACCGAAGTGCAAGCCGCGCCCGACGCAGTAAAAAAAAACGCACCTGAGGCTGAATCACCAGACGTAGCAACTCCGGGTGCTGGTGTCCCGCTGATGGGCCATCACGCTGATGGGATGCCACTTTCCTACATCCGACAGGCGCAGTCCCGACATCCCCTGGACGGGGCAGACATGCCTGTTGAAATTGGTCCCTCTTTCCGCCCCCGCCGCCTGGAAACTCCCTTGGATCGCATGGTCCGCAAGGGCCATGGCAAGCGCAGCTTCACCAAGACCCACCGTAAACGGGGACGCTACGTCAGCAGTCGTGATGCTGAGGGGCAGTTTACGGACATCGCCTTCGATGCTACCGTTCGCCAGGCCGCTCCGCACCAGATCCATCGTCGCCGTGAGGACACCGCGCTGGCCGTCGCAGAAAGTGACCTGCGGCGCAAGGTACGTATTCGTCGTGCTGCCAACCTCATCCTGTTCGTCGTTGACGCCAGTTGGTCTATGGCCGCCGCAGAGCGTATGGAAGCCACAAAGGGCGCTATCCTGTCCCTCCTGCAGGATGCCTATCAGAAGCGAGACCAGGTAGGCTTGATCAGCTTCCAGAAGGAAAGCGCAAATCTCCTGCTACATCCCACCGCCAGCATCGAACTGGCCAAGAAGCTCTTGCAGGACATACCGGTGGGCGGAAAGACACCCCTGTCGGCGGGCTTGCTCTTGGCTCACCACGTCTTGGAACGGGAACGTCGTAAGAACGCAGAAGTGATGCCCCTCGTCATACTGCTTACCGATGGCGCTGGCAACGTTTCGATGACTGGACTGCCTCCGCATGAAGAGGCTCTGCGCGTAGCGGGCCTGATCAGGCGGAGCGGCATCCGCGCTGTGGTCATCAACACGGAGCACGAGTCCCTGGATCGTGGTCTGGCACAGCAACTGGCTGACAAGATGAGCGCACCTTGCTACACTCTGAAGGAACTCGGTGCCCAGGAGCTTTATCATACCGTGCGCGATGAACTCAAACGTTGAGAATCAGAGAACCCTGTTTTCTTGTCCCCATCTGCGCCAACCTCAACCCGGTCGTCCTTCTGGTCTACGCCTTCCTGTGCATCCGCTTTGTATTGGCCACCATGGTGCTGCTTTTCTCTTCGGCCAACGCTTGCGGGCGCCGAATCGTCTCTTCCGGGCAACGGTGGGATATAGCCCTGCCCTCGCCTAACCCCGCCTGAGGAATGGCAGGATTCCGCAGATGGTGAGGCTGCGCATTTCTGAAGCAGAGGGCGCGACATGGCCCTGCCTAGAGGAGGGCAGGACATGGCCCGAAGTTTGATTCTGCATAGAGAAAAGGAGAAAACGTCATGATCGAAGGCGTCCAAGTACGCAAATTGCGCCTCATTCCCGACGAACGCGGTTTTCTGATGGAGTTGATGCGCAGTGACTGGGAAGAGTTTGAGAAATTTGGCCAGGTTTACATCACTGCCGTTTATCCCGGTGTGGTAAAGGGCTGGCACTATCACAAGATTCAAACAGATCATTTCATTTGCATCCATGGCATGGCAAAGGTTGTCCTATACGATGGCCGTGAAGGTTCCCCCACCCACGGAGAGGTCAACGAGTTCTTTATGGGGCCGCTCAACCCAATCATGCTCACAATTCCCAAAGGCGTCTTTCACGGATTCAAGGGCATCAGCGAAGAGATGACGCTGATCGTGAACGTACCAACAGAGTTGTACAACTATGAACAACCCGATGAATACCGTCTGCCGGCCCACACCAAAGAGATTCCATACGATTGGGCGCGAAAGGATGGGTAGCTTGGCAGACTCCAGGGAACAGAAGCAAACTGTAGGACGTCTACAAGTTGATCGCCGGGCGAGTATTATGAATGGCAGCAAAAGGAGGTACTTACCATGTCGAAACGCAGGAAGGTTGGCATTGTCCTGACCCTCTGCCTGGCTCTGTTGACGGCAGTGGTGACTTCCAGTACTGAGCCCACGTTAGAGGCGCAAACCATCGGCGTGGATTTAACCGTGTACAATCAGAACCTGGCACTGGTGAAGGAGCGACGCACTCTGGAGCTCGAGCTGGGAGTTAATGAGGTTGCTTTCCAGGATGTAGCGGCGTTGATCAATCCGACCAGTGTCCTCTTCCGCTCACTGACCGACCCAGGTGGCACCATCGTGCTCGAACAAAACTATGAGTACGACATTGTGGGCAGCCAGAAGCTGCTGCAAAAATACGTGGACCAGGATATCGAATTGGTCACGGAAGACGGTAGTGAGTACAGCGGCAAGCTGCTCAGCGGTACGCAGGACGTCATCCTGCAAGCGGAGGATGGTCGGGTCACGGTCGTCAAACTGGATCAGGTGCGTGAGTTCAGCTTCCCCCGGCTACCGGAGGGCCTGATCACCAAACCCACGCTGCTCTGGCAGGTTGAAACAGCGGAGGAAGGCACGCACAACATCGAAGTCACGTATATGACCCAAGGCATCAACTGGCAAGCCGACTACGTGCTACTGCTGGATCAGGCGGACGAGAAGATTGACCTGGACGGCTGGATCACGCTGAACAACAACAGCGGGGCCACTTACAAGGATGCCAAGCTCAAGCTAATCGCGGGCGAGATTCACCGTGCCCAGGATGCGCTGGCCTACGCTGAAGGTGAGGTGTTTGCGGCTCCCACGGCGGCCAAAGAGCAACAGGTTGAGGAGCGAGCCTTCTTCGAGTATCACCTGTATGAAGTGCAGCGTCCGATCACTGTAAAAGATCGTCAAACCAAGCAGATCGAGTTCGCCACTGCTTCGGCTGTGTCTGCCGTCAAGTTCTTCGTCTACGACGCGTCGCAACGTCCCTTCTACTCGTACACGCCCATTACTGAGCCGAGCTACGGGTACACGGGCAGCCGGAAAGTAATGGTCATGCTGGAGTTCGAGAACAGCGAAGAGGCTGGCCTGGGTATACCATTGCCCAAGGGCCTTGTACGTGTGTACAAGGAAGATGTAGACGGCAGCACGCAGTTCATCGGCGAGGATAGAATTGACCATACGCCCAGAGACGAGAAGGTCCGGCTGTACCTCGGCGATGCCTTTGACATCGTGGGTGAGCACACGCAGACCAACTTCCGCAAGCCGAGCATGCGCAGCATGGAAGAGAGCTTTGAGATCACCATTCGCAACCACAAGGATGAGGCAATCGAGGTGCGGGTCGTAGAGCACATGTTCCGCTGGATGGAGTGGGAAATCACCAGTGAAACACACGAACATGTCAAAACCGACTCCCGAACCATCGAATACCATCTGGACATACCAGCCAATGGAGAGGAGACGGTCGAGTACACTGTGTTCTATCGGTGGTAGTGCCCGACACTAACCGAACTGGCGCTGAAATGCCGAGAGCCGTTTCCCAGGGGAAACGGCTCTCGGTCGTTCGAGAAGCCTGTGGTGAGAATCGCGTTTGCATTCTAGGGCCGGATGAAGAGCCGCAGTACCTCAGTGTCTGTCGCGCCCAAGTCGTACTTATAGCGCTCGTCTCCCTGCAGGAAATCAAAACGCTTGCAGCCACACTGTATCGCGTCATCGATCAGATATCCCAGCAACACAATGCCTGGTGACAGGTGGGCGTAGGTGGACAGGTCAAAGCCCGAGTTGTAGACCAGCCTGTCGCCCCCATAGTCAAAGCACAGGTAGCTAGCCACGGCCTGCCCATCGAAGCGCAGCACGCTCAACCGTAGCCAGTCCTTGTCCAAAGCAAAACGGGCCACCGCTCGAAAGAAACCCTCCATGTGCTCATCCATGAACGCCTCTTTATCGGGAGCACTGGCCTTGTGCAAATGGATGAAGACATCCAGCCCCTGTTCCATATTGTCAGCATCGATCCAATACCAGTCAACGCGTGCTTCCCTTTCGGCACGCCGCATCTTGCGGCGTAGCTCGTGACGCCGCTTCTTGTTCAGCTTCGTTGTGAGGTACTCCTCCCACGTGCCGGGCAGTTCAAGCACGGGGCACACGTCTTCCCTGGCCTGCTGTACGTCCCAACCCCGCGCGCGAGCCAGCTCCGTTACTGTGGACACGGTGGGTGATGCGGATGGGAGAGAGCGCAAATCAAGGATGTCCCAGTCTTCCTCGCTAGCGAGGGCGTCCAGAAAGGCTGCAGTAATCTCTCGATGGGACTTGGGAGGAGCAATGCTGTCCAGATAGTCTGACACTTCCGTGCCGCCAACCAGGTGCACCGTTCGCTGCACCTCGCCCTTGCCCAGTTCAAGAGGGTTCTCTACGCTGATGTCTGGCAGCAAGGCATCCAGATCAAGCGATGTATCCTGGATAAAAAGCGGTACAATGCCGATGAGGTGCCCGCTCTCATCCCGCATCGCTAGTAAGCGCAGGTTTTTGCCTTCTCCGAAAACATTCCACCACGCTCGCTGCCATCCCCAGGTCAGAAAGAGCACATCCGTAGCACTGCGTTGCAAAAGTGCCTCCCACTCCGCGTGCAGGGCATCAAAGCCATTGACATCGTTGTACCATTCCAGCCTCATTGGCTTTTCTCCTTGGTCGGGTACTTCAGTAATCATTGGTCCCTCCATCCACTAACCAATTGATTGACTATCCGACCAACTGCCCACTAGGAAAGTCCATGCACGCCTTTGACCGTGCTGATCACAGTATCCACTGGCTGCTCCTTCTGCTTTGCAGGTCCCAGCGGATCCTGTACTTCCTCATCACCCAGCAACACCGAGAACGTGGCCGCAACGCACAATGCCAAAGCTTCCAGGTTATACCCTCCAGCCAAGGTCAATACCAATCGCCCTGCACACAGTTCCTCAGCAAGTGTAACCAGGGTGCGCGCGATATTGGCATAACCTGACACAGATAAGAGCATCATACCCAGGGGATCCATCCAGTGTGCATCGTAGCCCGCCGATGCCAAAATCAATTGTGGCTGGTATCGTCGTGCCAGTGGCACGACGATTTCGTCAAACACGCGCTGGTAGCCGATGTCGCCAACGCCGGAGGGCATAGGCACGTTAACCGTATAGCCCTCGCCAGCGCCTCGACCCGTCTCCTGCCAGTGCCCGGTGCCGGGGTAATAAGGGTATTGGTGGGTCGAGAAATACAAGACCTGAGCGTCCTCGTAGAATGCATCCTGCGTACCGTTTCCGTGATGCAGGTCAAAGTCGACAATGAGCACTCGATCTAGATCGTGCTGTTGCAAAGCGTAACGCGCTGCTATGGCGATATTGTTGAACAAGCAGAAGCCCATGCCCCGGTTCGCCATCGCATGGTGACCTGGTGGTCGCACCAGCGCAAATGCATTGTCCACTTCATCTCCCAGGACAGCCTCCACGGCCCGTAGCAGCCCACCTGCTGCGCGCAGAGCCGCAGCATAGGAGCGTAGACCCACATAGGTATCCGAATCTAACCAACCTCCTCCGCCCTCAGCTGCATGGCGCACCCGCTCGATATAAGCGGCATCATGAACGGCAGAAAGCTCCTCTACAGATACGTCCCGAGCCTCCAGATGCCGCATGCGGCCCAGTAACCCTGCATCTCGCAGATACTTCATGGTTTGCTCCAGGCGGCGCTTGTTCTCCGGATGCGCAGCCATGTCATGCTCAAGATACAGCGGGTCATAAACATAGCCTGTGCTCATTGCCATTCCTCCTGATAAAGACAGGGTATTGCGTCCATCGGTGCACTCAGACGGCCCTTTTCGTCCGAGGAGTCGATGATCTGAGTCTAGCAATCTACGCACAAAGCATCAAAAGACCACTGATAATTGTGGCCTCTTGATACCGTCACCCATGTCCCTGGGGTGGAGACCTGGCCCCGCCCAAAAGATGGCGGGACATGGTCGGTGCACCTTGGGTGGCTGTTGAGCGTCGCCAAACTACAGGGCTCCGCAACGCCCCGCCAGAGGGATAGCGGGGCAAAGCGGCAACTGGGGTTGGCGTTTCTTCCTTTTCTTCTTCCGGCTTGTGAATGGTGTAGATGCGGACCTTTTCACTCTCGGCCTGGTTACCCGCAGCGTCAAAACCGATAACGTGCAAGACATGGGTCTCTGTATAACCCCAGGTATCCGCGATAATCCCAAAGCCTGTGGTGAAAGCGGCCGTCCTGGTGATGACATGGTTGTCGGTGATGGAACGGGTGACCGTCACCACCGTGCCATCGAGCAAGGTCTGCGCCTCCAGTAGATACAGATCTTCGATCGTAATCACCTCGGTGCTGCTGATCACCGCTGGGTCGAGGCTCAACATGGGAATAGTGTCAGAAAGAGCAATCGTCCACTTCTTGGTGAAGGGGACTATGGTGCTGTAGCCAATTGGCGTTCCATCCAGGAAGAACTCAACCCTGTCCATGGCGTAGCTGTCAAAAGCATCTACCTGGATGTTCACCCACTCGTCGGTTTCCAGCGTGTACACCGCACCGCTCAATGGATGGATGATCTCTACAGTGGGCGGGGTGTTGTCCACGATGAGATGGACATTTGCTGTGCGATGGTTACCGCTGCCCTGAATCACTATCAACTGCAGAGTGTACAGCCCATCCTGCAGCTGGCTCGTATCCCAGTACTCCAGGATATTGTTGTCCACCTGATGCCAATGATCGCCACCAAGTGGCGTCCATTCTGATGGCTGCAAGCCCTCCCCGTACTGAACCCGATACAGCCGGAAATCACCCGGACGGGCATTACCCACGATCGGTACCACTCCCGAAACGTGAGCATACATAGACGGATGGTTGATAGCTACCTCTAATGTTGTGGCGGTGGGGCCGTGCACGTGGCAGTATTCTGTGGGCGGTTGTGGGATCTGCTCTTCACGCACCCAGTCGCTGGCCTCAGGAGGATATACCTCAAAAACCTGCTCCTCCACCGTTTCCGGAGGGCAGAACACAGTCGCCAATTCGCCTGACACGCGGCAAATGCGAAATGGACGGTGTACGTTATCATACTCAGTCGGAGCAGTCCCCTTGATAAAGACCTCACGCAACCTGCGTGGAGAGTGCCCCGTTGGCAGCAGACCGGAAGTGGCATCTACCTCCACCCTAACCACACCAGGTGGCTCTTCAAACTCCACATCTGGATTTCTTTCAAGCATCAACTCCATCATGCCACGCCATATTGGCCCTGCCCCCCTACTACCATACACGCCTTCCATCGGAGTATTATCGCTGTTGCCGACCCATGCACCCACTACTGCTTGGGATGTATAGCCCATGGTCCAGGCATCGCGGTAATCCGTCGTGGTCCCCGTCTTGACCGCCACGTTGGGACTCAAGTTGACAGGGCTGGTGGGGCTATAGGTGCCTAGACGGGCATTCATGTCAGACAGGATGCTGGTGATCAGATAGGCCAATTCGGGCTGGATGATCTCTTGTCGCTGAGGTTCGGTGTACTCGTAGAGCACGTTGCTCTGTGCATCCTCAATCCTTAAGATGGCTACAGGATCTAGCTGACGGAAACCGGGCTTCGCATTCTCTGGGAGCACCGGCTCACCGACCATGACCCCGCCGTTAGCGAAAACACCGTAGGCATAGGTGAGGTCGAGCAGCGTTACCTCCCCGCCTCCAAGCGTCAGACTCAGCCCATAGAAATCACGGTTCAGGGTGTTGATGCCCATGCGGTGAGCAGTGTCCAACACGTTCTTCACGCCCGCCCGGTACAGCATGGCCACCGCGGGTACATTTAGGGAGCGTGCCAGCGCCTGCCGCAGGAGCACCGGCCCATGGAAGCGGCGGTCATGGTTCTCGGGGACGTATGGAGGGTTGGGGTCATCGGGGAAACTCGTGCGCACGTCCATGATCATCGTGGCCGGCGTATATCCTTGAGCGAATGCAGTCACGTAGGTGAAAGGTTTGAAGGAAGAGCCTGGCTGCCTTTCAGACAGCGCCACATTGACCTGCCCATCTATGTCGGGATCGAAGTAGTCCAGGCTCCCGACCATGGTCAAGATCTCGCCAGTGGGGGTATCAATCACCACTACCGCTGCATTGGTTACATTATTCTCCCGGACGGTGTCAATATGCTCGCGGGCGATGCGTTCTGCTTCGGTCTGCAGCTCGAGATCGAGGCTAGTGTACACCCGTAGTCCGGCGCGATAAACCATGTCGAAACCAAACTTATCCTCGAGCAGTTTCCGCACGTACATCACGAAATGCGGTGCAGTGATGTCAAAAGGCTTAGAGACGATGGTCAGCTTCTCCTGCTTCGCTGTCCAAGCCTCCTCCGCAGTGATGTAGCCTTGAAGGTACATCTGATCCAGGACAATCTCCTGACGTTTCTTGGCCTCCATCGGGTTGTCCAGCGGGTTCAGAGCTGGAAACTGAGGTATGGCGGCCAACATCGCTCCCTCCGCCAGGGACAGTTCCTTCACATGCTTCCCGAAGTAGAACTCCGCTGCAGCTTCAATGCCGGTGGGAAAACCATAGGACACGGAGTTCAGGTACCATTCTAAGATCTTATCTTTGCCTTCCACACCCGGGTACTGTTGCGTCAACTCGTAGGCCAGGATCGTCTCCTTGATCTTGCGCGCATAGCTGCGCTGGTACCTCTCCTCGGGCGTCATGACTACATTGCGGATCAATTGTTGGGCGATGGAACTACCACCCTGGACTGGCAAGCCACGCAGGTTGTTGATGGCGGCGCGGAGGAGGCCCTCGATGTTGATTCCCGCCGGGTTCTCATAGAAGGTCCGGTCTTCCAGAGCGATGGTAGCATACCGCACATGCTCTGGTATTCGGTGCAGCGGCACAAAGGTGCGGTCGCCACCTTCTGGAGGCAATAGCTCGTACAGCAGGTGCTCGCCCGTCCGGTCATAGATCTTGGTGGTTTTAAAAGAGGAGATCGTCCTCTGACCGATCTCCTCTGCCGAAGGCAATTGCTGGCTGTAGTAAGCATACGCTGCCCATACGCTGCCGAAGCCAAGAACCATAGCCATGATGCTGACAAGCACCATAGACAACAACAACCCACCGACCAACTTGAGGGCCAGACTAGAGTTCTTGCGGCGGCGCGGAAGCAGATAGTAGGTTTTCCACGCGTTCATTTATCTACGCCTGACTTAGACTCCTCACCCCAGACCTGTATATCAACTGCTTTCCTCGGGGTTCGCTTCGGCCGTCGGGTTGGACGTGGCCACGGCGACAGCTTCCGAGGTTTCCCCAGCCGGCACGGCCGCTGCCCCGCCTAAGGAAGGTCGGGACTCTGCCGGCAGGCCCATCTCCATGGCCAGGGCAGCGGCAGCAGCCAGGGCTTGCCGCTTTTCCTGACGGCGACGGAAACCTGTACCTGCCGGAATCAGTTTGCCAATGATCACGCTCTCTTTGAGCCCATGCAGATCATCGCGCTTGCCCTCAATAGCTGCGTTGGATAACACACTGATCGTATGCTGGAACGAAGCTGCTGAAAGGAAGCTCTCTGTCTCCAACGCAGCCTTGGTGATACCCAAGAGCACAGGCTGTGCAGTGGCAGGCTCGCCACCTTCGGCGATCACCTCATTGTTGATCTGCTCGAAATCCAATCTGTCAACCAAATCTCCTGGCAACAGATTGGTATCGCCGGAACTCGTTACACGCACCCGGCGCAACATCTGCCGGACGATGATCTCGATGTGCTTATCGTGGATCGTGACGCCCTGCGTGCGGTATACGAGTTGAACCTCCTCCACCAGATACTGCCGCACCGCCTCAATGCCCAGGATATTAAGGATCTCATGTGGATTCAGCACGCCTTCCGTGATCTGATCGCCAGCTTCCACCCGCTGCCCCTCCTCGACACGAAGACGGGCAGCAACTGGGATCTCGTACTCCCGCTCGTCTCTGTCCTCGCGGCAGATCACAACATCCCGGTCCTCGATGACCACATTGCCATCAGCTTCGGCGAGAATCTGCCTTTGTCCCCGCTTAGCCAGGGCATCGCCGACTTTAACCATGGCTCCATCTTCTGCCAGGATCTTGTAATTCCTGGGTATGGAGTGTGTGTAGCGCAGCATCTCACTGGACACGACCTGCACCCAGCGCATGTCACCCTCAGATCTGACATGCACCACTCCAGCGATATCCGAGATAATGGCCTGGCCTTTGGGATTGCGAGCCTCGAACAACTCTTGTACGCGCGGCAGACCTTGAGTTATATCTTCACCGCCAGCCACGCCACCTGTGTGGAATGTGCGCAACGTTAACTGCGTACCAGGCTCACCAATGGACTGCGCAGCAATGATTCCTACGGCCTCACCGATCTGTATCTTGCCACGTCGGGCAAGGTCACGCCCGTAACAATCGGCACAGACGCCATGACGCAGCACGCATGTCAATGGGGTGCGGACAAAAACGCGCTCAACCTTATGAGCATCGATATCCTGCACTTTGCGCTCGTCAATCATCTCTCCTACATCTACAAGTGCTTCGCCCGTCCTAGGACTGACAACTCGTCCTGCAGCTATGCGTCCAATGATTCGTTCGGCGAAGGTTTCACCGATAATCTCACTGCGCGCCCTTTCGATCCAGATGCCTGCTTTAGTGCCGCAATCTTTCGCGTTGATGATAACGTCTTGAGCGACATCTACCAGGCGTCTGGTGAGATAGCCAGCATCAGCGGTGCGCAAAGCTGTGTCAGCCAGACCTTTGCGCGCCCCATGGGTAGAAATGAAATACTCAAGCGCACTCAGGCCTTCTCGGAAGTTGGAACGGATGGGCAAGGCAATGATGCGGCCAGAAGGGTCAGCCATCAAACCACGCATTCCGGCCAATTGGCGTACCGGCTGCAAGCCACCTTTGGTCGCTCCCGAAGTAGCCATAATGCTAATCGACCCGTAGGGATCGAGTTCCTCGGAGAGGGCCGCAGTGATCCTTTCCGTGGCATCTGTCCATAGTTCGACGGTTTTTACATACTCCTCGTTCTCGGTGATGAGGCCACGACGATATTGCCGCTCAACTTGAGTCACTTTGTCAGCGACTTCGTCCAAGATAGTCACCTTGTCTGCAGGCACCGTCAGATCTTCGATAGCAATAGTAACACCAGACCTGGTGGCGTACTTGAAGCCAAGCTCTTTGATCTTATCAACCAGTTCCGCAGTCCCCGCCGGGCCCAGTTCCAGGTAGGCCTGACCAACCAAGCCCTTCAGGCGACTTCTGTCCAACACCTCATTGAGGAAACGTAACTGGGGTGGCAGTATCTCATTAAAG
>Ga0209427_10007136_pt1 | contig 12666 bp, 12 predicted proteins | sample DeeMarSWOR136_30_FD_187465 | JGI IMG/M metagenome (GOLD analysis project Ga0209427, IMG submission 187465) | Marine sediment microbial communities from White Oak River estuary, North Carolina - WOR-1-36_30 (SPAdes) (version 2) | ecosystem: Environmental > Aquatic > Marine > Intertidal zone >... | reverse complement strand
CTGAGAGAGTCAAAGCACTCTTGAAAAGCGTCGGGAGGTGATGCTTATGGCATTAGCTTTATATAACACTCTGACTCGGCGCAAGGAAGAATTTGTGCCCATCAAGGAAGGACAGGTGCGCATATATACCTGCGGTCCCACGGTGTACGACTATGCTCACATCGGCAATTATCGAGCCTATATCTTCGAAGATCTTCTCCGGCGCTACTTGCAATACAGAGGCTTTGAGGTTACTCAGGTTATGAACATCACCGATGTGGACGACAAAAGCATCGCCGCAGTTCGGAAAACAGGCCAAAGCCTGGAGGAATATACCGCTAAATACAAGGAGGCCTTTTTCGCAGGCCTGGACACGCTGCGGATCCAGAGGGCAGAGCATTATCCCGAGGCCACAAAACACATCGAGGAGATGGTGGCCCTCATTCAGAAGCTGCAGGAAAAGGGTGTGGTTTATGAAGCCGAGGGAAATCTCTATTATCGAATTTCGTCCTTTTCCGAGTACGGCAAGCTGTCCCACATGAAGTTGGACGAGCTCAAGGGCGGCGCCCGGGTCAAGGCGGACGAATACGAGAAGGAGCAAGTCAGCGATTTCGCCCTCTGGAAAGCCTGGGAGGAGTCCGACGGGGAGGTCTTCTGGGAAACAACACTGGGCAAGGGTCGCCCGGGCTGGCATATCGAGTGCAGTGCCATGAGCATGAAATACCTGGGAGAGACCTTCGATATCCACACTGGCGGGGTGGACAACATGTTCCCCCATCATGAGAACGAGATCGCCCAGAGCGAGGCGGCCACTGGTAAGCCCTTCGTGCGCTATTGGCTACATAATGCCCACCTCATTGTAGAGGGTCAAAAAATGTCCAAATCCTTGGGGAATCAATATACCCTACGGGATTTGTTGGAGAAGGGGCATGACCCGGTGGCTATCCGTTATCTGCTGATGAGCACCCACTATCGTCAGCAGCTTAATTTCACCTTCAATGGCCTTGAAGGCGCTGCCAACGCTCTGCATCGAATTCAAGATCTTGTCAACAACCTGGCCCTATCAGCTGCTGAGAAGGATAACCACAAACTGGACGCAATCTTGGAGCAGGCCAGGAGTGAATTTGAGAGCCATATGGACGACGATCTGAACATCTCCGGGGCTCTGGGCAGTCTGTTCAGCATGATCGGACGGGTAAACAAGCTTATAGAAGGTGATGGCTTATCCTTGTCGGATAGCTCCAAGGTGAAAGAATTGTTAGCTCGGTTTGATGAAGTCCTGGGTGTTTTGGAACCACCCGCAAAAAGGCCATCGGAAGAGCTAGAGAAGATCGAGAAGCTGGTGCGCCAGCGGCAGCAAGCTAGGGCCGAGAAAAACTGGGGAGAGGCGGATCGCTGCCGGGAAGTTCTTTCCGAGGAGCATAGGGCCGTCTTGGAGGACCGACCCGAGGGGACGGTGGTGCTGGATAAGGAGACTGGCAAGATGCTTATGGACGTGGTCCGCTCTGAGGGAGATTGATGCTCTGTATCGGGAATCTGGATCCGGGAATCGGGGATCGTCAGGATTAGCGTCTCATATCAGGATTCTTTTTTTTTTGCGATTTACGAATTACGATTCACGAATAGCTGTCTTAAAAGGAGGTGAAACAATGCCCCACTGTCACGATATGAAAAGTGGAGAGATATACGTGTGCTCGGACTGTGGTCTTGAGCTGCAGGTGGTCAAAGAGTGCCGGGAGGCGGATACTCCGGCCGAATCCTGCTCCTGCACTCCCTGCCAATTCGTTTGCTGTGGCCAGGATTTGGCGAAGAAGCAATCCTGATCGAGATATGTGAGAGGAAAACAGCCTAACGATGGGACGGAGCGGTGGCATAACCGCCACTGCTCGTCCCTGTGAGGCTCTGGTTGAGGACTGTGGGGTTCATGACCCCCATCTTCTGGAGCCGTTAAATATGAGAGCTGTTCTGAAAGGACGAAGCGTATCCAGCCTGCTGTCTTTTCGACAAGGTGTACCTGGTGATGTGCTTCCTTGAAGTACCTCGCCAGATAAGACGGTGGGCTGTGGTGTTTGTGGGGTAGGAGTTGCCCTTATTGGCTCTCGTTTTACGATGAATTCAATTAATGTATAGGCTGACTTGCGGGACGCCACGCGGCAATCGATCTTCTTTATAGCAACGACCTATAGATGCTCGGTCTGGATTCTTGGAGGCCTGTATGCCCAAACCCCAGTTTGTCCCTTTGATGACCTATCACGAGCATCCCGTTGAGGAGATGAAACAGCGTGCCGCCGCTTTCTACAACGAGATGCAACGGCGGCGCACCGTTCGCCATTTTTCAAACCGCTCGTTGCCTCGGGAGATCATCGAGCAGTGCCTGCGCGCAGCCAGCACTGCGCCCAGCGGTGCCAACATGCAGCCGTGGCACTTCGTGGTGGTTGAGGACCAGACCGTCAAGCGACGGATTCGCTTGGCTGCTGAAGTGGAAGAGCGTGAGTTCTACCGACATCGAGCTCCGGAAGAATGGCTGGAGGCTTTGGCGCCCTTGGGTACCAATGAGCACAAGCAATTCTTGGAGACCGCACCGTATGTGATCGCCGTTTTCGTTCGGCGACACGGGAAGTTACCAGGTGGCTACAGAGTCAAATATTACTATCCGCTTAAGTCGGTGGGGATAGCGACGGGAATATTGATCACAGCCATCCATCATGCCGGTCTGGTAGCGCTGACATATACGCCAAGTCGGATAAGATTTCTCAATGACATTCTCCATCGGCCCGCCGATGAGCGGCCATTTTTGCTTCTGGTCGTTGGCTATCCCTCAAAAGATGCGGTCGTGCCGGATGTGCGCCGAAAAGTGCTCGCTGAGATAGCCACCTTTGTGTGAAGTTGAACCTGGCAAGTTGGGTTATGACACAAACCTCGAGAAAAAAGTCTGTAGTTGGATCGCAACTCGGGTGAGAGCTCATTTTCCCTGCCGAGGCTAAGGACCTCTGCTACAGGATCTAAAAGTCAACGGAAACAGGGATCCCTGCAAGAAAAAAGGAATGGAAGCTGGATGGACGCCGGGCCAAAACAGGCAGTCCATAATATTGATGACGTGCGGCGGATTACGTGGATCGGGCTGATTGGTAATGTCTTCATATCCGTTCTGAAATTCGTCGTAGGAATCATAGGCGCAAGCCAAGCAGTAATCGCAGATGCGGTCCACAGTCTCTCAGACATGACCACTGATATTGGGGTTCTTTTAGGGGTGCGGTATTGGTCGACGCCTGCTGACGAAGATCATCCATATGGTCATGGCCGCATTGAGACGATGGTGACAACGGCACTTGGTATTATGCTCGCTGGGGTCGCTTTGGCGATTGGCTATAACGCCATTGCGACCGTTCGGGAGGCGCACATCAGGCAGCCGGGTTGGATCGCGTTCATTGGTGCCACAACTTCCATTGTCGTTAAGGAAATTCTCTACCGATGGACGTTGGCCGTTGGGAAACGTGCCAAGTCTACTGCGGTGATGGCCAACGCATGGCATCACCGATCGGATGCTTTGAGCTCAATTCCCGCGGCCCTGGCGGTTGTAGTGGCATTGATCAATCCGGATTGGTCATTTATAGACCATATTGGCGCCCTTATTGTATCGTTGATCATTCTGCACGCGTCATGGCGCATCATTAAGCCAGCGTTAGGAGAACTTGCTGATAGAGGTGAGCCCAAGCACATTCGAAGCCAAATAGAGGCATTGGCTAAGGCATCGGAAGGTGTAGAAGCAGTTCATGCCATTCGTACCAGGCGAGTAGGCCCTGGCATACATGTTGACCTTCATATTACTGTCGACGGCGACATGAGCGTTTATAGAGGCCATGACATCTCAGAGAAGGTGAAAAAGCAGCTTTTAGATAATGGACCAGATGTCATGGACGTGGTGGTGCACTTGGAACCCTGTGAGTACGAAACGAAGGTTAAGGGATCCTTCTCTGACCGCAAGCGAAGGCATTGAGTTGCCAGTTGTGTAAGAAATTGTGCATAGTGTCAATCGAATTTATCGATAAATCCCAGCAGATTTATATTTGTTTACCAGGCTTAGCTCAACTTGCACGAACCCAGGGCGAACCTTCCATTCCCAAGAGCGGAAGAGAATCAGGGCGAAGTGAGCAGCTGGCCGCAGCGGGATGAGGCCAGGGGATGCGACGAAAAGGACATCAGGAGGGGTGGGGCGCCCCTTCCTAAAAAGTTCAGCTCCCCCTTAAATTTGTTGAAAAACAAGCCGGATACGCTGGTGCCCACATTGGAAAGGTTATACAATGATGAATCAAAAACTTGCCGCGATGCTAAGAATACTTACCGCTCTCATTATGGCGTTGGCGATTTCCATTATTACGCTGCGCTTGACGACCATTTTTTCCATTCCTGAAGACGGTTTCATTCCCTCTTCGTTCGTCACCCATACCTTTATGTGGTTCCTGTCCGTCGTTATCATTTACATTCTGACGAAGGGGAAAATAGGTGAATACGGTTTTACAAAAGGCACGTTCCGTTTGACCCCCAGGATTTTCTTATGGGCACTTCCAACGGCCATTCTCTCTGTGCTGAGCTTTATCGGCTCTCGTTTGTCAGGAGGAGTTGAAGAAGCAAATGGGCTTGTCTATCTTCAAGACATCCTGTTTATTTGGATCTATTCCAGCATCAGCGAGGAGATCTTCACCCGGGGATTGTTGCAGAGTTTTCTTTCGCCGGTGACGAAATATGGCTTTGTTCTGGCGAAAAAATGGCGTATCAGTCTCCCGGTTCTCTTCAGTGGGTTTTATTTCGGGGCCATGCATATCGTGCTGGTTAAAAGGATCGGCCCCGCCGTCCTAATGGTCATGACGATGGCGGCTTGCTTGGGAATCGTGGCCGGTTATCATCGCGAGAAAACGGATAGCTTGATTCCGGCCATCATCATTCACGCCCTCTTCAATATCGGCGGCGCATTGCCCATGTGGTTTTTGAGGTGGGTGATCACCTAAGCGGTTCATAAGCTCGAACTCTAGGATGGATTTATTATAGCGACAGCAAAATGATCACTCTAGGAGAATATCTGTGCAAAAAAAGCTTTTGGGATTCGGTTACTTCTTGATCCTCCTAATTCTGGCAAGCTGTCAGATCAAAGAGGGGGATCTCCAGGAGCAAAGCGAAAGTCCAGTGACCATTGTGATCCTTGGTTCCTCCACTGCGGCGGGAACAGGACCCAAGAATATCACCAATGCGTGGGTTAACCGTTATATAGCCTATGTGGAGGACATCAACCATGACCATAAGGTCATCAATCTGGCCAAGGGCGGGTATACCACTTATCACATCATGCCCAGGGATTTCGTGCCACCCGATGACAGACCAAAGCCCGATCCGGGGCGATGTATCACCATGGCACTTTTGCTGGATCCTTCAGCCATCTTCATCAATTTGCCGAGCAACGACGCCGCATACGGTTATAGCGTCACTGAACAATTGGCAAATTATGATAGCATTTTAGCCGCCGATGATGTAGAAAACGTGCCCATCTGGATTACCACTACTCAACCCCGCAATCTTTCCATGGAGAAAAGGCAGAATCTTATGGACATGCGAGATTCTACCTTCTCACGCTTTGGCAGCAAAGCCGTGGATTTCTGGACCAGCCTTGCCCAGGAGGATGGCACCATCGACCCTGCATTCGACTGCGGAGATGGCGTGCATTTGAACGATTTGGGGCACAGCATCTTGTTTGAACGCGTCGTTGCCGCTGGCGTGCTTGACTCCGTCTTGGCATACGGAAACTAGGGGCTCGGGATTCCCCTAGGAGGTTAATAAGGGTGAAGAAGTGAGTCACTTAGTGAAACTGATTGGATTACTCCTTTTTGTGACGTTTCCAAGCTGGGTCTTAGCCCAATATCCCAATGTCAGAGTCAGTCAGGTAGGAAGCACCGATCCGGAAGAGGTGACCATCTCCATCAATCCCACGAATCCTTTGAACCTGGCGGCTGGTGCCAACATCGACTACTACTATTATTCCATGGATGGGGGCCTTACCTGGACGGAGGGTCAACTAACCTCACCTCTAGGCGTCTGGGGTGATCCCTGTGTGCTTTTCGACGCAGAGGGGAATTTGTATTATTCTCATCTCTCCTTTCCCGTTGCTGGAAACTGGCTGGACCGCATCGTCGTGCAAAAATCGATGGACGGGGGCATCACCTGGAGCGATGGCGCTGGCGTTGGGCTGAATCCACCCAAAGATCAGGATAAGGAATGGTTGACCACGGATCACACCAATTCAGCCTCTCGGAACAATCTCTACGTGGCCTGGACCGAATTCGACGCCTATGGCAGCTCGAATCCCCAGGACAGCACGCGCATTCTGTTTTCTCGCTCCACCGATTTTGGAGAATCCTGGTCACAGCCTGTCAGGGTGAGCGACTTCGAGGGGAATTGTCTTGATGGCGACAGCACCGTCGAGGGTGCCGTTCCGGCCGTGGGTCCTGACGGTGAAATCTATACAAGTTGGGCTGGTCCCCTGGGCATCATGTTCGATAAATCGACGGACGGAGGCGTGACCTTTGGGGAAGATATCTCTGTGACCTCGCAGCCTGGAGGCTGGGATTTTGATGTGCCCGGAATTTTTCGCTGCAATGGACTTCCTGTGACCGCCTGTGATATCAGCAATTCGCCATACACAGGCCATGTTTACATCCTTTGGTCGGACCAGAGAAATGGCCTTCACGATACCGACATATTTCTAATTAAGTCCACGGATGGGGGAGAGAACTGGAGCGGCATAAAACGCGTCAACGACGATACCACCGGCGCCCACCAGTTCTTCCCTTGGATGAGCATCGACCCTATGACCGGTGTGATCTGGGTGGTTTTCTATGATCGCCGGGCCCGAACTGGAGATACGACCGACGTGTACTTGGCCAGATCCCATGATGGCGGGGAGACATTCGAGAACTTTAAGGTGAGCGAAGCTCCCTTTAAACCGGATCCAAGTGTGTTCTTCGGCGATTACATCAACGTCGCTGCAAGAGCGGGAAGAGTGTATCCCATCTGGATGAGAATGGATAGCACGGACCTGAGCGTCTGGGTGGCCTTGGTCGACGAATCGATGGGCGTAGAGGTCGTTGAAGGTGAAGAGTTGCCCGGTGTTTTTAAGCTATCCCCAAATTATCCCAATCCCTTCAACTCCACGACGACCATATGCTTTGAACTACCACACTCAGCCATGGTCAATCTCTCCCTTTACAACATACGGGGTCAACTGGTCAAAAGGCTCATAAATGAATGGAAAAATGCTGGATCTCACGCTTTTATCTGGGAGGCTAGGGGCTTGAGTTCGGGGATTTATTTATATAAAATTGCTGCTGGGTCACATTCGGCGGCAAGGAAGTGTTTGCTTGTCAGGTGAACAGATGAAAGATATTCAAGAAGCCAGCAAGATCTGCCGCTGCGGATGGGCCACAGACGAACTGTCCATTGCCTATCACGACCGCGAGTGGGGTGTTCCCGTACACGACGATAAGGTCCTGTTTGAGTTTCTTGTTCTGGAGGGTGCTCAGGCAGGCCTAAGCTGGAACACCGTCCTGAAGAAACGGGAGAACTACCGCCAGGCATTTGATGGCTTTGATCCCCGCCTGGTGGCTCAGTATGATGAGCGCAAGGTCAACCAGCTCCTGTCCAATCCAGGCATCATCAGGAATCGGCTCAAAATTCAATCTGCCATACTGAACGCCAAGGCTTTCCTGGCCATTCAGGAAGAGTTCGGTAGCTTCGACGCCTATCTGTGGGGATTTATCGGCGGGAGGCCTAAGGTGAATCGCTGGCGTGCCCTTGGGGAGATTCCCAGCCAAACGCCTGAGGCCGAGGCTCTGAGCAGGGACCTGAAGAACCGCGGGTTCAAGTTTGTCGGCCCCACTAGCTGCTATGCCTTCATGCAGTCAGTGGGGCTAGTGAACGACCATACTGTTGATTGCTTTCGGCATGCGGAGATTTCTGGGATGTCTTCTTAGAGACGGGGGGTGATAGGATCGATAATTCCTGGGAGCGCCCACTTACTTGGTGTGATGATTATTGCATTTATCTATGGTAAGGCAGCTCTTTCTCCATTATACTCAAAGGTTTCCCGGATTAGTTGTTAAAGCGTTTAGCTGAAGAAGATTCTTAAGGTGAGCCAAATTAGCTGGCTGACCTTGAGACAAATTTTGCTTTATTCCGAGGGAGGTGTTCTAATGCTCAGAAGATTCGTAGCAGTGCTGATGGCCACTGTGCTCTTGGTGAGCTGTGCCAAGGTGCCTTTGACCGGTAGGAAACAACTTTCTTTGGTGTCCCAATCCGAAATGGTCGCTTTGGGCGCAGAGAGCTATCAGCAGTTTCTGGATGAATCGGAGCTCTCTCAAGATGTACAAGAGACCCAGATGGTCCAGGAAGTAGGTGAAAAAATCGCCCTCTCTGCCGAGAAGTTCATGCGGGAAAACGGTATGGAAAAGGAGTTAGAATACTACCAGTGGGAGTTTCATCTCATTGAAGCAGATACCATCATCAACGCCTTCTGCATGCCTGGCGGTAAGGTCGGCGTATATAGCGGTCTGTTGCCCGTTGCCCAAGATAAAAATGGCCTGGCTGTGGTGGTGGGACATGAGGTGGCCCACGCCATCGCCAATCACGGTGGCGAGAGGATGAGCCAGCTCTTGCTGGCCCAACTGGGCGGGATAGCTCTGTCAAAGGCGATGAAGGAAAAGCCGGAAAAGACCAAGCAATTGGTTTTCCTGGCCTATGGCATAGGCGCCAATGTGGGCGTGCTTTTACCCTATAGCCGTCGCCACGAGTCAGAGGCCGACCGCATAGGCCTTATTCTCATGGCTCGAGCAGGGTATGATCCGAGAGAAGCCATTCCGTTCTGGCAGCGGATGAACCAACTGGGCGGTGCGCGACCGCCGGAGTTTTTGTCTACTCATCCAGAGCCTGGCAGGAGAATGGAGGATCTTCGCGATCAGCTTCCTGAGGCGATGAAGTACTATCAGCCATAGAGCCTTTTTCATCTGTTTAAGAACAGTATGATTTTGGAATTATCCATGACCTGTGACATCGCTTACCGACACTTGTAGCACCGACTTTTTCAGGTTGGCGACTTGATGAAAAAAGCAACGGCCATAGTGCTGTTCATATTCGCGGTAACTTTGATATTACATCTGAAGTTGGCGAATACAACAAACGAACAAGCCTATAATGAGGCGTTAAGCTATTTCGAACAGCATAGCTCTGAGATCGCCAATAAAAAATATATCACGGTCATCGATTTCACCAAACCTTCCTATGTAAAAAGGATGTATATCTTCAATCTGGAAACCGGCGAGGTAAAGCGGCATCTCGTGGCGCACGGGAAAAATTCGGGATACATCTATGCCACGGATTTGTCGAACGAGATAGGTTCAAACAAAAGCAGCAGAGGTTTTTTTCTTACCGGAGAAGAATATCAGGGTGATCACGGTTCCTCTTTACGGTTGTATGGACTGGAAAAGGGCATCAACGATTACGCCTATAGGAGAGAAATCGTCATCCATAGTGCCGATTGGGTCAGTTATAAAGCCGTTTTTTTAAATGGCGGCAGGTTAGGAAGAAGTTGGGGCTGCCCGGCCGTGCCCATATCGGAGGTCGACGAGATAATTGGGAAGATAAAAGATGGAAGTCTCCTTTACATCTATGCGAGATAGTGATTGTGCCCATGATGCTGGTCGTTTCTCAGCGGGAGAGACGAAGCTAGACGGTCGCTTCTTTAGTATGTGCCTCGATTTAGAGAGGCCATAGGAGATCGAGAGACCTTTCATGAGTAAAGTTCGGACTGCCCTGGCATTATCCGATTTGCACCTGGGCAGAGACGGGGGCTACCTGTACTCGAAAGATCCCGTCTTCAGGGATCCTGAGTTTCAGAACAATGCTGATGCCTTGCAGACGCTTTTGCAGAGCTTTGGACCGCAAGATGAACTGGTTCTGAATGGGGATATCTTGGAGCTTTCCCTGGCCGGCCATGATGATGTCTACCGTCATGTGAAAAAATTTTTCGATTTGCTGGCTGAAGCCGGACCCTATGATCGAATTGTGTTTATTCCAGGAAATCACGACCACCACTATTGGAGGACATTGGGAGAGCAAGTCGCCATCAGGGGCAGGATAAGCCAGGGAAGGAATCCTCCCGGAAGCGCTGAGTATCCGTTCTGTTTTGTGGACCAACGTTTTTCAAGTCGAGATCAGCAGCTTCCATGTGGCATTATGCTCGCCGATTTGGGGTCCCAGAACCGGCCGCCGGAAATTGTGGTCAAATATCCTCATCATCTCCTGAGAGTCCCTTTGGATAATAGCAAAGAGCAGTGTTAGCTCTTCACCCGCGGACATTTTCTGGGAGACCTCTTCAAACCCGTGAATTATCTCATCGATCCCGCTCATCTGGAGGAGCTAGAGGCCTTTAACAACATATGGCTGGAGGCTTTTGGATACCATTTGGGGCACGCCGGGAGGTTGTCGGAAAAGGTCACAGCTCTGGTGAGGGGCTATGAACAGGGTGAAAAGGAAGCCAGGCGAAATATAAAGGAGATCCTGAAAGAGGTTTACCATAACTTGAAGCGGAAGCTGAAACTGCGGCGGCCAAAAACGTGGTTGGTGGGATGTGGCCTGAATTGTCTGGTCGAAAAGATTCCCTGGGAAAAAGAGAGCGGACTCTTTGGAGTTTCCATTGATGAAAAGCTCAAAAGAAACATAGCAGGATATCTAGATAAATATATAGTTCAGCGCTATCGCCAGGGGAAGGCAAAGGAGTACCATTTTCATCACGATGCGGATATCCCGACCCCGCTCACATTTGTCTATGGGCATACCCACCGGCCGATCAGGGAGAAAGAGAGGGCGGACGCCAAAATAGTCCTTCAGGGTAAAACGTATCCCCTGGGAAATACTGGCGGATGGCTGCGAACAGATGGGACCGGAGCGGCAAACGGGGGAAAATGCCGGCGTTTTGGCGATCGATCAAACTGGGGCGCGCTGGGAGACATTGGAGGGGAAGTTGAGATGACACCAAGAGACATGAGTATTTTTTCCAATCGCGAGGATGATAACTCCTTCCATCGACTAAGGGCAGGCGAAACATGAAGAGGATCTCGCTTCTTGTGCTCCTATGTCTGTGCTGGATGGGATATGCTGCCGATACCTTTGCACAGCATAAGCGTCTAGAAAGAAGCAACCTGGTCCTCGAGGACATCCCCGAGATCCCTGAGAGGATTGAAGCTCGGCTGCACCAGTATCAGAACATCCGAGCTGCCTCGCTGCTGGATTGGCTTCCCTCGGGGGAAGGGCTCTTGATCAAGACGCGCTTTGGAGAGACCAATCAGATTCACGTGGTGAAGAGGCCGGGAGGGGCGCGTCAACAGATCACCTTTTTTGATGAACCCGTCGGGGAGGTGAGGGTGAGCCATAATCAGCAGGTAAACGGCTTCCTCTTCACCATGGACGTTGGCGGCTCGGAGCTGTATCAAATCTTCTCATATGATCTGGATACCGGCGAACACCGCATGCTCACAGATGGGAAGTCTCGCAACGGGGATGTGCGTTGGTCGAACCGGGGCGATCGTTTTGTCTTCAGCACCACCGAGCGCAACGGCCGCGATTGGGATCTTCATATCACCTCCATGGATAATCCCAGCCGCTCGGAGCCGATTCTCGAGCAGGACGGCAATTGGGAGACATGGGATTGGTCACCCGATGACAGCAGGCTTTTGGTCCGGAAGTACATCTCGATCAACGAGATGTACCTGTATCTTCTCCATCTGGAGACCGGGGAATTGACCCCCTTCAATCCCAAGGCGGCCAGGGTCGCCTATAACGGAGCACTGTTTTCCCGAGACGGCAGAGGTGTCTATTTTACCTCGGACCAGGACAGCGAATTTCGTCATCTGCGATATTTAGATCTGGCCAGCGGAGAGATCATGCTTCTCACAGGGGACATCCCCTGGGACATAGGGGACTTAGCCCTCTCCAGGGATGGAGGATATCTGGCCTTTGTAGTCAACGAGGATGGTATCGACAGGCTCCATATCCTCGACCTGCAGTTCAGAAGGGAGATCCCCTGTCCGCAGCTGCCCATGGGCCGGATTCATAGTCTGAAATTTCATCCGGATGGGAATAGGCTGGGCATGGTACTCGCCACGCCCCAGGTCCCCGGGGATGTATACGTCCTGCATTTGGCCTCTCAGGAGCTAGCCCGTTGGACCGATAGCGAAACCGGAGGGCTACGCAACAAGGACTTCGTGGTCCCGAAGCTCATCCGATTCGCCACTTTTGACAGCCTTGATGGCCAGCCTCGGACCATCCCGGCCTTCTATTACCGACCTAGGGGAGAGGGGCCGTTCCCCGTGGTCATCGATATCCACGGTGGTCCGGAGACCCAGGCACGTCCTTATTTCAGTGCCCGAAGGCAATTCTGGGTGAATGAGATGGGCATCGCTGTGTTCAGGCCCAATGTGCGCGGGTCCAGGGGCTATGGGAAGAGCTACCTGCTGCTTGATAACAGATATAAGCGGGAGAATTCCGTGCGAGACATCGGAGCGCTGCTGGATTGGATAGAGCAGCAACCAGAGCTGGACAACGATCGCGTGGCCGTTTACGGCGGCTCCTATGGCGGCTACATGGTGC
>Ga0209427_10007135_pt1 | contig 12666 bp, 10 predicted proteins | sample DeeMarSWOR136_30_FD_187465 | JGI IMG/M metagenome (GOLD analysis project Ga0209427, IMG submission 187465) | Marine sediment microbial communities from White Oak River estuary, North Carolina - WOR-1-36_30 (SPAdes) (version 2) | ecosystem: Environmental > Aquatic > Marine > Intertidal zone >... | reverse complement strand
TCTCGTAAAAAGTCATAAATCAGACGGCACAGTAAAAAGCTCCAGATGCAAGGCGCGCGAATCTATAGGAATGCGGCGTACTTACCAGTACGCCGCAGTAACTTAAAGATGAAGCGCAACGCCGCAGATGGACTTTTTACGAAGCCGTCTCTCTTGATTAACCGAAGTTTCATCTCAAGTGCTGCCCTTCGCCCTCCTGCTGTCCTCGTAGGGTTTCCGTCCTCTCAACAAGCTCGGGAACCTCCATCCCTCTCCTTTAGTGAAACCCCAGAATGCCGAAAAGGTTTAAAATATATCCGCAGAAAAGACGGAGATGACCGTATCCTCATCCTTCCAGGCATCCTTGGGCAACCCGGCCTTGAAACAGGTGTGTTCCAAGAACGTCTTGCGGTTCCACCCGTATTCCGTAGCCACCTGGGGAAGGAGAAGGCCGGAATGAAACCCCTTCTCTATGAGAATCCCGTGTTTCCCCACCTCGATCTCCTCGACATCCTTGATTCGTTTCAGGGGGGTGAGCACCGAGATCTCGATCTCCAGATCGGACAGTTCCCTTTCAGTTACCGGGTTAAATCGGGGATCGTGAAAGGCCGCCTGGACAGCCATCTCTTCAATCGTCTGGTAAAGCGGCTTATAGGGTTGGATATAGCCGATACACCCCCGAAGCTGACCCTTCTTGTGGATGGTAACAAAGGCCCCCCGTTTCTCCTTCAAGGTTTGGGATTCCACCGTGAAGCCCGGTACCGGTTTTCCTCGGGCCTTGCTCTGGATAACTGTTTCCGCGATATGCCGCAGGGTCTCCTTTTCCTCTTCGCTCAGCCCGAGATCAACTCCTACCCTGTTGCTACCCATCATCTCTTCCCCGTCGGTCTCCCCACCCGGGAGACTAGGGTGTTTCTTTCCGGATCCCGGTTCGATAAAAGACCCCTGCCAAATACCCCACGGTGTAATTGCCAGGCCTTTTATCCCCGGTCACATCCCCAGAATTGATGAGTCTCAAAACCTTTCCCTTGTCCCCACCCAGTGTCTTGGCTGCGAACATGGCCGTCAAAATGGGACCCTCGCCGCAGGCCTGACACCTCTCCTTCCGTAAATCCTCTTCCAAGCCGGAGATATCGAACTGATCGATGTGGCGGGCAAGTAATTCATCCTGCTCTACCACTTGCTGGTAGTTATAGCTGTGGGTCAAGTCGGAGCTGGCAATAATCAGGGCGTTCCGCTCCCCCACCGACTCGGCAATGGCCTTCCCGAGCGATTGGCATATCTCATAATCCGCCCCACCCATCAACACAATGGGCACCAGCTTATACCCCTTCAGGACGACTTGGATGAAGGGGAGTTGGACCTCTAATGAGTGTTCCCCGACATGGGCCTCGGGAATGAACTGAAAGCGCCGGTCAAACGCCATAATCTCATCGCACATATCCCTATCTATGGGGACCACGCCCAGGGGGGTCCTAAACCCACCACGGTGATAAACTGAGGCTCCCTGAAAGGGCCACTGATGACTGGGGGCAATGACGATAACATCATCAAAATCCATCCCCTCCACCAATTTGTAAGCGCAGGCGGCCACCTGGCCGGAATATGGATAACCGGCATGGGGGGAGATCAGGGCGATGATATCCCCCTCAATGGCCTCCCTTTCCGCCCTCTGCAAATACCCCCTGACGTCATCGGACAGGACATCGGGATCTGAGGGGTAGAATGCCCCGGCAACAGCAGGCTCTCTGATATTCTCCATATGGATACCCCTTTTCAAAACACTTCTGCGGAAAAGGTACAAATACTCGTCTTCCCATCCTTCCAGGCATCCCTGGGCAACCCGGCCTTGAGACAGGTATGCTCCAGGAAGGTCTTGCGGTCCCAACCGTATTCCGTAGCCACCTGCGGAAGGAGAAGCCCGGAGTTGAACCCCTTCTCTATGAGAAGCCCGTGTTTCCCCACCTCTATCTCCTCGACGTCCTTGATTCGTTTCATGGGGGTGAGAACCGAGATCTCGATCTCCAGATCCGAGAGTTCAGCTTCCGTAACGGGGTTAAAACGGGGATCATGAAAGGCCGCCGCCACCGCCATCTCCCCCACTATCTTATACAAGGGCTTAACGCCTCTCGTATAGCCGATGCACCCCCTGAGCTGACCGCGTATCTTAAGGGTGACAAAAACCCCCTTCTTCTCCTTCAAAGCATGGGAATCCACCGTGCACTCCGGCACCGGCTTCCCCCGGGCCACGTCTTCTATCGCCCTCCGGGCGATCTGGTGCAAGATCCTTTTTTCCGTTTCCGTTAAACCGCCCCTCGATTGCTGGACGGACTGGAACAAAACGGCCGCCATGTACCCAACCACATAATTTCCAGGGCTTTTTTTCCCGGTTACATCCCCGGAATTGGTGAGCTTAAGGACCTTTGCCCTCTGAGCGCCCAGGCTGCGAGCTACCATCATGGCCACCACCATGGGTCCCCCGCCACAGGCCTGACACCTGCCCTTCCGTAAATCCTCCTCCAGGCCAGCGATATCGAATTTCTCGACGCGGCGGGCCAGCAGCTTATCCTGCCCCACTACCTGCTGGTAGTTGTAGCTATGGGTCAGGTCAGAGCTGGCAATAATCAGAGCTCTCTTCCCCTCTATAGATTGAATAATTGCCTGGCTTAGTTGTTGGCAAACAGCAAAATTCCATGTAGGACCCATCACCATCGGTATTAACCTGAATTTCTTCAAGACACTTTGGAGAAAGGGTATTTGTACCTCCAAGGAGTGCTCTTGGGCGTGGGCTTGGGGAACGTACTCGATGATCTCACTCCCCCCACTAATCTTCCGTGAAAGTTCCCCACTAATCGGCACAATTCCCAAGGGAGTTTCGTATCCCTCCCCGTCATATATGGATGCCCCCAAGAAATCGACCCGATGGCTAGGGGCAATGACCACGACATCATCGAAATGCATCCCCTCCAACAATTTGTAAGCGTAGGCGGCCACCTGTCCGGAGTACGGATATGCTGCATGGGGGGAGATCAAGGCAACGATTCTCCCGTCGATGCGCATTTTCTCCACATTCCCCAGGTACCTCTTGACGTCCTGCCGGAGTTCATGGGGATCCGAGGCATAGAACATGCCCGCCACCACGGGTCTCCTGATCTTTCCCCCCAGGCCGCCTCGTGCCTGTCCGGCAAGGGAGACCAAACAAATGAGGATGAAAAGAAGGAAATACTTTCTCATAGATCCCTAAAAGCTTTTCTTGCTATCCAAAAGGAGCGTAACTGGTCCATCGTTAACCAGGCTCACCATCATCATCGCCTGAAAACGGCCCGCCTGAACCCGCAAACCCTTCCCCTCCAGTCTGGATACGAAATGGTCATAAAGATTGCGGGCACATTCGGCATCCGCTGCCTCCGTGAAAGAGGGCCGACGGCCCTTACGACAATCCCCAAAAAGGGTGAATTGAGAGACCACCAATATCTCCCCTCTCACATCCATGATGGAGAGGTTGACCTTCCCGCCCTCGTCCTGAAAAATCCTCAAATGTGGGATTTTATCAAGGAGATATTCCACATCCCCTGTGTCATCCTCCTTTCCCACGCCGAGGAAGACCACCACTCCCCTCCCGATGCTCGCAATAAGATCCTTATCTACCGATACTGTAGCGGATTTAACCCTTTGGACGACAGCCCTCATGTCTCGATCGATTTCTCCTCGATCGGAAAGGGGAGATGTGGAGGAGGGGTCACTCCTCCTTCTGCGATTGGGCAACAATTCTTTCGCTCAGATGGGACGGAACTTCCTGGTAATGGGATAATGCCAGGGAAAATTGACCCCTCCCACCCGTCATCGAATTTAGGTCAGGGGCATATTTCAACACCTCGGCCATGGGAACATGGGCCTTGATCACCTGGTGATTTCCCTTTGCATCTACCCCCAGGACTTTTCCCCTTCTACTGTTTAGATCACCGATAATATCGCCCATGTTTTCCTCTGGCACGGTGACCTCAATCTCCATGATGGGCTCCAGAAGTACAGGGTTGGCCTCCCGTAGCCCTTTCTTCAAGGCCATGATGGCGGCAATTTTAAAGGCCATTTCGGAAGAATCCACTTCGTGGGATTTCCCGTCGTAAAATCGGACCTTAAAGTCCACAACCGGATATCCCGCCAACACGCCCCCCTGCATCGCCTCGGCAATGCCCTTTTGAACGGCAGGAACGAAGTTCCGCGGCACGTTCATGCCCGTCAGGGCGTTTTCGAATTCATACCCCGCACCATGGTCCAAGGGTGATATGTCGAAGTGAACCTCGGCAAATTGTCCTCGCCCCCCCGTCTGCTTCTTATGGCGGTAGATAACACCCTTTTTCGCCATGCGGATGGTCTCTTTATACGGGACCTTGGGCACACTGAGATCTACTTCCACGCCAAATTTTCGTTTCAACTTTTCGAGAATCACCTCCACGTGAACCTGGCCCATACCGGAAAGGAGAACCTGGCCCGTCTGTTCATCTCGGCCCAGGCTGATGGTAGGGTCCTCCTCGCTCAGGCGTATCAAAGCCGAGGTGATCTTATCCTCGTCTCCCTTGCTTTTCGGCGTCAGGGCGTAGGAGATAATGGGCAACGGGAGTTTCGTCGCCTCGAAGGTAATCGGATTCTTCTCATCACAGAAGGTATCCCCTGTGGTAGTCTCCTTGAGCTTGGCAACGGCAATGATGTCGCCTGCCATGGCCAATCCCAGCGGTTTTTGTTTCTTCCCCTCCAGCGCGTAGATTTGTCCGATTCTCTCCTTGACCTTTTTGGTCGAGTTGTAAATGGTTGAATCCGGGTTGATCATCCCCGAATAAACCCTGAAAACAGTGAGCTTCCCGGCGTAGGGATCCGCTATGGTCTTAAAAACGAAGGCCGAAAAGGGTTCGTCTTCCTTCGCTTCCCGCTCTTCAACCTCTCCCGTCTTAGCATTTTTGCCCCTTACAGGTTCCCTCTCCAGGGGCGATGGAAAGCCCGTCACCATCATATCCAGGACGGGTTGAATTCCCATATTTCTCGTGGATGCTCCACAGAGTATCGGTGCAAACTTCCGCTCAATGAGACCCTTTTTTAGGCAAAAATAACAATCCTCTTGGCTCAGGTCACCCTCTTCCAGGTACTTCTCCATCATCTGGTCATCGGTCTCCACCAGGGTTTCAATCATCTCCTCGCGTCGCTTCGCCGCCTCGTCCGCCAGCTCTTGGGGAATCTCCACCAATTCGAATTTTCCGCTGAAGTCATCCTTGAAGAGATATGCCTTCATCTGGATCAGATCAACCACTCCTCTGAACTCTGCCTCAGTTCCAAGGGGAAGCTGAACGGGGACGCAGGGAATGGATGAAAGACCCTTCTTAATATCATCCACCGCCTTCTTGAAATCCGCCCTCTCCATATCCATCTTGCTGATGTAAATCAGGACAGAGACTTCAAACTCCTGGGCATACTCCCAGACCGTTTCAGTTTGAACCTTCACCCCGGAATTGGCTCCAACGACAATAACTGCACCATCCACGACCCTCATGCACGCCCGTGCATCGGCGATGAAATTTGCGAACCCCGGCGTATCGATGAGGTTCAACTTGTGGTTATTCCACTCCACATGGGCAAGGGAGGAGCTAATGGTAATCTTGCGATTGATCTCCTCTTGGTCAAAATCCATCACGGATGTCCCTTCGTCAACGCTTCCCAACCGATTATTTGCTCCCGTACCGAATAACATGGCCTCAGCCAGCGAGGTCTTTCCGTCTCCTCCGTGACCAAATATCCCGACATTCCTAATTTCGCTCACCGCAAATTTCTTCATATGTGCTCCCTTGTGTGGAAATAGAGAAAATCCCTCTCGAAATCATTCCCTGACCAGTTAACCTTATAATTACTTTTTTCGCCTGGAAAAGTCAACCCTGAACTCCATGGGGAAGGTGGCCAAAAATACCGCCGGATACTGATTAATCTCAATGAAAATACGGGAATTTTGGAATGCTTGGTCGGTCACGTGATGCCCTACTGAACCGGACATATTCCGTTGAGACAAAGATGGCCCCATCTTGGGAGATTATCATGAAACGACCGGTGATCTGAGATGCATAGCAACATTGACATCAAGTTCAAATTACACTACACTTCTGGCCTAATCTCGCCTCAACAAGGGAGATACCATGAAGAACAGCCAAGTCTTTTTCTCAGATCTCCGAACCACCTTTAAAAGGACCGTGTCGGACAAGGTGGATGAACTTTTGCAGAGGGGAGAGATCGAGGATAAGATCAAAACCAACGACCTGGTGGCAATAAAACTTCACTTCGGGGAGAGAGGAAACACCGCCTTTGTCAGGCCTATCTTTATCCGGAGGATCGTGGATACGATCAGGGCATGTGGAGGAAAGCCCTTTCTTACCGACACCAACACGCTCTATACGGGTACACGGGAGGAATCCATATCCCACATCACCACGGCCATTCAAAATGGGTTTGACTACGTCGTCGTTGATGCGCCCATTATCATCGCCGATGGAATTCGTGGAAATGCCTTCGTTAACGTAAAGATCGGTAAGCCGATATACCGTAAGGTGAGCATCGCCCACGATATCTTCAACGCCGACTCCCTCATTGGAGTCGGCCATTTCACCGGCCATGAACTCTCGGGGTTTGCGGGTACCTTGAAAAATCTGGGCATGGGATGCTCCAGCCGTGGGGGGAAATTGAAGCAGCATTCAAGCGTAGCCCCAAAGGTGAAGGCCTCCCAGTGTACTGGGTGCGAAACCTGTATCGCGTGTTGTCCACCCGGGGCTATCGCCATCCTCAACGGGAAGGCCCGTATCGATCCCCAAGGGTGCGTTGGATGCGGGGAATGTCTATCGGTCTGTCCAGAGGGAGCAGTTAAGGTCCAATGGGATAATAACGATGCCCTTTTCCAAAAGAAGATGGCGGAATACGCCTACGGGGCCCTGGTGGGAAAGCGAGAAAAATCGATCTTCCTCAACTTCCTGACCCAGGTGACCCCTGCCTGTGATTGCACCGGACATTCCGATGCTCCCATCGTGGGAGACATCGGAATTATCTCATCCTCTGACCCCGTTGCCATTGATCAGGCTTCCGTCGATTTAGTCAACGCCCAACCGGGAAACGAGAAGTCAACATTGAATACTCATCTGGGGCCCGGGGAAGATAAATTTCGGGCCTTATATCCCCAGATCGATTGGGGAGTTCAGCTGCAATATGCGGAGAAAATCGGCCTAGGATCGAGAAAATATGAGCTCATCCCGATATAATCTCCGCTATCGCCCTCGAAAGCGGATAACTTGCCTCCACGGTAAAATTTTAGCCTTGACACATTGAAAAGTAACGATTATAGTGGTTTAATAGAGATTGTTGGCATCTCTACAACGGGGATGCGTTTAGCTGAATAGGGATCGTTCGGTGGTTGCACGAGAACAATTTGGGTGAACTCAATCACCATGTGTGTGCGAAGGGAAAACCATCGGGAGAACCGATGGTTTTTTTTTCGCCTTGCGCTGCTCTCTCTCTATCCCTTCCCGAAGGGAGGATCTGCGTTATGTATCCAGGCCTTGGGTTAAAAACAAATCGGCTAATATCACATCGGATATCCGAAGATCTTCTCCTTCTGAGTTTCGGATTGAATCGAAGCCGATTCCCATTCCCGTATTCCTTTTGAAACTTTCCCAAATTTATTAAGGAGGTGATGTTCTCATATGCAAGAGATCAGAACTGCAATTATTGGCGTAGGAAATTGTGCCAGTTCCTTTGTACAGGGACGTTTCTATTACAAGGATCCGGATGCAGATATTCCGGGCCTGATTACCAAGAACTTGGGCGGCTATCGAGCCTGCGATATTCAATTCGTGGCCGCCTTCGATGTGGACGAAAGAAAAGTAGGTCGGGATCTATCGGAGGCAATCTTTGCCGAACCAAACTGTACCACGGTCTTTCAGAAGGATATTCCCTTTCTGGATTCTCCCGTTGAGATGGGGTACCTGATCGATAGCATCCCCCCGCAAAATGATCAATACCCGGAATCGGCTCGTTTCAAGCCTAAGGCGAACCTTTACTCCCGGAAGGCAAAGGCAAAGGATACCATTATTCGAAACCTTCGGGAAAAGCGGGTGGATGTAATGGTCAACTACTTGCCGGTTGGCAGCGAGGAGAATACCCTCTTCTATGCCGACTGTTGCCTTGAGGCGGGTTGTGCCTTTGTGAACGCCATACCCGTATTCGTCTCTAAGATTTACGGGCATCGCTTCAAGAAAGCCGGGCTTCCGGTCCTCGGGGATGACATCAAGTCTCAGGTAGGGGCTACCATCATCCACAGGGTATTGACGAGGCTTTTCGAAGATAGGGGACAACCCATAAAGCACTCATATCAACTCAACGTGGGAGGGAATACCGATTTCCTCAACATGCTGGATCGTTCACGCCTGGAGAGCAAAAAGACGAGCAAGACCCAGTCAGTTCTCAGCCAAATGTATGAAAGGGAATTTGATCCTCAAAACATCTATATTGGTCCGAGCGATTACGTTTCTTGGTTGAAGGACAACAAACTCTGCTTTTTGCGGATTGAGGCGGAGCAATTCGGCGGCGTACCGATGAATGTCGAGGTCCGGCTTTCGGTGGAGGATTCGCCTAACTCGGCGGGGGTAATCATGGATGCTGTGCGGGCGGCCAAGGCAGCCTTGGACAGGGGCCTTTCCGGTCCTATTATCGAGGCTAGTGCCTATCTCTTCAAATCCCCGGTCCAGCAGTTCGATGATACGGAAGCCCGGGAGATGTTGAAGCGCTTCGCAGAACCCTCGATTGGTATCGCTGAGGCCGTGGCCGAGCTGTGTGTGACCTCGCGGAAATCAACCTCCGTGTGAGGTCACGCTCCCGCCATAGATGATATCCTCATATCAAGATGGGGGAACGGTTTCTTTTTACCCCAATCAGTAATTCACCTTAACTAAGAAAAGCCCTTGGGCCGGTGCTGCTAATCCGGCCCTTCGTCTATCCCGTGCCTCCAGAATGCCACTGAATTGGGATGGAGTCAGCTTCCGCCTTCCCACCTCAACAAGGGTTCCCACAATATTTCTCACCATCTGTTTCAAAAAGGCGTTAGCCTCCACTTGTATAATGATGAGGTCTCCCCTCATTCCCACGTCGATGGCATAGACCTCCCGTATGAGACTTGAGTGGTCGGAACCGGTCGAGCAAAATGAGGAGAAATCGTGGCGACCTACCAATTTCATGGCTGCCTCCCTCATCCTTGCCAAATCCAATTTTCCCGGGACAAACCATGAGAAATAGCGGTGAAAAGGGGAAAGCAATTCTCCGTTGAAAATCCTATACTCGTAAACCCTTCCCTTTGCGCTAAAACGGGCATGGAATGCTTCGTCAACCTCCTCAACGTCTTTAACCCGGATATCCTCGGGAAGGAGACTGTTGAGGGCTTTCAGAAAGGTCAGCACATCGAGAGAACTATGGGTCTTGAAATGGGCTACTTGTCCCACGGCATGGACCCCGGTATCGGTTCTGCCGGAGGCAACCAATCTCACCGGCTCTGTCGTGATTTGCGCGAGCTTCCCTTCGATGGTTCCCTGAATAGTCTCAACGTTCGCCTGAACCTGCCAGCCGTGATAGCCCGTCCCGTCATATTCAATAGTCAATTTAATATTTCTCATGCCCCTTTTTGATTGATCTCCCTGTGGTACCTCCAAATAGCCCTAAAAGCCATCCCTGCCGAATATCTATGGCTCTCTCCGGACAGAACTCGGAACAGCAGAAACATCGAATGCATTTGGAGTAATCGATGCCAATCTTCCCCCCCTCACTCGTCATCGCCCTCGATGGACATCCCTCAACACACACTTCGCAGAGTTTACATATGTCCTCCCTGATTCGTGGCTTTGCCGTCAGAGCATTCCTTAATAAACCTCTCAGAGGCTGTGGAAGCCCCCATTGGGGCTCCATGCTTCTGGGAAAAAGAAACCCCCTCACTTTCACCTCTTCAATCCCCTCGCCCACGATCTCGATATCCTTCAGCTGTCCCACCCCCACTCCTAAATCGGAACCAATTCGGCTAGTCAAAAGGTCTGGGGGCTGGAGTCCAACGACATGGCAGATGGTCGAATCGACGGCAATTCCATCGGCGCCTGCGAAAATCAACCCGATCTCCCGAGGATCCCCTCCGCCCGGCCCATCTCCCTCCATGCCCACGACGGCATCGACCACATTCAGCCCTGGCCTGATTATCCCGTAAAGGTCCACGAGCATTTGGGCGAAAGAGTGCCTATTAACCCCTGCCTTCAAATGCCATTGGATTTTTTTCGTACCCGGAATACACCCGAAGAGGTTCTTCACCGATAAGGTCATGGTGGTCATACCATGGGTTTTCAACTTGGGGAGGTTGATCAGAAGATCACAATCAATAACGGCCCTGGCCACCTCTAACGTTTTAAATACCCCTTGATGGGATCCTCTGATCTCCACGACATCGTCAAAGTCCACCAGTTTGCAATTCATCTCCCGAACAACATCGTAAATCCCTGCCTTGGATGCCACCTTCACGAGCCCTTCTATTGCAGGGCTATCCCCTACCATGGGAACGCCACCGGCATCCCGAACCAATTGGATGACGGCTTTCACAACCGAGGGATGAGTTGTCACGGCTTTTTCCGGGTCCCTTGCCGACAGGAGGTTGGGTTTGATTAACACTCGATCCCCAATCCTGACGAAGGCTTCCATTCCATCCAACAGGTCAGCGGCGCCCTTCACCGCCCTCAGCACGGATTTTTCGGAATAATCCGGACATCGCACAATGGAAACCTTGGCCTTGGCCATCCTATGTATCCCTTTCTATGCTATGGGGGCATACGGCCTGTCGGAATGGAGGCCATCTTTGAGAATGCCCTCAATCTATTCGATCCACCGTGATGGATCCCTTTTGAAAACGAAACCAGATGAAAAGACATTGGTTTGTACACAGAAGGCCAAATCCCCCTCCAATCCCAGTTGTATCAAGTCCCGTCCGTGCTCACAGCTCCTTGTCATCTCAAGAAACTCGCGAGCGAAGCCACCATCGACTGTCACAAGAGGAGTCACCTCGGTGCATCCATTGGATAGTGCTTCGATGATGGTGGTTCTCCCTCAAAACGTGGATGACCACGAAGACCCTTCATTCGGCCTTTTTGATCGAAACGTCCCGAGGAATACATCGGATAATGGCCCGCATATTTCACTTCCGGAAGGGCTTAGCAAAAATATACCCCATCCACCCAAAGTTAGAAAGGGTAATCACCCCCGGAGGGTTAAGGTGCCTTCTCTATTGTACCTTTCTCCCTTACTTCGACTAGGCCTTGGGAGGGGATCCCTTGCGGGAGAATTTCTGGAAGGTGTGACAATCCGGTGGGACCAGGTCCTTTGATACCCCAAACGTGTGGGTTACCTCACCAACATAGAGGTCGCCGTGGGAGTCCACGCATAACGTGTGGGGAGCAACGAAATTGCCCGGCGCACACCGATCGGCGCTTACCCAGCGCAACAATACATTACCGTTAGGGTCGAGGACGCTGATGTGCCCCGGCAAATCATGCCTGATGGGGCCCCTGACAAAGGAATGTTGTCCCACCCGCCACCACAAGCTGGAGACGTATATCAGCCCTTCACGATCCACGCAGACATCCGTCGGACGCTGCACGTGTGTCCACTCATCGAGGTACTCGCCATCAAGGCTAAAGAGTTGTATGCGGTCGTTCTCGCGGTCGGCAACCAACACCCGTCCATCGGCGGCGACACACAAGCCATGCGGAAGGTTGAACTGGCCGGGACCAGTGCCCGGTTCGCCCCAAGAATGGATCAGCTTGCCATCGGCGGTGAATCGATGCACCCGGGCATTACCGTACCCGTCACAGACATAGAGGTCTCCGTTTGACGCGAGGGCGACGTTTGTGGGGCGATTGAAAGGTGGACCTCCGCGGGTGATACTGGTCGGTCCTTTCTCCTTATCGTAGCCTGTGTCTGACGGTACCCCAGGGGTACCGATCACCATAATCTGTTCACCCTCGGGAGTAAACTTGCGGACGGTATGATCACCGTCGTCCACGATGTACACAGAGTCGTCCGGCCCGATCGTGACCCCGTGGGTACGCGGGGTGAAGATGTCCTCACCCCACGATGCAACAAAGGTGCCGTCGCGCTCGTATACAACCACTCGCTCGTCACCACGAGTGACCAGGTAGACGCGGTCGCGCGAGTCTACGGCGACTCCGTCTACGTCGCGATGCACATACCCCTCCGGGAGCTGCTCCCAGCCCTCGATTACTTCGAACCTAAAACCGTTCGTCATTTTCCTTTCTCCCCCTCAATCTAGCTGATATCTGGACTTCCATGCTCCGGGTCGAAGGTGACGACGCCGCTGCCGCATCTCCTCAGGAGTTATGTGAGAGGATTTCAAAAAGGGATCACTCCTTATAAATCAGGTCACGTATTATGTCAAGATATTTATGAAGCCCTGATCCACCATCAAGGCATCATCTGCGGCGTTGCCTTCGATCACTCCTCCTTGCGGCGTATTGCTCCATACTCCTCAGTCGTCGCTCCTCGGCGCCTTGCATCTAATACCTTGCTGGTGATCAGGAATACTCCATAACTTGCTGATTTCAGTTTTAATACCTAAATTAG
>Ga0209427_10007132_pt1 | contig 12669 bp, 14 predicted proteins | sample DeeMarSWOR136_30_FD_187465 | JGI IMG/M metagenome (GOLD analysis project Ga0209427, IMG submission 187465) | Marine sediment microbial communities from White Oak River estuary, North Carolina - WOR-1-36_30 (SPAdes) (version 2) | ecosystem: Environmental > Aquatic > Marine > Intertidal zone >... | reverse complement strand
TATTCTCTTCTAAACGAAGTCATTTAAAAATGGAGAGGGGGTATGGATAGTAGAAAACGATTAGAGAGATACACCGGGAGTTTAGGCCGGTAGGAGAGTTAGTGGCGATATAGTACTCTAAATGCATAATATACCGTTAAAATCGAATCAACCAAAATACCAATCCCAAAAAGGATTAGAACTGAATTAAATGAAGGAGACCAAATACCAGTTAGATAAAGTATGAAGGCAATAACATACACCGTTCCGTTGGTTATTATGGCCTGATAGGCCTGATACTGGGTCTTACCTACCCCATAGAATATACTGTCAGTTACCATATTTAGGGCAAGCAGTATATACGGGATAATCAGAATAACCATAGCTTTCCCAGAATAATCAACAATCTCATTATTAGAGTTCAGGAAACCGGCAAAATCACCCCAAAACGGTAAAAGTACTATCCAGATAAGAGCGATGATTCCCCCGATAACCAACGCTGAATACCACAACTGTCTTACCTTTGAAATATCTGCCGAATTATTAGCTATAAGCACACGTGTACTTTCGGCAAGTGCCAGTATCGGTACCAGTAGAAAACTCCAGATTATATGCATCGCCAAGTAGTAACCACCAATGCTACTTTCTCCAAGAAGATTCAAAAGCCTTATTATCATAAAGAAATAGGCGACGTTTCTGACAATGCTGTCGAGACCAGACCAGCCACCAACCCTAAGGTAAACCTTCCAGTCTTTCAATGAGAAAAAGGATAGAAAGCCTTTCACCCTTTCAAACAATATTGACCTTAATAAGAAAAGCGTTGTTATGAATAGTAAAAGTCCATCAGCCGCATCTGCCCAAGCAACACCAAGTACACCCAAGTTTAAAGAAAAGGGATATCCACCGTAAAAAAGGCTATCAAGAATAAACTGGTAAACTACCTGCATGATAGCTATGATAAATATGTATCGCTTTCGGTTTACCGTTTCAACAATGATGACAGAAGCTGCACTTAAAAGGAATAGAGGTATGGATGCTGTTTTAATTTTAAGGAATTGAGATGTAACATCTCTTATACCCTCGGGAGTACCGACGATTGATACGAAGTTGTCAGACATAAAGAACAGGATAGCGGCCAAGATGGTGCTGAAAAGCAAGATTGAGGTTATAGAAGTACGTATCGGCGAACCTGGACCTTCGGTCCCCTGCATTCCCCGACCGATAAAAAAGAAGATAGCTAGGATAAAAGTCTCCTGCACTACCTCCAGCAAGAGCTCAATAAATTGCCACTGGGCTACGGTTGCAAGGGCATTGATGTCTGGAATGGCATTCCCAATTAAATAAATACTATAAGAGTGATAAAACCGTGGCAAGGCCATATATAGTAAGATTAGACCGAATAGCCCCCAGTCCCATTGTCCGAGAAGACGCTTTATTGTCATAATCATCTGCTATATGCAGATGATTATATGTCAAGAAAAAGAGAATGACAATAAAAACACCTTATTATCAACTGAGGAATGTATATTATCCCAAACAAACCAATCTCCTACCCGCGTATAAACAACGAATATATTCTCTTCTAAACGAAGTCATTTAAAAATGGGGAGGGGGTAATAGCACAGTTGCTTCAAGCTTCGCATACGATAAAGATTTCCGCCAGCAAACGGTTAGCAAAACTGGTAACTTAACAAAGATTCTGATAGAATTTAGCTTCAGGAGAGGTGTCCGAGTGGTTCATGGTGCCGCTCTCGAAATTTGCTACTATGTGTCCCAAATGGTAGTTTTAGATACAAAATAGTACTTTAGCGTTGCTTACCCAGAGCCTGTATTGAGCGTAGAAAACCATCTGGTAACATTAAGTTTTATTCAGTCTATTAGCAAATTATTAGCAAAATTTCAGCCTCGGTTTAGCTTGGTTAGTTGGATCACACAGTAACCCTGAAGCGTCTTTTCCATATCTGTGCAACGTTAGTAGTTCACCCTCTCACAGCAGCTACAGAAAGCTGAACTCTTCGATGAGTTGTGCAGTGTGAGAGGGATTCTCTAGGGTAACGGTAATCGGAGTCGCGTGCTGTCGTCATCGTTTGAAGTGACCATTGGAGAATACGACCGCTAGTCATGGCGCAAAGACATCAAAGATGTGCGCGGTCAAGTTGACTACCGCGTATAAGTTCTGCCTATCGTCGAACCATCTGACCAACGGCGAGACATCTCCCGGCCGGATGAAGAAGTAGGCAATTCCAATAGCCTCTGCTGAAGAGACATCACAGTCCACGGCCGTTTCTTTCGGGGGTCGCCTCAGGGTCTGTGTCTGCTGCCATAGGCTATTGACGCTTACCTGCCCGAAACCAAGTTGAAGTGATAATAGAAGAGCCCCCGGAATCTGCGATAAGTGGGGAATGTTGACCTAGCCAGTTGTGGAGTCTATTTCTGGGTCGGGCGGATAGACCTAAAAAGCGCCTTTGCTGGCTTTCTTAAGCCGCGGATATTTGAATTTTTTTAATACCTCCTCCGTCCAGTGATATTTTTCTTTAAGGTTTAGTCCATTGAACTCTATTCCTTGACTACTTTCTACAAATTGCCTGATTTGCTCCAATGTCCGTAGTTGCTTGTCATCCATATTAAGTTGCATGTTCCAATCATAGACGAGCTGTCTGAATCTCTCAGGCTCATCTTGTGTTAGAAATCGATACCCCCTCCAGGCTCATCTTGTATTGGAAGAGACTAGGGCTTGACAGGCTCGTATTCTTTGTGCTAAAATCCCACATACCTAACGTTACGTATGTGTTATTTTAGCGGGGCATCGAGATAGAGAATGCCACAGGCACGTATACGAACATACAGCCCAAACAATTGCTTGGTAAGGAAACGCAGAACCGAGATATGGAGCGCCGCCTCAAAGTTGTTCGTCAAGCGAGGGTACCACGGAGCAACAATGAAAGCTATTGCTGAGGTCTGCGGGCTAACTACCGGCGCATTGTATCACTACTTCGGCTCCAAGTCAGACATACTGCGATTTGGAAGCGAGTTGTTTCAGGAATCTAGAGTGGCTGTCAAAACCCAGTTGCTAGCTCAGGACGAGGTTGGGTCGGTTGCCACTATCCGCTCCATCATTGACATTCAATTGAATATGGTCGAAGAGCACCAGGACATGATCATATTCGTTAATCGTAATCCGAATTATAATCCCGATACTCGATCCGCCCTTGTTGGGGGATTCATAGAGTCATGTGAAGAAGTGATCTTGAATGGTGTCAAGGCCGGAGTTTTCCAAACGGATGACCCCTTCTGGGTAGCATATGAGATTTGGGAACACTGCCAGGCATGGGCGTTGCGGCGGTGGATTCTGAGGCGACGTTTCACTCTTGAGCAGTACATTGAGATAGTGACCGAGACCATCTTCCGGCTACTGGGGATAGATGACAGTCAAGTCAACGGAGATCAGGACGATGACGATTCCACCATTACAAGACCTTTGACCGGGAGCGCTAGGAGCTAGCCGGAATTACTACAGAGTAATGAGGGGATGACCTTAGCGGAGGCCATCCCCTCGGGAGATACAGCGAGACCCAATTTGAATCTGACGTCTAGGCGCTGTCTCCTTGTTTATTATGGAGCATAGGGGATGGTGATGTCAACTGAGTTATCAGCGTACGAAGACCATTGCGTCGTCGCCGACGGGTGGGCCCTGTCGGGGGAAACCAGGGTGCTGGGATTAAATAAGGGAGATAAATCACCAGCTTAATTATCTTCCTCTTCCCCTCCCGTGTCCGGAGCCCTGGGGGTAATCGGGCTTAGCGGCAGGGCCCGCCAGGTTCAACGATAGGTAGGGGGAGACCGAGCCAGACTTAGGTATTGGCAGAGGAAAACATGCGTGCCTATTTGATTAGAAGGCTACTGCTACTCATACCGACGCTCTTCATCGTGACGGTGATAGTCTTCCTCATGGTGCGCTTGATTCCAGGCACTGTGGTGGACGTATTACTAGCGGAGCTGACCACGCCCGGTTCCGGAGGAACGCAGGGTGCAACACCTCCCGACCGTGAAGAACTGATGCGTAAGATGGGGCTGGACGTGCCGATACATATCCAGTACGGGCATTGGATCAGTGACATCATTCTGCATTGGGACTTCGGCGATTCCCTGAGGACCCGGCGTGCCGTAACTGAGGTAATTGCGCCGAAGATCCCGGTGACCGTGGAACTCGGCGCCATGGCTCTGGTGCTGGCAATGCTCATTTCCCTTCCCTTGGGAGTGTACTCCGCAATACGCCAGGATACCGCTGGTGACTATATCGGGCGCAGTATTGCCATCGGCCTTATTGCCATTCCGGGCTTCTGGATTGCCACCATGGTCATGGTGTTTCCCTCAATCTGGTGGCACTGGACCCCCTCTACGGAGTATATCCCGCTGACACATGACCCATGGGGCAACATCAGGATGCTGATCATTCCGGCGCTTATCATGGGTACGCACATGGCTGGCAGCACAATGAGAATGACCCGCACCATGATGCTGGAAGTGCTGAGACAGGACTACATCAGGACTGCCTGGTCCAAGGGACTCAGTGAGAGGGTGGTAGTGATCAGGCATGCCCTGAAGAACGCATTCATCCCGGTGGTCACAATCGTGGGGCTGCAGCTGCCGGTCCTGCTTGGCGGCGCAGTCATTATCGAGCAGATATTCAACCTGCCCGGGATGGGGCGTCTCATGCTGGAGGTCATCAACAGGAGAGACTATACCGTTGTTTCCGGAATCAACCTACTTATCGCCGCCTTCGTGCTAGTGGTCAACGTGGTAGTCGATATAAGCTACGGCTTTCTGGATCCCAGGGTACGCTACAAATAGAAGACAAAGAGGAAACTCGAATATGGTTGAGGCAGCAGAGTCAATCTCAAAGCCAGTAGCGCAGTCAAAGAAACGTGCTCTGCTGGTTGATCTGCTCGTAAGACTGGTCAAAGAGAAACCACTGGGTCTTGTCGGCGGGGTCATCTTCTTCTTGCTTCTTTTCACCGGCATCTTTGCCGACTTGCTGGCTCCATACGGCATGAATGAAGTAAATCTAGTTGCCAGGCTGAGTCCACCCTCGGCCCAGTTCTGGTTTGGCACAGATACTGTGGGACGTGACATACTCAGCCGTATCATCTACGGTGCTCGTGTCTCGATGATTGTCGGCGTGACGGCCATGCTAATTTCTGTAACTGTCTCCGTGACGATCGGCACTCTCTGCGGGTTCATCGGTGGAAAGTTTGACCTGGTCGTGCAGAGGTTTGTTGATGCCTGGATTTGCTTCCCTTGGCTGATCATCCTGATATCGGTGATGTCACTCTTGGGGCCGGGTATGTGGCAGATGATAATCGTCTTGGGAGTATCCGGTGGGATCGGTGGGTCAAGGATAATAAGGAGCGCCGTCATCGGCATCAAGGAGAATATGTATGTTACCTCGGCTGTAGCAGTCGGTGCTACAACTCCGCGAATACTTGCACGCCACATCCTGCCCAACATACTGCCCCCCGTCATAATAGTGTTCTCAATAGGAATCGGGGGAGTCATCATGGCTGAGGCCAGTTTGAGCTTTCTGGGGTTTGGAATCCCTCCGCCTCAGCCTAGCTGGGGGGGCATGCTCAGCGGCCAGGGACGCGAGTACATGTTGCAGGCTCCCTGGATGGCCATATGGCCCGGTCTGGCTCTAAGCATCGTGGTCTACGGCGTAAACATGCTGGGCGATGCGGTGAGGGACATACTGGACCCGAGGCTGAGGGGTGGTATAGGGCGCTACGGGGGAGTCACAGCCACATCAAAGAAGCGCAGCTAGACAAGTGCTGGAAGAGCTGAGGTGAAGAAGGAGGAGCGACATGTGAGTGTGAATATGCGAATAGAAGGAGAAATAGCGCCTACGGACGTACAAGAGAAAGGAAATGATTATGTGTAAGAAGTCTGTCCTAATGACAATTGCATGTCTTGCGGTGTTGGCAGTGATGCTATCGTCCTGCAGGGCAGCCTCGACGGAGACAGGACAAGAAACCACCACGCCGACAACGCCGACGACACCTACAACACCTGCAACACCCACAACCCCAACCACACAAGAGGCTGGAATAGAAGGACCAGAATACGGTGGAACGATCAATCTGGTTGCCACCGACGACCCCAGGACCACTGACCCATACTTCTCAAGCGGCTCACCGGACATGTTCATATCCTTCTGGATGGACCAGTTGGGTGTGGGGAAGTGGGAAGCCGACCGGAAGGGTTGCTCCTTCATAGGCTTCTCCGTTCCTCTGGAATACATGACAGGCCTGCTGGCGGAAAGCTGGGAGGTACCGGACCTCAAGACGTATATCTTCCACATACGCCAGGGTGTTCGCTTCCAAAATAAGCCACCGGCAAATGGTAGGGAGCTTACGGCCTACGATGTGGCATATGCCTACCAGCGCTTGTTTGGCCTTGGTGACGCGCCCGGTATTACGGAGAGAAGTGTGATAGCTACCGGACAGACTGATTGGCAGGCACTGGATTCGGTTGAGGCTATCGACAAATGGACGGTTGTCTTCAAGCTGACCAGCGATCAGCCGCGGTTCCTGGAATTCGTGGTCGGCAGTGCCGTCTGTGACTATGTCTATCCACCCGAGGTTGTCGAGCAATACGGTGACCTTACCGACTGGAAGAATGCGTGCGGCAGTGGGCCCTTCATGCTGGTAGACTATGTCGCCGCCAGTTCGATTACCCTTGAGAAGAACCCCGACTACTGGGGTCATGACGAGCGCAACCCCAGCAACAAACTGCCCTACGCCGATACGGTCAAGATTCTCATCATACCCGACCTGTCTACCCGGCTGGCTGCGGTGCGCTCACACAAGATTGATACGATTGCGGGGCTGACCCCGGAGCAGAGACAGCAACTCGGGCAGTCAAACCCCAATCTCCAGTGGTTGGACGTTTACTCTTCGGGCTGGCAACTGGCTCTCAGAAATGACATTAAGCCGTTCAGCGACATCAGGGTGCGCAAGGCGATGCAAATGGCTATAGACAACCAGACAATCGCCGAGACGTACTATTCCGGCTACGCCGACCCGTTCCCCAGCTTCCTTAACCAGCACCAAGGCGACGTCTATGTGCCGCTTGAGGAGTACCCGCCGGAAGTACAGGAAGGCTTCACCTACAACCCGGAGAAGGCAAAGGAACTCCTCGCTGAGGCCGGGTACCCTAACGGGTTCAAGACTTCAATGGCGATATCATCCGCCAGCCCAACAGATCTGGCCGAGGTGGTTAAGACCTACCTTGAGGCGGTCAACATTGACATAGGGATTGATGTCTACGAACCTTCCAGCCTTACCGCCGTAATCTATGCGGAGCCGAGGGGATATGAGACTCTCTTCCTGGCTTCCCGCGGCGTTAACGTTGGCTTCATAGATATGATTAGCTGGCATATGCAGCCAGCATCTTGGAACTTCGTAGAAGTGGATGACCCGGAGCTGGTGAGAAGGGTTGATGAGATAAAGAGTACTGCTGACCCGGCCAAGAGAACCGAACTAATGCGGGAAGCGCACATGTACGACAATAGTCAGTTCTACAGCGTCGGCTTGCCCATACGCAAGCTCTTCACCTGCTGGCAGCCGTGGCTGAAGGGCTACAGTGGCGAACAGCACTTGGGTTCACAGAACCCCGGCTCCCTATGGGCGCGATGCTGGGTTGACCAGGATCTGAAGTATGAGGAGACTGGAGTACGAGACTAGGACTGGCCTTAGCAGGGCGAAGGAACAAACAGAGGGGCGGGGTGTGGGAGCCGTGTCTGCCACACCCCCCAGAACCGTCCGCCGCGAAGCGCCAGCAGCACAGTCACCGGCTGCGTACAGTAATGAGAATCTCGGCTCAAATCTAGGAGGTTGAATTGAGTATTCCGGATCTTCTGCAGACAGGTAAGGTAGTTGCTGTAACTGGTGGCCGAAGAGGACTCGGGAAGGCAATGGCGCTGGCCTTCGCCGAAGCAGGAGCAAACGTAGCTGTGTGCGATATGGCGGCTGACACCGGAGAGCTTGAAGATTGTTGCGCAAGTATCCGAAGTTGTGGGCGAAAAGCCTTGGCGATGAGGGTTGACGTTACCTGCAAAGCCGACGTCACAGCTTTCATTGCAGGAGTAGTTGCAGAATTCGGCGGCGTCGATGTACTGATCAACAGCGCCGGCATCACCGGAACACCTGACATGGCACAACTCAGCGAGCATGAACGGACCGAGTTAATGGAAAGGCGCGCGCGGAGGATGACGCTTTGCGAGGGTAGCGAGGAGAACTTCGACAAAGTAGTATCGGTCCATGTCATGGGTAGCTACCTTTGTTCGAAGATGGCGGCGGTAGAGATGGTGAAGAGAAAGACGGGCTGTATCATCAACCTTTCATCAATTATGGCCTATTCCAAAACGGGTTCTGCCTATAATGTCGCCAAAGCGGCGATCATCAGCCTGACGAGAGGACTGGCCTGGGAACTTGGCCCCCACAATATCAGAGTGAACGCTTTAGCGCCGGGTATACTCAGAACTGATATGACGCGGCATGTATGGGATAATCCTGCGGTGTTACAGGATATGGTGAACCGCACTGCTTTAAAACGCCTTGGAGAACCCGAGGACGCAGCCTATGCTGCTTTGCTTCTGGCATCTGATGCGGCTCGCTTCATCACTGGTCAGACAATCCTGGTGGACGGCGGGATTTGGCCGATGGGTTAGACCGGACAAAGGGGTTCTGGACAGGCAGGTTCAATATAATGTAAAGGATGGTGAGATGGTAAGGTACATATTCATATGGCCATCGCGAACTCAGAGTGAACAGTTGATACAATACCGCTGGTACCGGGAGATACACGGTCCGGAGTACGTGCGTAATTGGGGACCGTACATGACTAGGTATGATACTTACAAATCATTCGATCCGCCGCCGGAAGCGGTTAAGCGTTTTGGTGCGTGGAATAACCGTATCACAGACCAGTGGTTCATCAGCCTAGAACACTGGAAGGAGGCGATGCAACCGTGGGGTGGTCAGACGCCTCCAGCAGTTCTAACGCCCCGCCCCAACGAGCAACGGGCAGCCACAACTCTTATTCCAGGCAGGCCTACCGAAAACTTCAGCGGCACGAATCTAGCCCCTGAGGAGAAAACCGTGCTGCGCTGGTTTATCCTCTTCAGGTATCCGGACGGTGTCTCACCAGACGAGGGTGACAGGTGGTTTCTGGAAGTTCACTCCAAGGAGGTTCTACAACAGCCCGGTCTCATCAGGTACTTTAGCCACCGTACGATAGAAGCAGATCACCCAATCAGACCGGCAGGATTAGGAATGCCCAAGCCCTGGCATCGGCTGGTGGAGCAGTGGTACGAAGATTTCGATGCGTGGTATGAGTCAGTGATCGAAGCGTCTATCAAGTATACCGCGCCACCTTGGGCCAAGATTCAGGAGCCTCCTTTCATGGCGCCCGGCGTCGATTTTGTCAACACCTTTGTCGGGGAAACACCAGACATCGACTTCCTTAGAGATGTGCGTCCAAGGCCTTAAGGGATAGTGCAGGGTTTCTCCTTCAGGCCGTCTCGTTGTGTAGTGTTGGGCAATCGCCCTGAATAAGTGTGGTGGGAGCACACATCCTTGTTTCGCCGAGGAGATCCAACAGGGCACACAAGCGACAAGAAATGAGATGGATGCGGTATTACCAATTCCAGGGATATCTCAAACAGGCAAGGTGCTAGTCGTAACAGGGGCACGAAGAGGCCTTGGTAAGGCGGTGGCCCTCGCATTTACCGAGGCGGGTGCCGACATCGCTATCTCAGACGTTGTCGTGGAAGAGAGGGAACTTGAGGCAACTGCCAGGGAAGTACATCGTTTGGCAGGCGCACTCTCGCAACTCAGACAGATGTTACTGCGAAGTCTCAAGTCGAGGATATGATAGGTAAGGTCCTAGCGGAGTCTGGACGAGTAGATGTCCCGGTCAACAACGCGGGCATTGCTGGAGATCCCGATATCAGTGCGCTCAGCGAGGAAGAACGTGCTTAGCTCGCTGAGTTGCGTCTGCGTGGGGAGCGCTACTCGAAGCTGATGAGGCTCTAATAGATGAGCGCTTGCTCAGGTACCTTATAGTAAACCGAGGAAATGTCTAAGGAAGGAGTATGCTATGAGTCGTATTGGGGAAGGAAAGACTTCCTACGTCCTCAGAGACCCGCTCTGGGCAGAGGACGTCGAGTACAAGCCAGACGTTTTCATGATTGCCGGCGGTGGCAATACTGGCGTAGTGGCTACTAAAGAGGGAGCTGTAGTATTCGACATTAGTGCTCGAATATATTCGGGAGTTGCGTTGATTGATGCCATTAGGCAAAAAACACAGGCTCCTATCCACACCATAATCTATTCTCACGGCCATGGGGATCATGCTTGGAGGGCTCTGCCGTTACTGGAGGAAGCCGCCAGTAGAGGTTACCCTAGGCCGAGACTCATCGCTCACGAGAATCTGGTAAAACGGTTCGACCGCTACAAGATGCTTGCCGGGTGGCGGCAATATGCGGGGGGTATGCAGTTCCTGCGGCGTGGCGACGTACCTCCGGACAAGAACGTTCTGCCCCTGGGACCTGAAGTAGTCTATCCTGATATTACCTACTCGGATGCCATGCAATTCAAACTCGGAGGTCTTACCTTTGAAGTGTACCATTACAAGGGAGAGACCGATGACGGTACCTGGCTCTGGGTGCCGGAGAGAAAAACAGCTATGATTGGCGGTCTGGGGGTAGGGATATGTCCAAACCCAGGCAGCCCCTTTAAGGTACAACGCTATGCCATCGAGTGGGCTGATTGCATCGAGAGGGTAGCCGGCAAGAACCCGGATTTCGTCGTTCCGGGTCATGGGCGTGCACTGCGTGGCCATAAAGAGGTACAGGAGGTCTGTCTCAGCATCTCACGCTACCTGCGTAGTATTCATAACCAGGTGGTAGCCTTGATGAACGAAGGCTACTGGTTGGAAGACATCATGGAGCGGGTCAAGGTACCGGAGGAGGTAAACGAGAAGTGGTGGCTGAAGCCAGTCTACGGGTGCCCGGCATTTACCATTCGCGATATACATCGTCGGTACAGCGGGTGGTATGATGGCACCCCGAGCCATCTTCTCCCATCTAGGAGCGCTGACATTGCCGCAGAGGTGGTCAAGCTGGGCGGGATTGCCAAACTCATGAACCGCGTCAGAAAGCTGAAGAAGGAAGGGAAGGTGCAACTCGCCCTGCATCTAGCCGAGTTCGCCGCGAAAGGAGCTGCACCTGCGGAGCGAAAGGAGGCCTTGGCGCTCAATGCTGAGGTGCTTGACAGTCGGGCGGATATCGAGCCAAACTTTATTGCTAAGAACATTTTCCTCAGCGCTGCTGAGCGGGCCGAGCAGGAGTCGAAGACAATTCGAGTCTGAGACTCGGGCCGCCACCCGGCGCGGTATACCAGGTCTTCTCTGATAAGTCTGGCGCCGCCTATATTATAGCCCGCATGCCATACTTGAATTGTCATTTTTTGTGCACCTTGCACAGTTCTAGATTTGTAGTACAATTCTATCGTGCTACCATAAAGAACGGCATAAAGACCATAAAGAAGAGCTTAAGGTTTCATAAAGGTTTGGTAAAGTTTCCATAAAGGCACATAAACAGACTCACAATCTTTGTAGAGGCAGTTCAGATAATGAATAGAGAATTAGTATCGATAAACACCAAGGTAACAAATAGTCATCAAGTTAAATCAGAAGAACTAGCACGTTTAACAATCGGGGGGAGTAGATTATGAAGGTAATAATTCTTGTTATGTTTAATGGTTCCGGTGGGGTTAAGAACGCGCGGGTACTTCAAAAGCCACCGTTGCCGGCGAGGTGAAGAACTAGGTGGGGAGTCTCACGCAGTTATCGATAGATTTCATTCTTCACCTCTGGGTATGATGGAGCCAACAAGTTCCGGTGAGGTGTAGAAATAGCTGGGAAGCTTGAGACTGTCCCGCAAAATAGATTGCCTGCCGGCCCTCGATAGTCCCGATTTAGGAAATTGGGGTGTTATTTAAACAGTGCCGGAATTTGTTACGAGCGTGGGAGTGGGGATGTCGACTCGTTATCGCGGAGCCTGAAAAACGTAAGAGGAAAGGCTTTATGATTAAAAGTATGGGCATCGACCTGGTCGGTATAGGAGAGGACAGGGTGAGGTGTCTGGAAGAAAACGCGCAGATGTGTGACAGCTTTGGTTTCGATACTACGAGGTTAGGATTAGCAAAGCTGGAGGAGCGCATTTCCAAAGACGGATCAAATCTTGTCATTGTCTTCGAGCCCACCGGTTTAGCCTGGCTCCCGGTGGCCGTTTATCTCAAGTCCAGGTATCCCAATGCCAGACTGGTGAGAGTCCAGACACAGAAGGTGGTTGCTCTGCGGAAATACCTGAGTCGACCATCGAAAAGCGATAAAATCGATTCACTCACCTTGGCCAAGATGTCCTTTGTCGACCCAGGGAAGCTGTAAGAGATATACCTTCTACCTGGTAAAATCTATTATGTCGGTAATCCCAGCAGGGACAGGACAAAAGAAGAAACATCTCGGTAAGTTCATTAGAGAGATCGTCAATCGGTTTGGCAGAGTCGCATCAGTAGAGCTGTTTGCAAACGGATTTGATTAGCTATGACCATCTGGAATAACACGTTTCAG
>Ga0209427_10007127_pt1 | contig 12673 bp, 9 predicted proteins | sample DeeMarSWOR136_30_FD_187465 | JGI IMG/M metagenome (GOLD analysis project Ga0209427, IMG submission 187465) | Marine sediment microbial communities from White Oak River estuary, North Carolina - WOR-1-36_30 (SPAdes) (version 2) | ecosystem: Environmental > Aquatic > Marine > Intertidal zone >... | reverse complement strand
TAGAGTAGAAGAGGATATAATCTTTTTTCTTAAGTCACTTTTTAAATATAATAACTTTCAATTTAAAATCACACTTGGGATGAGAATATTTTGTGAAAATAATTATCTGTATGATCGAGATTCCTGGGACTCACTTCGGATTAAAAATTGTAATTTAAACTTTACATATCAGAAAAAAGTCGATGAATTTACCTCAGTTTCTTTTTATCAGCAAGGAAATTCAATTACAGACAGTAATATTCAGATTACGAACGCAACACTTAATTTCAAATATAAAATAGACCAAGCTTGGCCTACTCTTTTATCTCCAAATTCTGAACTAAGAGTTCTAATTAATGACAATCAACATATTCAAACGGTTAAATTAATTTCTGCTACTGCCCTATTTCAAGAAGCTAAGTTAGGTGGTTTTGATGTCACTAATTTGATTCAAAAGGATGTAAATATATCGGCCTCAATTCAAATTCTAATAACAAACACATTTTCGCTTGATAGAAATATTACTATCTCGATTGATGATGTCTACCTTATAATTTCATATTTTGTTATACCTGACCCACCGCAAATTGTAATCAATTCGCCAATTTCTTATCAAGTAATTGGCACTACTGCTTCGAATTATGATATCTCCATTATAGGATCATACAATTCGATTTGGTACACTTTAGATGGTGGATTAACCAACATTACAGCAAATAATCTCACAGGAACGATTAATCAAGCCGCTTGGGATGCACTTGCAAATGGGCTAGTCATTATCATTTTTTACGCAAATAATTCTGTAGGATTGGAAGGAAGTTCGCAAGTCCAAGTAATTAAAGCCAGCTCCGAAGAATTACCATTATCCCGAATTCCTAGTTTCAATATTTATTTTCTAATTGGAGCCCTTTGTATTACTTCTCTGATTCTTCTTAAGTCGAGAAAAAGCCTTAAGCTATCTAAGGAATAATATTTTTTTGTACTTTATACCTAAATCTATTTATAAAGGCTTAACTAAAGTATTATTATGGTAAGTATATCAAAAGAGGCTGCTGGAGCTGTTTCACCATCCTTAATCGGATCATTTATATGTATTGGATGGGGTTTCCTTAGTATTATAGCTATTGGAAGGTATAGACCGGAAGAGACACTACTACATTCAGGTCCATCCTTAATATGTGGTATACTAAGCCTCATAGGAGTAATTATAGCTGTAACTGACATTATTAGGACGTATGAAAGGACAAGAGGCTTTATAATATGTATGGCCACAGGAGTTATCGTTTTTATATACTACTCCATATTTTATGGAATCCATTCCTTGCTCTATCCCCTTTATGGCGGTATAACTCTGTGGGGCTCAATATTGGTACAAGTTGGTGGCTTAGTTGGTTATTTCAATAAAGGAAAATTAATTCAATTTTAAATTTGAAACAACATGGAAAAGGAGCAAATTCCCTCACGAACGATTGTTGTTATCAACAACAATTAAGGCGGTTGTTTTCGGATTTATATCAATCTTTTGCCCTTGAATAAATTTATAAAAAGTATTTAATAGAGAGCAACAGTAAAACATTACGTCTTTATTTAATTCTTTAATTCATTTAAAAAAATTGGAATCGTGCTTTTTTAAACTATCTGTAAGAACCAAACATAATTTCTTTAAGATTTCCGTATTGATTTTGTCTAGCGTATCATTAGGAGTGTGCATATAATCATATGATTCTACTTCACCAATCCCATATCCTTGAAACCCTTTATCTCCAAGAAATCCTCCATCAGAATGAGTGCCGAAAACTCTATTTGTAATGAAATGATGTATCCTAAGATTTCTAGTGTTGTTCAAAAGAAGATTATCAATATCTTTAGCATGAGGTCCTTCTGTTCCTCCTGGAAATAGAAATACACTAGTAGCTATGGATTCAAAATTAAATACTATTGATTTATCGGGATCAAAATTTTGCAGATTATTGAAAAAGTGCCTAATACCCATTGTTCCGCATTCTTCAGCTCCAGTAAAAAGAAACCACATATCATAATTCGTTAATCTGTTTTTAGGAATACTATAATGATTTAGAAGTTCTAAATTGCAGGCTATACCCGAAGCATTATCAACAGCACCATGAGAAGTATTTCGTGTAGTGTTAAGAACTATCATTATCGATGCGAAAATGTTCAATGTTAAAGGAAACAGCCCGATAATATAATAGATTATTTCAAATCCTATAAACATAAATATTTTAAGAGGCAGAATACCAGCCAGAATAATTGCGGAACCGATCCATAGTTTAATAATTCTTGTCCTGATTTTAATCTTGAATCTTTGTCCCTTAGAATCCAAATGGCTCATAAATAATAGAATTCTTTTATTATTCTGCAGTTTGTCTGATTTAGATTTAAGCTTTACTAAAAGATTTTGTGAGTTAAGTTTTGCATTAAATCGTATTTTTTCTGGTCTTCTCGTGATTATAAAAGAAGCCGTTAGAATACTCAATAATATCAAGATTAAACTCAAAGAGATTGCCAGATAAAATTCCAAATAAAGTATTAAAAGTATTAATGAACCAGATGAAAATGCTATTTTAGGATATATCCTTGAATAGAACGAACTAAAAGAAAAACGTTGAACCTCAAAATCTAAATTTAAATTTTCAACTTCTTGTTTTACTTCATTAAAAGCTTTAACTTCAGATGGCGTTCCAGATAAACGAGGAAAACTAAACTTTTTAAGATTTTGATTAATTCGGGTTTCCTTAATCATTTTAATTCTTTAATAAGATTATGTCTTTTAAATTTTAATTTTTCAATATATTCCTAAATTAATTTTTAATTCTATAATTTTGTATTTTAAATTTGATTTTGGTTAAGGATAACAATGTCTAAAATGGGATTTAAATAAAAAAAAATAAAAAAATTTGAATAAATACTTACTATCTTATTTCTCGAATGTAAAAAACAATATTGGCAGCAATTAATACAGCCTCAATTATCACAGTAAAATCAAATGACCCTGCAACTGCTACCATTGCCCAAATATCAATACAAAGGATAACGATAAGCCAGAGGATGCCTAATTCCCATACTATTCTAACATACTCAAATTCTTTCCTTATTAATCCTACTACGGAAAAAACTCCAAGGACTAATAGAGATCCGCCCACTTGGCGTATAGTGACAGAGCAAAACTGAGGAGGAGCGGTCCAACTAGCATATATTTCTGGAATTACTAGAAAAAACAAAGTAAAAATAAAGGAAACGATTGCATTTACTAAAAACATTATTTTTGCTGCTTTTGACAGTTCTGCCATTTTTTTCTTACCTCATTTTTAATAAGTTATAAAAATTCATTTCATTGGAGATGTGAAAGAGAGTAAGAAAATATTATATTTAAATATTGACAAAAATGTTAAATCTCAAAATCTATTCTACACAGATTTATGTTTCAATGAATTAGTACTTATTATTTTTATTTGTAATTCTTTTATTTTGCTATTTTCCTAGATAAAAAAATGATTTTTTATTATTTAATTACTTTTGCTGCTTTTTTTGCCCTTCTTTTATCTCTCCATCTCCATCCTGTAAAACCTTTATTTTTTTCTTTAGCATATTGCTCCAAAACAATTAAGATTTTCTTCCGTGATTTTCTTTTGAAATCTTTACCTGATTCAAATTCATAACTTCGTTCATAGTCTTTTCCTTTAAAAATCAATTTGAAATAAACAAATCTCGGACCTAATATTAGCCCATCTGGAGTAGGTACTGTTGCCATTGACTCTCTCTTTGTAATTTCAATGGAATCAAACTCAGCCCAGTCAATTCGAAAATGAGGTTTATGAGGTACATTGATCTCGATATATTTATCTGTAATTGTAAACCTTCTAAGTTTAGATAACCCTCGTAAATAATGTCTTGCCCAAAATAGAAAACCAATCGTTAGTGGCCAAATAATTGGAATTGCGATAAGCCCATATGCACCATATTCAAAAGGAACGGCAATTGTCACTAAAATCATAAAAGCAACAAAAATTACTATACAAACAATACTACCGTATAGAGATCTTTTGTAATGTTCAATAATTTCAAATTTCCCAGATTCTACATCGGTGAATTTAAATCCACATTCAATACAAAATTGATTTAAGGCTGAATTAACCTGATTACAAGAAGGACAAACTTTTTCTGGATTCTTTTTATTCATTTTCTTCACACAGTTTATTTAATTTTAAAGTTCATTAAAAAATATGAATAATGAATATATAGGACATAAAAGTAATTAAATTTTTGATATTTTTATGATTCTTTTTCTAAAATTAATAAGGTTATAGAGTTTCATCAAAGTAATATTTAATCCTAGAAATCCATTGGTTTAACCTATATTTTAAAATTTAGGTATTATATTTTTTACTCCAGAATCTTGAATTTACTAATATTTTAAATTTAGATATGCATTAAATAATAACATAAATAAATCCAATTTTATCCTTAGGAGCTGAAAATTAGAAGTGAGGAAAAGAAAAATCTTTATGATAATAATTGTCTCTATTTCTGTTATAGTACAGTTATTTGGAATTCCATATTTAGGATTTAAATTTACTTCTCATGATGTAGAGTTTGATTATATATACGATTGGAACCTTATAGGAACTGGTGGATGGTATCAGGGTTATAGAGAGACTTTCAGATCTACTGGTACCTATACTGCCGATTTTAGTGGAAATATAGCAAGCGTAATAGGAAAAGTATCTTGGACATTTACAGAAAATTATTATGATTCATCTATTAGCAGTGATGAGGTCTATATTTTTACTTATTCACTAATTAATGGTGCTTATTTAACAGGAACAGATCAAGATTATAATGTATCTGGTATGAATGTATGGTTTCATATTCCTGGGGGCATATCTTCTTCAGAATACTCAATTCTTGACACAAATTATACTTTAATGCCTGATTCAACTATATGGGTAGGCTATTTAATGCCTTTCACTGGAAAGCGTTTGCATTCAGAAGGTATATATTATAGGGACGATACTTATGGTGAATTTACTGCAAATTATAATGTTGATAACTTTTTCACCCCTGAGGGGTATCTTATTGGAGAATTGTACCATGAACAAGATGAGGGTTTTGATGATCTCACAGGATATTGGTCTGAATTTAAATTGGATTCCGTTCTTTTTATTAAATCTTCTAACTATCTCAGGCCGTTCAATATTGGTATATACCTTTTAGCATATTGGTTTCCAATAGTTTGCTTTTTAATTCTATTGTATGTCGTTTATGAACGCTTAAGATGGAGGCCAATCATAATAAGCAAAGAATTAAAAGATGGAGAAGTGATTATTGAACGAGATATTCCTAAAGGTATTTCTTTTTCAATAGATTCTGCTTATTCCGAGATAATCCCCTCCTATTTAGTTCGTGCAAGATCCCAGGGGAAAAGAATAATATGTGCTCATAATCAAAAGGTTTTAAAAGGTATAGGTTTTACAGAACCAAACGGAAAAATCGGAACTTTTTATGGAAGCTATACTCCCGAAATGGTAAAGTACGTTAAAGTTAAATATGCATTTACAGAAGTTTCAAGAATTCCTAATTTCAGAGTTATAGAGAAATATGATATCTTTCAAATTGAGAATCTTCAAATGCGCGATTTCACTTTCGATACTAATTACATCAAGCCAGCAACCCCACAATATCTTCACAGTATTATGAAGATGGTAGCAAATGAAGATACTGGAAAAAGAAAATCGCGATATGCAAAATGGGTACAAAATTCTTATGAGGATGATATTGCTGTAGTTGCTACAGCCTCAAATCAAGATAATTGGGTAAGATCCGTTCTGACTGAGTTATATTATCATAATTATCCAAAACCGGAAATGGTAATGAATGAGATAATTATAGGCGTAGGTTTTGCAACCCCTGGAGAAACAATTGGATGGTTATATGGTCTTTATGTACATCCCGCATTTAGAAATAGAGGAATTGGGAAAATGCTAGTATTAACACGTCTTTCAGCTCTTAAGGAAATGGGTTGCGGTTCTGCAATTACAGAAATAGCAGAATGGAATAGTCCAGCGAAAAAAATTTATGAAGATTTAAATGCTGAAACAGTAGGAAAAATTAATCTTTTAGGAAAAAAGATGCCCAAAGTTAAGGTGAGACGATACTGACCAAAATTATATCGAATAATATTTCTAAATATCATCAATTTTTACTTGATTCAAGAGATATTGTTCTTTATGAAGCAGAACCTGAATTTCGAAAAGTAAATCCTCAATTCAAATCACTACAAAAATGGATAAAAATATATTTAGGTCCTGCAACAGCAGAATTACATAAATTAGACAAAATAAATCATCCCGCAATTAAAGATGAAAATCGAAACGCAATTATTCCAAATTTTAGTATTAAAGTTAATGATAAATTATTCTATTTATCCATAAAAGGATGTGGGGCATATGAAGATATGTTTTTTGGAGGAAAATTAACTCCTTCGAGGTTAAAAGAATCTTGTCGAGATTCACAGCTTTATTCCAAATTAAAAGATCTATCTACTGGATTAGGATTTATCATGAGCGAATCCTGGATGGGTGAAAGCCCTTATGGAGCCCAAGGACACATTAACGCATTCGACGAATTAAAATATTCAATGATAGCAAAAAAAGATTCAATAAACGGTGCTCATTTGTGTCCTGCTATAGGAGTCGTTCAATTACCCCAACAAATAGAAGAATTAGCTAGAAAATTCTTCTGGTTCCGAACTTATAAAAAGCATTTTTATCAAGTAATACGTCTTGTTCCATCAAATATAAGGCTATATTTTGAATCGGATTATGTTATTGCAAATCCAAGCTCAATTTTCTCTTTATTTCAAATTAATACATTTGAAAAAGTTGAAAAATTTGAACTTAATTTTATTAAAAGTGGGATCGCATTATTATCTCTATATTCCAGGTCGGCTAATATTAATGGGAATGAAATAACGGGGATCATTTATCAAGATGTATGGTTTGATAAAGATTGTGTGGTTGCCCCAGATGGTACTATTTACTTTGCGGACATTGAAGGTCTAATTTGGAAGACTGTCCCACTAAAAGAGATTAATGAAATTCAAAATAAAGAATGGCAAAAACTTGTTTATGAATTTCTTTTTGCGCTATTTAAAATTGATTCTTATCGTTATGTTTTACAAGAGAGAGAAACTAATTGGTCTAAACAGCGTGAAGAATTAGCTTTCTTAATACACCATGCTTTAAATAAAGACTTATTTTGTTATGCTGAAAATCGTAACAATAATTTAATTATTAATATTGGGGGAGAATCTCTTCCTCCAATTGAAATTCCAATACTAGAAATGGTGAATAATATATGAAATGTGAAAGAGCATTAGAGATTTTAGAATCTATTAAGAATAAGACAGATATAATAACATCTTATGAAGAAGCATCCGAGCTATTCCAATATAATTTGATTTCAGAATTTGAATTACAAGGTTCAAGTAAACCTATAGGACATGATTTAAAAGGCTTAAAGGGACAATATATTCAACTATCATCAGAAATTAGAGACTCTTATAGGAATTTAATCTCCATGGAAGGAGAATATAAACGTTTATCTCCATTAAAAAAATTCTTATCTTATTTTAAAATTGGATTCGGAAGTTCATTGAAAAGTGAAATTGAAGAATTAAAAGTTTTAATTGAAAATAAAGATGATCTGGTAAAAAGTATCAAAAGTCAAATTTTAAAGTTAAACTCTGAAAAAGAAAGAATTGAAAGAGCTGTTAAAGTTAATGGAAAAAAGGCAGTTCTTACACCTTTAGGAGATAGTATGATTGATGAAATTAAATCTCGTAGAAGATTTATATTTAGGGAACTCAGTGAATTAATAGAAGTTATTAATCGGCTAGATGTGGAATTCACTAATATTATTACTCAAGTGGGTAGTATAATGAAAATTAGCAACTTCTCTGCAATATGGGCACTATATTTGATCAATACAAATAAATTAAACCTTGCAAGTCTGATGAATAATATCACAATGAGTGAGTATAATTATAATAAAGCTCAGGAAAGGATGATGGGACTATCATTTTATTTAATGAATAATCCTGACATTATAATCCCAAAATCAAATCGAAGTGCTTCTAGACTTGAAAATGAACTTAATTACAAGTTTAGAGAAAATAATCCTAAAGATCAAATAATTAATTTACTTGATCGTACTAATTATTCAATTTATAAGGCTGAAAAGGCTATTTCCTTAATGGGAAAGTTATTTGCTATAAAAGCTGAAAAATGTCCAGATACGTTATATGAAATTGATAAATATTTAGGAAATCTTGGAATTCTTGTTGATTTCCATTCTAACTTACCTATGATTGGTAAAGAAACTATTCTTTATAGTCATTTAAAGAATTTCACTGGTGAAGAAATGGTACATGTTCTTTTAATTTTAGCCCTTTCTACAAATTTAGACTCATACAACTATTTTTTCAAAATAATGGAGACCATACCCCAGGGTACCAAATTTTTCTCTGCTGTATGTTCATTATTTCCTTGGGATCCCGAAGAAACATGGATGATCATGCTCCGAGCACAATCAAATATTTTAAAAGCCCAGAGTGCAAAATTTATACCTGAACTAATAGAGTATTCATTGTTGATGAGTTTAAATCCAAGAATTATATCTATTGAAAATAATTTCTCACAAGAAGAACTTAATAGATGGCAAAACCTAATAATTCCACTAATCCATTTAAGTAGTTATTCTTATCTTGAGAAAGATTTAGAAACATATATAAGAAGGAGGCCTTTAGCTTATATCATTGCTCCTCGATACTATATCTACTCTTCATTACATTATCATGTCATCGGATAAACTAAGTTTTTTTATTTTTTTGATGATTTTTTCCTTAGGAAAGGTGACTGTTAATATGGAAACTAATGAATTCAGCGAAGAGTTCATCACTTAATAAGCAGTTTTTATCTCATGGTGTGTGCACCATAATCCTTAAAATAGCGTTGATCTTTTCTTATTATCTCTTTTTTTATTTGTTTATTCTTTACTTTCTTTATTTTCTTCTCATATTTTTTCATCAATTTTTCAATTTGCTCTTCTAATCTTTTAATTTTACTATCTGCCGGAACTAACTTCTTTGCATAGCCTGACTGTCTCAATTTTACCCGACAATATGCAACGACTTTTTTAGCACCACCTTTGACAACGTCGCTTTCTACTCCCGTCAATTCTTTCCCATTTAGAACTAGGGTATGCCTTGGTCTTTCCATGGGTTTTACGTTGTCAACATCCCAGTGGCTAAGTCCCAGATTTATATGTTTTAATTTTATGAGGTTTTCAAGACCTTTAATTGTAACAAAGAGATTTCCTTCAAGATTTAACCTTTTTAAATTTATCAGATTATTTAAGCCTTGAATTTCTGTTATTTTGTTATGGCTTAGGTCCAATTCCAATAAGTTCTTAAGAGTCTCAAGTCCCTTAATTTCTCCAATTTGATTATTACTAAGTTTTAATACTTGTAGGTTCGTCAGAGTTTCTAGACCATTAATCTCGTTAATATCCTTTATCTCTTTTCCTGAAAGATCAAGAGCTAAAAGACCATCTTTTTTTACCCCTATATATTCTTTACGGGAAATTTCAAATTTCCCTGATTTTAGATCTGTGAATTTAAATCCACATTCGATACAAAATTGATTTGAGATTGAATTAACCTGATTACAAGAAGGACAAATTATTTCTGGATTATTATTATTCATTTTCTTAACACCTATTATTTAATTTTGAAGTTAATTAAAATATGAATAATGAATATATAGGATATAAAAGTAATTAAATCTTTGATATTCTGATGAGTTTTTTAATCTTAGAAATCAATAGATTTACCTACGTAAGCATATTCAAATATTTTTTTGAAATCATTTTCGTCCAAAGTTCTCGGATTAAATGGAGTTAATATATCCTTTTTTGCTAATAGTGCTAATTTTTCTAAATTTTTTCTCCATTCATTCTCATCATTGATTATTTCTTTTAATGAACTGGGAATTTCAATTTTATGTAGAAAATCTCGCAAAAAGCTGGTTAATAAAACAATTGGATTTTTAATTTCAAGAGTATTTATATTTTTCAAAATTTCGATATAAGCTTCAGTACATTTATCCCTATTAAACTCAATCGTATACGGCAACATTATACCTACAGTGATACCGTGTGGGATATGATAAATTGCTCCCAAAGCATGACCACAAGCATGAGCAAGACCACAGCTAGAATTAGCCATTCCAATTCCTGCCAATGAGGCTGCATTGTGTAATTTTTCTCTTATCTTAATATTATCACTTTCATTTTCGAGAATTACAGGTAAAAAATGAGTTATTAATCTAATTGCATGAAGATTTACAGCATCACTAAAATCTGACTTCAAATTACTAGTCACACCCTCAATAGCATGAACTAATGCATCCATACCTGTTGATGCGGTAAGATTTTTAGGCATTTTTAAGCTTAATTTAGGATCTAGAATAATGGGATGGGGAATTATTTCTTGTGATGCGATTGGAATTTTTTGTCCTGTTTCTGAATTAGTAATAATTGCTGCTGGCGTGTGCTCTGCTCCAGTTCCTGATGTAGTGGGAATTAGAATTAATCGCGATTTTTGTCCCAAATTGTAAGTTGTGATTGGATTACATTCATATATTGAACTTTTTTCACTTTCATATAGAAAGTATATCATTTTTGCAACATCCATAACAGATCCCCCTCCAAATCCAATAATTAGATCAGGTTTGAATTCAAAAACTAAATCTCTGCCTTTTAAAATGACTTTATCTTCAGGATCTGTTTCAATTTCATCAAAAAAGATGCTCTCTTTTTTCTTTAGGAACCTTATAATTTGCTCTCCAAAAAGATTTTTTACTATTTTATCGGTTATAATTAAGACTTTTGTTTCACTAACTTTTTTCAGTTCTCTGAGGGAATTTTCCCTATGGAATATAATTGGAATTCTTATTTTATTTAAAGACAGATAATTTCACCCAACTAAAATTAATAATTCTGAAAAGTAAATGGTAATATAAAATTATTTCTCTCTAAATTTAAGAGTTTTTTTTTTGGAAAAAGGAGCTTTAATGAAAGTTAATGTATTAATTAAGTTCCCTTAAAAGTTCATTACTTATAAAGGTGTTAAGGGAATCGTAAAAAATCGAGTAGTATTTCTGGTAAAAATCTTTCTTTCGATTCATTATTAACTTTTGTTCTTTATATTCAGATTTACCCGAACTCCAAAATATCTTCCCGTTTGAAGTGATATCAATTGAGTCATCCTTCTTAATAATCTTACCGTCTTTAATTACATATTCTATACTTTCTAAAGACTTTTTTATCTTTTCAACGTCTTTTGAAGTGTCTATTTCATTGATATTAATATTTAGTATATTTAAGTCTCCATCTGCATTTTTTCCTAAATTTCCTTTAACACTTCCTATACCCAATGACTTAGCTGGACTTGAACGAGTTAATATTATGAAATCATTGAATGTAAGTTCTTTATCGTTATTGATTATTTTATGATTTCTTACAAATTCTTTATTCATATTTTCTAAAAACTTCTTTCTAGCATTTGAACTTAAAAGTAAAGTTGCGATTTCAGGTATTTTTTTAATATGGGAATAATTTGGAAAATTAATTGACATCTGCATTTGCCACATATTTTTAATATTAAGGGCCAAATCTATAGCATTTGCCCACAAAATACAATCTGTTTCATTTTGTTTGTTAAATATCCTTAATGTAGAAAATGTATCTCCCTCTGACTCAACTGCAGTAGTGATTACTTTAAAAGGATTTTCAGCAACAGATAAGGAATTGATTAATCTTCTATCGCTTGTAATTAAAGGATTAATAGGATCAAATCCCAAAAATCCAAGATCAAGGTCATACTCTTGATTCTCATTATAGAATTTGATTAAATCTGAATTATCACCTTCAATATTGTATGAAGATGCATGAGCAAGATGAAATATCTGTGAACGTTTTGTATTCAACTTATTTTTAGGATTTGGTATTAAATTTAGAGATTTTATTTTTTGTAAGATCAACTTTAAATTATCCTTGGCATAATTCTGTTCATAAGCTTCTACATGGACATGAACTGAATGAGGCAAGCCTAAAACCTCATTATATTTTACCGTTTTTTCATATACATCGATAGGAGAAAAGTTAAACAATCGACCTTTATTTGTTAGATTATTTCTTAATTTTTGAAAATTCCAATTTTCAGCTTCAAAAGGATTATAAACTTTGAAACCAAAACCCTTTGTTTTTATCAATAGATCAGAGAGAAAAGTTGAAGCTTCATTTACCATTTCTCGCTGGTATTCTAATTCTAAAGCCCAGATATTACTAATGTTCAATAACATAGCCTTATCTAACACTGGTAACTGTTTGAAGTTGAACATTGTTTGTTTTGATAGAGAGGGATAAACATTAGCCTCAAGAATAAATGTATAACCATTTGATATATAGGATTTGGCAATATACTCTAAACTTAGGTTATTCCAATATTCTTGAAAAGGTTTATGTTTACTACCAAGTAATCGTACCCAATTGATTTGTTGAGATGCTATATGAGAATGAATATCGATGGCTGAAGGAATAACTGTTTTATTTTTAG
>Ga0209427_10007126_pt1 | contig 12673 bp, 11 predicted proteins | sample DeeMarSWOR136_30_FD_187465 | JGI IMG/M metagenome (GOLD analysis project Ga0209427, IMG submission 187465) | Marine sediment microbial communities from White Oak River estuary, North Carolina - WOR-1-36_30 (SPAdes) (version 2) | ecosystem: Environmental > Aquatic > Marine > Intertidal zone >... | reverse complement strand
GAATACAGCGTCACCTTCACGTGGGAAGGCACCAAAGAGGTCGACGCCGCCTCAGAGACCACCGTTTTCAGGGTCCATAGACCCAGTTGGCTGGAGATGGTGATCAGAGACGAAGCCGGCATTCCGATACAGGACGCTATAGTTCGGATGCTGTCCCAACCTATGGGCCAAGCTAGCTTGGCGAGTAAAACCGACTCAAATGGTAAGGCTGTCTTCCAGGATATCCTGGCCGGGGAATACAGCTTCGCCGTTGAAAAAACGAACTACGAAGCTAGTGCTGTTTCATCTCATGTGTTTGAAGGTGAGACGTCCGAGTTGACGGTTGAACTAGAAAAAACCGTTTCCAAGGAGCCAAGCCCCCCTGATGTCGATGGAAGGACAGGATCGGAGGATGTTCCCTTGTTCTATGGGTTGATACCGAGCACGCTGATATTTGTGATATTGATCGGGCTATACATCATGATTAACGGAATAAACAAAGGAAGATAGTCAAGCCCGAAAAATGTGTAATCGCCATTGAAGACATCCTGCTCTCATGTAACACGGCTATTGAATTTCTCTCTACAACCAACAGCGATGACCTAAGGGAGGAATATTCATCAAATCCACTTGGAGTAAATCGGATGTCCGCGCCAGAGTAATATGTTTGAGCCCCACACACACTTCGTGGTCTCCAAGCTTAGGCAAGCTCCTAGGCTGACCAGTCTACTCCTTCCAGAACGTGTTGTCCAAAACCCCGCCCCAATACACCCCTTTAAATGCATTCACTCCCTATAGCTATGTGCAGGATTCTTTGCCAAGCCACGCCCCAGCGTGGAGGCAAGCACCACGCAGTGAAGACAAATGACAAATACACAGGGAGAACCCGAGACACGCCGCCAGGCCCTTCTCGATGGAATAAGCCAGAACCTCAAATACACGGAAATAGCCGCCCAGCTAGGAGTCAAACGAGGCGACCTACTTAAAGACGTAAAAACCATGCGCAGAAGCAGAGACCCCGACCTACGTGACGCTCAGCGCAACGGCCAGGCCATGGTCGACGAAGAGAAGCGGTCGACCTCTAAGAGACGCGAGGAAAGGTTCTACAACATGACTGGCATGACTCTCCACGAGAAGTCGTTCCAAAACATGGTCTTCTTCTACAAAACCGAGCTAATGACCATCCTTAAAAGCGGAGACGGTGAGGCCGCCATCAGAGACCTCCCCAAGAGCACCCGTCGAACCCTGATGCACAACGGCATACTCACAAAGAGAAACCGGCCTGAGGTCACTCAACAAGCCCGAGACCAGCTTCTGTAAGATATAAAAACCGAGTCCCCGCATATGCAATAAAATCATTTAAAGCCAAAAAATGACGATTACTTGTGTTCTGCGCACGCGATGTTATAAGAACATAATTATGTTTAACTAAAGCATTCTCTTAGTATTGAAATCCAGTTACCCCATGTGACCCCAAAAGCTGGCGCGTGGTGCCGGCCCAGAGACAAAACCGACGAGAAGCGACCCGCCAACCAGCAACACCCCAGAACTCCGTGAACAGCCCCGTCCTTCACGGAACCCGCCCATTTAAAAGCTGGCCCGGGTTATACGGGGTGGATTTTGTTTCAACTTGGGTAAGAGACTGGTGAAGAACGAGGGAGACCTCCGTAAGGGCATGATGTACCCCAACAAGAACGACATACTCGGCGTCGTCGTCAAGAACTACGGCCAGACACGGATGAACGTAAAGTCCCAGGACGGCGAGACCCGCATCTGCCGCGTAAGAGGCAAGATGAAGAAACGGAGATGGGTACGCGAGGGCGACGTCGTCCTCGTCAGCCCATGGGACTTCCAGTCAGAAGAGAAAGGCGACATAATCTTCCGATACACCAGCAACCAGGCCTACTGGCTCAGAGAAAACAACTACCTCAATGTAGAATCCTAGCAAACACTCCGGGACGCCGACCCAAGATAGTAGTCAGAGTGCTCTACGGTAGCCTTCACTCCAAGCCTCAACATTATAACAGAGTATTCTTTATCTCCGAATTACAGGTAACCTGTAACACACGGAAACATTTGTTTAATGTAATATGGAATAAAAAAAGGAAGGTTTAGCGGAGCCAAGACATGCTTTTCTCCAGGAAGCTCAGGTCCAGCTTCTCCAAAGTCTCCTTGGTGGGGATTCCTCTCTCGTCCCAACCTAGGGTTTCGAAATAGACTAGCCGCCTCCTCCTCACGAGCTCCCTGTCGGTGGTCCTGCCTTTGAAGGGCCCCGATGGCAGGGGCTCGTAGAACCGGGGCGGGTTCTCGTCGTCCCTCACCGGCTCCCAGGTGACGTCGGGGCCGCCTAGCATTAGCAAGGCCCGTTGCAGCGTCACTATCCTGGGGCCCGTCTCCCGCCTCCAGCTCTCAACGGTGATGGGGTACCCGGTGACGGCCTTCGCGAAGTCGAATATGAGCTCCTGGGGCGTCCGGGCGAAGTTACAGATGACCGCGGAGTCGGCGAAGACGGAGCCGGAGAGCTCATGGTAGCCGTCGCGAACGACGCTGGTGTGGTCGCCACCCTGAACATTGACCGCATAACCTATGTCGTGGGCTAGGAAGTCTTCATCGCTCCTGGTGCCGTGGGCGCCCACCTCGATGCCTTTCACGTGTACAGCGTATGTGAGGAGTTCCTCCGGCTTCAGACCCTTCATCTCTGCGATCCTGAGGGCCGCCCTATATGTGCCCTCGGCGAGCACGTCGCCGATGCCTTCCCTGTACGCGATCAGCCGTGCGAGCCTGTCGAAGGCCTCCGTGTCTCCCCACGTCAGCTCGAAGCCCAGATCCTCCTCGGTGAGGATACCGCGCTGGTACAGCTCGGCGGCGTAGCCCATGGTGTTGGCGCCGCCGATGCCCGAGTGGCCCAGGTTGTCGATGAGGGCGCTGAGGTGGATGTTGGCCTCGGGGTTGTAGATGCCGAAGTTGGTGCCGCAGTAGGATTGGAGCTCGTAGTCGGGGTTATCCGTTATGGCCCCCTTCCACCTACCGGTCTTGACGCAGCTCACCTTCATGCAGCCGGTGGTGCAGTTGAAGTCGCTCCACTGCTTCTTCACCCAGAACCTGGTCTCGAACATGGGGCCCCCGATGCTCCGCTCGTCGTGCCACTCCTCCTGCCAGTTCCTGATGGGCTCGGAGCTGTAGAAGTTCCCTGTAGACCAGCCGCCGTACCCCGTGCCCTGCCGCCTGAAGCTGTCCCGGCTTATGAGGTGCTCGTGGGCCCGCTTCCAAAGGAGCTTCACGGCTTCTGGCGCGTAGACCTCTGGGATGGGGCCGCGGCCTTTAGCGACGATGGCCTTGAGGTTCTTCGAGCCCATGACGCTGCCGTAGCCGCCGTACCCTGCGGCGTGGCACAGCTTGGTCATGACGCAGGCGTTACGGACCATGTTTTCCCCGGCGGGGCCAACGTATATCATCCCGGGCTCCTTCATGAGCCCCATGTCGGGGTCCCTCGAGAAGAGCTCGTCCGAGACCTCCTTGTTGAGGGTTCGGAGGGTCTCCTCGCCCATCGTGCCCCAGAGGTGGCTCGCGTCCCTTATCTCGCCGCCCCCCTCGGTCACGAGGAGGTAGACAGGCTCTTCGGCCCTGCCTGAGACTATGACGCCGTCGTAGCCGGCTGTCCTGAGCTCGTGGGCGAACTCGGTGCTCGCGGTGGAGCCTACCGTGCCGTTGCTGACGGGGCTCTTCCCGGTGCAGCATATCCTGCCACCGGGGTATATCCCCGTCATGGGCCCGGTGAGCGCGATGAACACGTTCTCGGGGCCGAGGGGGTCGACCTCGCTCCACCTGTCGCCGATCCTGTCCCACAGTATCTTGGCGCCGAGGCCTCTCCCGCCGAAGTACTGCTCCAAGGTCTCCTCCGGCAAGGTGATGTCACCGATCTTCTCCCTGGATAGGTCGACGTCTAGGTACTTGCCTGCGTATCCTCTGGGCGTCACGCTATCACCTCCTCGCCCTTCTCGCCGAAGAGCTTCACCGCTAGGTCCTTGGCTACGTCGACCGGGTTGCGGGCGAACAGCTTCCGGTGTCCATTCATCTCCTCGTGGACTAGCCTCAACGCGTTGTACCCTGCCTCTCGGCACACCTTCACGCACTCGGGGTCGCCGCCGCAGAGGTCGCAGATGACGGCCTTCCTGTTTCGTGGGTGAAGATGGGGGACGGTGCCAGGGCAGGCCTTCGCGCAGGCGCCGCAGCCGATGCAGGCCTCCTCGTCCACGATGACCGCTGTTGTCCCGCTGTCCACGGATAGCGCATCTACGGGGCAGCTCTCCACGCAGGGGTAGTCGTCGCACTGGGCGCAGAGGTGCGGCACCTCCACCCCCGGGAAGGGCATGAAGACCCGTATCCGCGATGCCTCGGGCCACATCCAGCCCTCGTGGTGGATGCTGCAGGCCAGCTCGCATCTGCGGCAGCCCGAGCAGTTCTCGTAGTCTCTCACTATCCAGATGGAACTCATGACAATATCTAGAAGACGATACGCAAAGAAACTTTTGGTAAAGAAAAGGAGAGTTTAGCGGAGCTTGGACATGCTCTTCTCCAAGAACCCTAGGTCGAGCTTCTTCAGGGTCTCCTTCGTCGGGATGCCCCTCTCGTCCCAGCCAAGGGTCTCGAAGTAGGCCTGCAGCTTCGTGTCCACAAGCTTCTTGTCCGTCGTCTTGCCTTTATAGGGGCCGCTGGGCAGGGGCTCGTAGAACCTGGGCGGGTTGTCGTCGTCCTTCACGGGCTCCCACTCCAGGTCGGGTCCTCCCATCATTAGGAACGCCTTCTGTAGCGTGACGATCCTGGGCCCAGTCTCGCTTCGCCAGCTGTGAAGGGTAATCGGGAACCCCGTGATGGCCTTCGCGAAGTCGAATACCAGGCTCTGGGGCACACCGTAGTAGGTGAAGTTGCAGAAGACTGCGCTGTCCGTGAAGACGGCGCCGCTCATGTCGTTGTAGCCGTCCACCGCGACGCTGGTGTGGTCGCCTCCCTGCACGCTGGCGGCGTAGCTGATGTCGTGGGTGTAGTCTGCGTCGCTGCGGGTGCCGTGGGCGCCTATCTCGATGCCCTTGACGTGCACCGCGTACTTCAACAGCTCCTCGGGCTTCAAACCCTTCATCTCCGCTATCTTCAACGCTGCCCTGTATGTGCCCTCCGCGAGGATTTCACCGATCTTCTCCCGGTTAGCCATCATGCGCATTATCCTGTCGAATGTGTCCGGGTCTCCCCACTTGGGCTTGAACCCGAAGTCGCTGTCCTTGAGGATGCCGCGCTGGTGGAGCTCGACCGCGTAGCCTGCTGTGTTGGGGCCGTTGATGCCGCTGTGTCCCAGCTTGTCGGCGAGGGCGCTGAGGTGTATGTTTGCCTCGGGGTCGAAGATGCCGAAGTTGGTTCCGCAGTACGCCTGTAGCTCGTAGTCGGGCATGTCCGTGATGTCGCCCTTCCACTTACCCGTCTTGATGTAGCTGATCTTCATGCAGTTGGTGGTGCAGTTGAAGTCGGCCCACTTCTTCTTGACCCAGAACCTGTGCTCGAACATGGGTCCGCCGTAGCTCTTCTCGTCGTGCCACTCCTCCTGCCAGTTCCTTATGGGCTCCGAGCTGGTCTCGGCGCCTACGCTGTAGCCCGCGTAGCCCGTGCCCTGGCGTCTCATCCCGGTCCTGCCGATGAGGTGCTGGTGGGTCCTCCTCCAGAGAAGCTTCGCCGCCTCAGGGGCGTCCACCTTAGGGAGGCTGCCGCGGCCCTTGGCGACCACCGCCTTCAGGTTCTTGCTGCCCATGAGGCTTCCGTATCCTCCGTAGCCGCAGGCGTGGCATATCTTCGCTATAACCGCAGCGTTCCGGACCATGTTCTCGCCTGCCGGGCCGATGTAGATCATGCCCGGGTCCTTCCAGAGGCCTACGTTGGGCTTCCGCTTCGTGAGCTCGGCTGTCACCTCCTTGTTTAGTTTGATGAGGGTCTTCTCCCCGTCGAGCCCCCAGAGGTGGTCTGCGTCCCTCAGCTCGGCTCCATCGTCCGTGATGAGCAGGTAAACCGGCTTATCGGCCTTGCCTGTGAAGGTGACGCCGTCGTAGCCCGCCTCCTTGATCTCGTTGGCGAACTCGGTGGCCGCCGTCGACCCGACTGTGCCCATGCTCACCGGGCTCTTGCCACTGACGCATATCCGTGAACCCGGGTAGATGCCCGTCATGGGGCCTGTGAAGACCATAAACGGGCTCTTTGGGTCGAGGGGGTCGAGCTCAGGGTACTTTTCGCCAACCTTGTCCCAGAGTACTTTGGCTGCAAGCCCTCTGCCTCCGAAGTACTGTTCGAGCACCTTGTCGCTGTACTCGACCTCCTTGATCTTGTCCTTGGTGAGGTCAACGTCCAGCCACTTGCCAGCGTATCCGCCGGGTGTCATTCTATTACCTCCTCACCCTTCTCGCCGAACATCTTCACCGCCAAGTCGCGGGCTACGTCGATGGGGTCTCTACTGTACAGCTTTCTGTTAATATTCGGGCCCTCGTTCACAATCGTCAGGGCGTCGTATCCAGCCTCCGTGCAGACCTCTACACATTCCGGCTCGCCGCCGCAAAGGTCGCATATAGTCGCCTTGTTGTCCCCAGGATGTAGGAAGGGAACGGAGCCTGGGCATGCCTTTATGCAGTCGCCGCAGCCTGTGCACTTCTCACGGTCCACGATGACCGCTCCATAGATGGAGTCGGTGCTGAGCGCGTCTACCGGGCATGCTTTCACACATGGATAATCCATGCACTGGGTGCAGAGGTGAGGCACCTCAAGACCGGGGAACGGCATGAACACGCGTATTCTTGAAGCCTCGGGCCACATCCAGCCCTCGTGGTGCATGCTGCATGCGAGCTCGCAGCGTCGGCAGCCTGAGCAGGCGGAGGGGTCCCGTGCAATCCAAATTGGTTTTACCAATGTCTTCCACCAGAAGTATATGCATACTTGTTTTATAGTGCTGAATAAAAAGATTCGTAAATCGTGACAAGACTTCGAATTGCATAAATTTGCATATCGGTTTTGATGGTGGAAAAAGAAGTAAAAAAGAAAAAGGTTACTAACGGAACTTCTTCATCAACGGATCGACGTCGGACAACCCTAGCCTGTCCAGGGTCTCCTTCGTCGGAATCCCTCTCTCGTCCCAGCCAAGGGTCTCGAAGTACGCCTGTATTCGTATGTCCACCCGGTCCCTGTCCGTTACTTGCCCCTTGTATGGGCCGCTGGGCAGGGGCTCGTAGAACCTTGGCGGGTTGTCGTCGTCCTTGATGGGCTCCCAGGTCACGTCGGGGCCGCCCATTAGGAGCAGCGCCTTCTGCAGCGTCACGATCCTGGGGCCCGTCTCCCGCCTCCAGCTCTCTATGGTGATGGGGAAGCCCGTTATAGCCTTGGCGAAGTCGAAGATTAGCTCCAGGCTGGGGCCCCTCGCCGTGAACATGCAGAATACGGCGGAATCCTGGAACACGGCTCCGCTCATGTCGCTGTAGCCGTCCTCGGCCGTGCTGGTGTGGTCTCCGCCCTGAACGCTTGCGGCGTAGCACATGTCGTGGGTGTAGTCCCTGTCGCTGCGTGTGCCGTGGGCGCCCACCTCGATGCCTTTGACGTGCACCGCGTACCTGAGGAGCTCCTCCGGCTTCAGGCCCTTTATCTCGGCTATCTTCAGGGCGGCCCTGTAGGTGCCTTCGGCGAGGGCGTCGCCTATGCCCTCCCTGTACGCCATCATGTGGGCGAGCCTGTCGAAGGCCTCGGTGTCGCCCCACTCAAGCTTGAAGCCTATGTCCTCCTCTGTTAGGATACCGCGCTGGTAGAGCTCGGCGGCGTAGCCCATGGTGTTGGGTCCGTTGATGCCGCTGTGGCCCAGCTTGTCCATGAGGGTGGAGATGTGTATGTTGTCGCCTGCATCGAAGATGCCCAGGTTCGTGCCGCAGTACGCCTGGAGCTCGTAGTCGGGCATGTCAGTTATGTCGCCCTTCCACCTCCCTGCCTTTACGCAGCTTACCTTCATGCAGTTGGTGGTGCAGTTGAAGTCCGCCCACTTGACCTTTACCCAGAAACGGTCCATGTAGTGTGGGACGCCTATCTGCTTCTCGTCGTGCCACTCCTCCTGCCAGTTCCGTATGGGCTCGCTGCTGGTGTCCGCCCCGACTCCATAGCCAAGGTACCCCGTGCCCCAGCGCCTGAACGTCGTGAAGCCCATGCAGCCCTCGTGGGCCTTCCTCCACAGGAGGTAAGCCGCCTCGGGGGCGTCCACCTTAGGGAGGCTCCCCCTGCCCTTCGCGGCGACAGCCTTTAGGTTCTTGCTGCCCATGACACTACCATAGCCGCCGTAACCGGCGGCGTGGCACACCTTGGTGCAGACGGCCGCGTTACGGACCAGGTTCTCGCCTGCCGGGCCGATGAACATGGTGCCGGGCTCTTTCCAGAGACCCACGTTGGGCTTCCTCTTGGTGAGCTCGACTGAGACCTCCTTGTTCAACTTGATGAGGGTCTTCTCGCAGTCCAGCCCCCAGAGGTGGCCGGCGTCCCTGATCTCGCCGCCGTCGTCCGTCACCAAGAAGTACACGGGTTTATCGGACTTCCCCGTGAATACGATGCCGTCGTACCCCGAGGTCCTGAGCTCCACAGCCGTCTCCGTGGCGGCCGTCGAGCCTACGACGCCGTTGCTGATGGGGCTCTTCCCGCTGACGCAGATGCGGGCGCCGGGGTAGATGCCGGTCATGGGGCCCGTGGCGAATATGAGGGGGTTCTCCGGGGCATGGCCGTCGAGCTCGCTCCACTTCCCGCCGACGCGGTCCCACAGTATCTTGGTGGCTATGCCTCTGCCGCCGAAGTACTGCTCGAGGGTCTCGATGGGGAAACTGAACTCCTCGACCCTGCCCTTGGTGAGGTCAACGTCCAGCCACTTGCCAGCGTATCCGCCGGGTGTCATTCTATCACCTCCTCGCCCTTCTCGCCAAACATCTTCACCGCCAGGTCGCGGGCCGTATCTACGGGGTTCCTGCTGTACAACTTCCTGTTGACGCTGGGTCCCTCGTTCACAATCGTCAGGGCGTTGTAGCCGGCTTCCGTGCAGACCTCCACACATTTCGGCTCGCCGCCGCAAAGGTCGCAAATGGTTGCCTTGTTATCGCCAGGGTGCAGGAAAGGCACGGAGCCTGGGCACGCCGTAATGCAGGCGCCACAGCTTGTGCACTTCTCACGGTCCACGATCACCGCACCATAGTCGGAGTCTGTACTCAGCGCCTCAACGGGGCACACGTCGACGCACGGGTAGTCCATGCACTGGGCGCATAGGTGGGGCACCTCAAGACCGGGGAAAGGCATGAACACGCGTATCCTTGATGCCTCGGGCCACATCCAGCCCTCATGATGCATGCTGCATGCGAGCTCGCAGCGTCGGCAGCCAGAGCAGACTGACGGGTCCCGTGCAATCCAAATTGGTTTAACCAACATAGTTCACCAGAATGCTTCACTTAGGTACGTTGGAGGGGATTTTAAATTTTCGAGGAGCCGCTACTTGACGGCTCTGACATCATCGTACTTCCTCATTATGAGGCGGGTCAACTCTGGTAGCATCGTGTACAGTGTTCTTGCCTCGCCCTTTGGGATGAATAAGCGTATCATGTAGGTCTTGCCGAGCCTGTCGACGACATCCATGTAGGCCTCGGGGCACCTGAACTCCCCGTTCACGCAGTTGTCGTGAAAGTCCTCGATGGCTGGCTTTATGATACTTTCCATGACCTGCTTCTCCGTCAACTCGTGGCCGAAATTCACCTTGAAGGTGTACTTGATGTAGCCCTCGTGGGTCATGTTCAGTATCTTGCTGTTCATGACCTGGGTGTTAGGCACCTTTAGCAGGTTGAACGTGGGCGTGTAGAGGTTGGTGTAGTTGATGCTTATCTCCTCGACTTGGCCCTCCAGGTCGGCGATCCTCACGTAATCCTTGACCTTGAAGGGCTGGGTGAGGAGGACGTAGAACCCTGCGACTATGTTGTTGATGGTCTGGCTGGAGCCGAAGCCCAGCGCGGCGCCTATGAGTGCGGAGCTGCCTAGGAACACGTTTGTGGGCAGCTCGAATATGTTGAAGACGGTCGTCGTGGCTATGACTATGGCGACGACCCTGAGTAGTAGTCTGATGATGTTTCGGATGTGGGGCTCAAGCTCCAATTCTTGGCCTTTTCTCTTGATGAAGCCGATGAGGAGGCGGTATATCGTGTAGACCAAGAGGACTGTGGCAATAGCCCAAGCGAACTTCATGTAGTTAAGGCGTAGGTACTCTACGATGTCTCCGTACATACAGTGCAGCATATGGAGACTGAATATATCAGTTATCCTGATCCATGTGCCCTTCATCCGGCTTCCGGCTAACTGTTTCCCGTGGCTCCACCGATCTCCTTATCTGGAGGATGAGGTTCGCGAGGAGCCCGAAAAGGGCTATCTGGAACCCCGATGTGACCAGCAGCATGGAGATCAGGTACGAGTAGGGGTTAACGAAGCCGGGGCTGCCCGAATGGATCTTGCTCAGGGATAGCCACGCCAGCGAAACCAGCCCAGCGAGGACAGCAGCACAGCCCAGAACCAGGGCCACCGCGTCCAAACGCGCGGAGAGAAGGTCCCGGAGCTTGAGGCTCACCTTAACGCCGAGAGGCTGACGGCTGGAGCGGTGGTCGTCGACTGCCACGGGCACCTCCTTGACTCTGTAGCCCCGCCTCTTTGCCTCCACCAGCAGCTCCGTCTCGAATATCTGGCTGCGCGACGGGACCAGCGCCGCGAGGTCCAGAAAGCAGTCACGCCTGTAGGCCTTGACGCACGTCGTGTCGGTGAGGCCGGTGCGGAGTAGACTCCTCACGAGCCAGTGGTAGCCCCTGCTGAGGGTCTTTCTTAGCGTTGAACGATGGTCCAGGCCATCGTTCAGCCGCTTGGACCCCACCACGAGGCTGTAGTCGTCCAGGAGCCTAACGCTCTCAGGTATGAACCCCAGGTCGACGGAGAGGTCGATGGGGAAGTAGACCACCTTGTCGTGGGTCGCTGATCTCATCCCCTCCTTGAGGGCTTCGCCTAGGCAGGGCTCGTGCAGCTCCACAACTCGGACCCCGTCTAGCGTCCCTTTGAGTTCGTGGGCTATCTTGCCGGTGTCGTCTACGCTGCCATTCTCGACTAGGATGATCTCGTATCTGCTAAAGTGCCGCGCGAGGAACTCGCTCAGCACAGACGTGTTGACCCTGAGAAGCCCCGCCTCGTTGTGGACCGGCACGACTAGGCTGGCCTCCGGCATCACCCTCAAACCCCCTTCTGCGGCGATCAGCCAAGTAACTCATACTATAAACTCAAATATTTTAGGTTTACTAGAAACTCAATGATGGGTTGTGAGGGTCTGCTATGTCTCGCCGGAGTTTTTCGGTCTGGGGGTCCACGGTGGCTTCGGCTACGTCACCAAAACCCTGAGTGAGGGGCTCGCCGACAGGGGCTTCGACGTCTGCGTGGTGACACCAAGAAGAAATGGTCAAGGACCCGTTGAGACAGTGAACGGCGTGAAGGTGCTCAGCTACAAGCCAAGCACAGGGCTACCGATGCCCGCAGGGGCCCTCACATCAAGGCGGAGCTACATAAACCTAATCAGAGAAGTCGACGCGGACGTCTACCACAGCCAGGCTGTGAGCCTGAACACCTATATCGCCCAGAGGGCGGCCCCTGATAAGCGTCACCTCATCACATTACAGGATCCCTACGATGAACGCGAGTGGGCGAGGATAGCAGAGGTGGAGCCCAGATACAGGGGTATCATGCATGAGGTGAGGGTAAAGTTTGAGAAGCATGTGCTCTCATCCGCCTGTAGACGCGCCGACACGCTGTACACGCAGGCTTTGTTCTTGGCCGAGAAAGCCCGAAGATACTACGGCTTAGAGGAGTTCCCCGGTTTCCTGCCTAACCCGGTGTACATACCCGAGACGCTGCACGGGAAGAGCCCGCGCCCCACGGCCTGCTTCCTCGCCCGCTGGGACCCCCAGAAGAGGGTGGAGCTGTTCTTCGGGTTGGCGCTTGAGCACCCAGAAATCCATTTTACCGCCATGGGGAGAAGCCACGACGAGGCGAAAGACAGAGAGCTACGGGAAAGGTACGGCGGAGTACCCAACCTCCAGCTGACTGGCTTCGTCTCCGAGGAGGAGAAGTCCAGGATACTGGAGGAGAGCTGGGCCCTAATCAACACCAGCGTCCGCGAGGCCCTCCCAGTGAGCTTCCTCGAGGCATTGGCGCACGGGACCCCCATCATCAGCGGGGAGAACCCCGACGGTCTGACGGCGAACTACGGCTACCTTGTCGAGGATGGCGACTACTCCGCCGCGGTGAAGCAGCTACTCACCAACGACGAGCGACTGGAGAAGGGGAACCAGGGCAGACGCCACGTTGAGGAGGTCCACGAAGCTAGTAAGGTGGTGGACCGCCACGTGAATATATACGAGTCTCTAGAGGTCTAGGCTTGCGGCTAGTGGTTTTCGGGGGCTGGTTCGGCTCCATGAACCTGGGGGACGACGCCATACTCATAGGCCTGCGCAACGTCCTCGGCAGGGCGATGCCGGGCGTCGAGCTGGTCGCCCTCTCCACCGACCCAGAGTACACGGAGAGAGTTTGCGGCGTCGAGGCCGTCAAGCTCAGGAGCTCTAGGAGCCTCGTCAGG
>Ga0209427_10007123_pt1 | contig 12678 bp, 10 predicted proteins | sample DeeMarSWOR136_30_FD_187465 | JGI IMG/M metagenome (GOLD analysis project Ga0209427, IMG submission 187465) | Marine sediment microbial communities from White Oak River estuary, North Carolina - WOR-1-36_30 (SPAdes) (version 2) | ecosystem: Environmental > Aquatic > Marine > Intertidal zone >... | reverse complement strand
GAAGGCCTCTGCCATCATTGTCTCAAACAAAATAGAGGGTATAGGTAAGCCCTTAGTTATAACGGATAACCCCTACCTTGCCTACGCCAAGATTGTAACCCTTTTTCACCAGCACCCCCACTCCTCTAGATGTATTGATAAAAGCTCTATAGTAGGAGAGGGTACGTCGATAGGCAAAGAGGTATCCATCTACCCCTTGTCCTTTATCGGCAAAGGTGTCACTATTTCTGATCGGGTCGTCATCTATCCTCACACCTTTATCGGGGATGGAACATTTATTGGTGAAGAAACCATCATTTATTCTCATGTCTCTATTAGAGAACACTGTCGAATCGGTCGGAGGGTAATCATTCACTCTGGTACCGTAATCGGCAGCGATGGATTCGGATTTGCCCCGGATGGAAACCGATACTATAAAATCCCCCAAGTAGGCATCGTCCAGATTGATGATGATGTGGAGATTGGTGCTAATAATACAATAGACAGAGGTGCCCTAGGTAAAACCTGGATCAAGAGGGGAGTTAAAACGGATAATTTAGTTCATATTGCCCATAATGTGGTGATTGGAGAAGATACACTACTGGTTGCCCAAGTAGGCATCTCTGGTAGTACCAAGATTGGCACTCACGTTACCCTAGCTGGTCAGGTTGGTGTGGTGGGACACATTGAGATTGGAGACAACACTGTTGTAGGATCCAAGACAGGTGTAAGTGGAAGTGTTCCTGCCAATACCATAGTCTCTGGATATCCCCACATGCCCCACAGACAGTGGCTGAAATCTTCTCGATGTTATCCTTTGCTCCCTCAGATGAGAAAGGTCCTTAATAAACTGGAGAAAAAGGTTAAAGTGCTGGAAGAGACCTTTCAACAGTACACCGGAGATAGGAAATGAAAGAGGAAAAAAAGATAAAAGAAGTAAAAGAGATTATGAAGTTATTACCCCATCGCTACCCGTTCCTCCTAGTTGATAAGGTCTTGGAGATGGAAGAAGGTAAAAGGATTGTGAGCATCAAAAATGTGAGTATCAATGAACCCTTCTTCCAGGGTCATTTCCCAGGTTTCCCTATTATGCCAGGTGTTTTACTAATCGAAGCAATGGCACAAACCTGGTGCATCTTAGCACTAAGCTCAGAAAGAGAAAAGGCAGGGAGCAAGAATGTTCTTTTTCTAGGAATTGACAAGGCAAGATTTCGCAAACCTGTATATCCCGGAGACCAGGTACGATTCGAACTGGAGGCACTCCATTTTAAAAGATCAATTTGGAAATTTAGTGGGAAGGCCTTTGTAGAAGGAGCACTTGTTGCTGAGGCTGAACTGATGGCAACGATTGCTGAGAAATAGGTTTAAGGAAATAGCGAAGCTCCTGTTGTACTTCAAAGAGAACGTATGATACATAAATATGCTGTTATCGATTCTAGAGCGGAACTAGATTCTGGGGTAGAAGTAGGTCCCTATTGCATTGTTGGCGCCCATGTAAAGATTGGTAAAGGTACCAAGCTCGGTCCCCATGTGGTTATTGATGGGTGGACACAGATTGGTGAAGGATGCAGAATTTTTCAATTTGCCTCGATAGGAACAATCCCTCAAGATCTAAAATACAAAGGAGAGGAATCGTGGGTTATCATAGGCAATAATAACGTCATAAGAGAATTTGCCACCATCAATAGGGGAACCGCCCACTCAAAGAGCAAAACCATTATAGGTGATAATAATCTCTTTATGGCTTACAGCCATGTCGCTCACGATTGTGAGATTGGCAATCATGTGATCCTTGCCAATGCTGCTACACTCGCAGGACACATTAAAATTGAAGATTACGCCATTGTAGGAGGATTAGTAGGAGTCCACCAATTTGTGAGACTTGGCTGCCACTGCATTATAGGTGGGGGTTCGGGTGTAAATCAAGATATCCCACCTTATATGATTGCTAACGGTCAAAGGGCTAAACTATACGGGTTGAACATGGTAGGTCTAAAGAGGCACAACTTCTCAAATGAGGCAATCAGCAACCTCAAGAAAGCCTATCGTATTATCTTCAGATCCGGTCTCACGGTAAAAAGTGCCTTGGATCAGATACAGGCTGAGATAGAAAACTCACCTGAGGTCGATCATCTCACCAGTTTTATTAAGAGTTCAGAAAGAGGTATCGCACGGTAGATGGAGAAGATACAGGTTGCTGTTATAGGATGCGGTTATCTAGGAAAATTTCATGCAGAAAAGTATGCTCGCCATCCTGAAGCAGAATTGATAGGGGTAGTAGATACCAACTACTCCAGGGCTTTAGCATTAGCCAATCAGACCAATTCTAAACCTTTTATCAACTATAAAGATTTGTACACCCAGCTCCACGCGGTAAGTATTGTGGTTCCTACACCTTTACATTACTCTATAGCAAAGGACTTTCTGGAACATGACATCAATGTTTTACTTGAAAAACCAATGACTACAACCCTAAAGGAAGCTGATGAGTTAATCGCCATTGCTCATGCGAGAGATCTCATTTTGCAAATCGGACATTTAGAACGTTTTAACTCAGCTTACCTTGCAGTAGAGGGTATGGTAAAAAATCCGCTTTTTATCGAATCCCACCGCTTAAACTCCTTTCAAGAAAGGGGTACTGAGGTAGATGTCATCTTAGATATAATGATCCATGATATTGACATCATTCTCAGCTTGGTCGGTGCTGAGGTGAAAGAAATCCATGCAGTGGGAGTACCTGTCGTTTCTCCTATGATTGATATTGCTAATGCCAGATTAGAATTTGAAAATGGATGTGTGGTTAATGCGACTGCGAGTCGAATATCTGATAAGAGTATGAGAAAAATAAGAATTTTTCAACACGATGCTTACATCTCCATTGACTTTGCAACCCAAAAGGTCTCAGTTTATAGGAAGATTGAGGATGAAGGAAAGCTCCCTTACATTGTGAGCAAAAAGTTGGAGATTGAGCCTAAGGACTCTCTAGAAGAAGAAATCAAGTCCTTCCTTAAGGCGGTTAAACAGAAGAGCACACCCCCGGTTTCTGGTGAAGAAGGCATAAGGGCTCTTAAGGTAGCTTTAGAGATTGCAAAACAGTTGAGGATAGATACTCAGAGAATTAGTGGATAATATCCAAGGTGAAAAGGATTCTCATTGCCGCAGGAGAGGCTTCAGGAGATCTCCACGCATCTTATCTTGTAAAAGCGATGCTCACACTGGAGTCGAGTTTACAGTTCTATGGTATGGGTGGTGAGAAACTCAGGGAAGTAGGGGTTCGCATTATATTTGATATCTCAAGACTCTCTGTGATGGGAATCACAGAGGTTATACACCATCTAGGACATCTCTATCGTGTCTTTAAGTGGCTTGAGAAGTCCTTAAAAAATGACAGGCCTGATCTCATAATTTTAATTGATTACCCTGATTTCAATCTCCGTCTGGCAAAGGCAGCCAAAAGATACAACGTTCCTGTGCTCTACTACATCAGTCCCCAGGTATGGGCATGGAGAACCCGCCGGATCAAAAAGATTGGTAAGTTAGTTGATAAAATGATTGTAGTTTTCCCCTTTGAGTTCTCTTTATATGAGAGAGAAGGCATTGAGGTCAGTTTCTTAGGCCACCCTTTACTGGATATAGTGAAGGTTAACAAATCGAAAGAAGAAAACATTAAACGATTTGGTCTCGATGATCAAAAGGTAACTATTGGACTACTGCCGGGAAGTAGATTAAGCGAGGTAAAGAGGATACTTCCTCCTATGATAGGAGCTGCTCAGCAACTTAGCAAAAGATTTAAGAACCTGCAATTTATCTTACCCATTGCACCTGGATTGAAAAAGGAGGAGATAGTAAAACTAACTAAAAATGCTACTGTGGCAATTACAGTAGTTGACGACAGTATATATGAAGTTATTGATGTTTCCTATCTTGTCGTTGTTGCCTCAGGGACAGCCACCTTAGAGACAGCACTCCTGTCAACGCCTATGGTCATTCTTTATAAGATGTCCCCTCTCACCTATCTGGTGGGAAGGAAATTAGTGAAGGTAAAATACATCGGGATGGCCAATATTATTGCCGGTAGAAAGGTTGTTCCTGAATTGATACAAGATGAGGCATCTGCAGAAAGGATTACCTATGAGGTAACTCGCATGTTAGAAGATACCTCCTACCATCAGGGTATCTGTGAAGAACTTAGCTGCATTAAAAGAAAATTAGGAGAGCCGGGGGCATCGAATCGGGCAGCTAAAATTGCCCTGGAAATGCTCCATTATCAAAGGAGTACCCTCCAAGGAGCGTAGTAAAAACCTCCTTAAAAGGAGGAATAAATTGAGGTTATATAATGGGTAAAACCTCAACTAAAGATTCTTTTCAGCTCTATAGGCGGTTATTACAGTACGTTAAACCCTATTGGAAGAGGATGGTTCTTGCTATTGTCTCTGCCATTTTACTGGCAGGTGCTAACACCTCAATCGCCTTTATTGTCAAAAAAGTTATGGATGACATCTTTGCTGAAAAGAATATGCAAATGCTCACCTTTATTCCTATTGCAATTGTTGTTCTCTATTTTTTTAAAGGGTTATTTGGCTATGGCCAAGACTACTTGATGGGTTATGTGGCTATCAGAGTGGTTACCGATATCCGGGATAAGATTTACCACCACCTACAGACACTCTCTCTCGCCTTTTTTACTAAGAATCCTACAGGGGTTTTAATGTCCCGTATTTCCAATGATACTACTCTTTTACAATCCACCGTCTCTGATAGTATTACCTCTCTTCTGAGGGATGCTCTTACTATCCTGGGTTTAACAGGATATACCTTTTGGGTGAACTGGAAACTAGCTCTCATATCCTATCTCATTATCTTATGGGCTATAATCCCTATCCAGATATTTGGCAAAAAGAGCAGGAAGTTCAGCACAAAGAGCCAACGAAAAATGGCAGACATTGCCAAATTTCTCTATGAAACTATCTCAGGTATCCGAATTGTTAAAGCATTCGGCATGGAACACTATGAAAACCTGAGGTTTTCAGAGGAAAATTTCCGTTTCTTTAAAATCAGGATTAAGCGACTCCGCATTCGGGCACTTGCTTCCCCTACCATGGAAATGTTGGGAGGCATTGCCTCTGCAAGCATTCTTTTCTATGGTGGATATAACGTAATCAAAGGCTATATGACCACCGGAGATTTCTTCTCCTTTGTGGCAGCCTTTGCCATGATGTACAAACCGGTTCGTGAGCTGAATAAGCTCAATCAGACAGTTCAGGAAGGATTGGCTGCAGCGGTAAGAACATTTGAGGTCCTAGATGTTAAAGCCGAGGTTGTAGACAAACCGAACGCAATAGTGCAGCCCAGAATTAAGGAAGAGATTGAATTTAGAAACGTCTCTTTTCAGTATGATGAAGAACCTATCTTAAAAGATATTAATTTGAAGGTAAAAGTAGGTGAGATCATTGCCATCGTAGGTACCAGCGGTACCGGGAAAACTACTCTCGCCAATCTCATACCACGTTTCTATGATGTAACATCCGGTGCCATACTCATTGACGGTATCGACATTAGAGATGTTACACTAAAATCTTTAAGAGATCAGATTGGCTTGGTTACGCAAGAAATTATCCTCTTTAATGATACCATCAAAAATAATATCTCCTATGGAAGTTTGGAAAAATCTGATCAAGAAATCATAGCTGCAGCAAAGGCGGCTTATGCTCATGAATTTATTTTAGAAACTCCCCAAGGTTATGATACCATTATAGGGGAGAAGGGTGTAAAACTCTCGGGTGGACAGAAACAGAGAATTGCTATTGCCCGGGCCCTTCTCAAGAACGCTCCTATCCTCATTCTGGATGAGGCTACCTCTTCCCTGGATAGTAAAGCAGAAGAAGAGGTACAGGGGGCGCTGGAAAAACTTATGGAAGGACGCACTACCTTTATTATTGCTCATCGACTTTCTACCATTAAAAAAGCACATCGTATCATAGTCATCTCAGATGGTAGTATGATGGAAGAAGGTTCCCATAGCGAGCTTCTGGCGCGTGGGGGTGAATACTACAAACTCTACCAGATGCAATTCCACGGAGCAGATCACCTCCATCGATCGGATTCCCTTTCAACTCCAGGAACAACCTAATGATTATCAAGATAATGATTTTTAATTAAAAGACATATCTGCTTATGTACTTAATCTATAACATACTTCTCTTTATCATTTCTCTCCTCTCATCCCCCTTTATTCTTTTAGCTATTGTAAAAAAGAAATACAGAAAGGGGCTTTCCCAAAAACTGGGGTTATTACCACCACATGTGCTCCTTAAACTATCAGGTAGCAGACCTGTTTGGATACATGCGGTTTCAGTGGGAGAAGTGATGGCTGCCATTCCTCTCATTCAGGAGATAAAGAAAAGACACCCTTCTCAGAAAATTGCACTCTCCACTGTTACCGTTACCGGTAATTATACTGCCACTATTAGGGCAAAAGAGGTTGATGTGGTATTCTACTTTCCCTTCGATTATCCCTTCATAGTAAAAAGGGTAATTAAGAAGATCAATCCTAAGCTCTTTGTAACCCTAGAAACTGAGATTTGGCCAAATCTCTTGAGGGAGCTTAAAAACAACAACATTCCCTCTGTGATGATTAGTGGTCGGATTTCAAATCATTCTTACCATAAATATAGATGGGCTCGCTTTTTCTTCAGTAAAGTCTTAGATAATATTGATGCCTTCTGCATGCAAACAGAGGTTGATACCAGGAGAATCATTGATATTGGAGCTAAGGTAGACCGCGTTATCACCATTGGAAATCTCAAGTTTGATCAACGTGTGTCTGTCCTAAGCTCTGAAGAAAAAGTAGCTCTCTATAGCATACTCAATTTGAAGGAAGGTCAAAGAATTTTTATTGCGGGAAGCACCCATAAGGGGGAAGAGGATATTGTACTAGAAGTTTTTAAAGGCCTTAAGCAAAGTTATGAAGATCTCGTTCTTGTGCTTGCTCCTCGACATCCCGAACGGTTTGATGAAGTGGCACACCTTCTTTCTCGCCACAAGCTGCCTAGCATCAAGAAAACGGAAATTAAGAGGGGGAGGGGGGGGGATCAACACAATGTTATCCTGCTTGATACCATTGGGGAGCTCTCCAAGCTCTATAGCATTGGAACTATCATCTTTGTAGGAGGAAGTCTTGTTTCAATCGGGGGACACAATGTGCTTGAACCCGTTGCCTATAAAAAGGCTGTGATTTTTGGGCCTCATATGGAGAACTTCTCAGAGATTTCTAGAAGCCTACGAGAAAGCGGAGGCGGTCTTCAAGTTCATAATCAAGAGGAGTTTCTTTTAAAAGCGAGGATGTTATTACAAAATGACACAGTGAGAGACAAGCTTGGTGAGCGGGCTTTCAAGGTTATTGCACATAATCAGGGTGCCATTAAGAGAGTGATGGAGGTGATTGGAAGGCTCAGGTGAAGAGATTGAATCAATGAATATAGGGGCCTTTTTTGAAAGAACAATTTATTCTTCCTTCTCTGAAGAGAGTTTCTACAAAAGATTTCTCTTGTTCTCCCTATACCCTATTTCCCTTCTCTACCGTTTCCTCATTCAGTTAAGACACACCCTTTATAAAACAGGAGTGTTTAGATCGTATAGCTTGCCCTGTCGGGTAATTAGCATTGGCAATATTACTATGGGAGGAACAGGTAAGACACCAACTGTAATCTATCTGGCACGACTGTTTAAGGAACACGGCCTGAGGACTGCTGTGCTCAGTCGGGGGTATAAGGCAAAGAGTTTAGAGAAAGTAGCGGTGGTATCAAATGGAGAGCAGATTTTCTTAAATGCACAGGATGCCGGAGATGAACCCCTTCTACTCTCAAAAGCACTCCCTGGTGTACCTATTATTATTGGAAGAGACAGAGTGCGCTCAGGTCGATATGCTGTTGACCAGTTTTCAGCTGAGGTAGTGCTACTGGATGATGGATTCCAATATATGAGACTGCACAGGGATGCTGATATCCTCCTCATTGACCTCTACTATGGATTTGGTAACGGCTACCTGCTGCCCAGAGGTATTTTAAGAGAACCTCTCATCCATCTGAATCGGGCTCATATCTTCCTCTTAACTAAAAAAATTGATAGTAAAGATGATCAAACGATAGAAAGTAAAATCACATCATTTAAACCTAATGCCCAGATTTTTTTTGCCAGTTACGAGATAAAATGTGTAACTACCCTGAAGGAAGAAAAGGAAATCGATCTTAACGATCTCAAAGAGAAAAAAGTGCTGGCTCTTTCAGGTATAGCTAACCCACATTATTTCTCCTATCTTTTAAGGCAGCAAGGTATGTCAGTGATTGAGGAGTGGATGCTCCCCGACCACCACTGCTACACCTCAAAAGATGCCAGAAAATTGAGGGGATATCTTAAACGTATTGATTTCATCATTACCACGGGGAAAGATAGCACTAAGATGGATAAGGAAGTCTTTAAAGAATTCCCTATACTCGTACTAGAAATTATGCTAAAGATACACGACGAACATGGCTTTAAGAGTGCTCTCTTTAAACTCATCGCCTAGTTTAAAATAGCAGAAATATGGTTTAGATAGGTGGCTGATTAAAAAATGGAAGAGAGAGAACGACTGCTGCACCTGATAAAAGAAAAATCCTACGAAAGGAGGAAGGTGAAACTCTCTTCAGGGAGGGAAAGCAATTTCTATTTTGATGGTAAACAAACCACGCTCAATCCTGAGGGTTCTTATATAACGGGTAAACTTTTCTATGAGAAAATCAGACACTCTCCAATCACTGTTGAAGCCGTGGGTGGCATGACATTAGGTGCTGATCCCATTGTCACCGGTATTGCAATCGTAAGTTTCCTTGAAGGCAATCCCCTGCCTGCTTTTATTATTAGAAAAGAACCCAAGAAGCATGGAACCTGCAGGTGGATAGAGGGAATAGCCAACCTCCCTCCTCGGGCAAAAATTGCCATTGTCGAAGATGTGGTGACCACAGGTGCAACTACCTTAAATGCTATCTCGAGGGCAGAAGAGGAAGGATTTCAAGTGGTCCAAGTTCTTGCCCTGATTGATAGGGAAGAGGGAGGAAGTGAGTATCTATCTGAAAAAGGGTATAGGCTAGAATCTATATTTACTCTCTCTGATTTTGAAGAAAGATGATACCTCTTCTGACTCCTGACTTTCCTTGAAATTTCAAGTAGCTTGATACAGTATAAAAATTTTTTTTTAGACTCAGGTGGACAACGTAATGTTTAACATATAAAATTTATGCCGTTTATAGAATTACTTTACAGTGAGCACGATCTCCGTGCAGAAATACACGCTCAAAACACACTCCTATAAGCAGAAATTTACAGTCAATTACCAGCGGGAACTCAATCCTGAGCAGCTTGAAGTGGTAATGAGTGGAGATGGTCCTATCTTGGTCATTGCAGGTGCAGGCAGCGGTAAGACCAGAACCATCACCTACCGCGTAGCCAGGCTCATAGAATCCGGCATTAATCCCTCTAGAATATTACTTGTTACTTTTACTAATAAGGCTGCAAAGGAAATGCTCCATCGGGTAGAATTGCTGATTAGTCTAAATATCAGAAAACTTTGGGGTGGTACCTTCCATCACATTGCCAATCGTATTTTAAGAAGCCGAGCTCACGTTTTAGGATGCGATAATAATTTCAGCATTCTAGATCAGCAAGACTCCAAGGAGCTACTCAATGCCTGCGTTGCCGATCTGGGCTTTAAAACCAAAGAAAAAAGATTTCCTCAGGGTGACATATTGCAGGACATCATCAGTCTTTCGGTTAATACCCAAAACAAAATGGATGATATTATTGTTGAACGCTATCCCTTCTTCTATGAGCTCACAGATGAGATAAAGAAAGTAGCCCTCCATTATCAGAAACGGAAGAAGAAAAGCAACATGATGGATTTTGATGATCTTTTACTCAACTGGCTGACCTTGCTCAGCGATCACTCCAATATGAGGGAATACTACTCTCAAAAATTCCAGCACATTCTGGTCGATGAGTATCAAGATACTAACCGTATTCAATCTGATATCATCGACCTTTTATCCCAGGGGCATAAAAATGTTATGGTGGTAGGGGATGATTCTCAAAGTATCTATAGCTTCAGAGGAGCCAACTTTGCAAACATCATTGAGTTTCCTAAGCGTTACCCTGATGTTCGTATTTACAAGCTAGAGACAAACTACCGAAGTGTGCCAGAAATACTTAATCTAGCTAATACCAGCATTATCAACAATCAGTACCAATTTCAAAAAAATCTTAGGGCAATTCGAGAAAGTGGTCTGCAACCCGTCCTTGTCCCCTTTAACGATGTAATGCAGCAGGCGAGCTTTGTAGCTCAAAGGATCCTAGAACTCAGGGGCGAAGGAAGATCGCTTAATGAAATGGCTGTTCTCTATAGAGCTCACTATCATAGTATGGAACTTCAAATGGAACTGACCCGTCGAGGTATACCCTTCGAGGTGAGGTCTGGTTTGAGGTTTTTCGAGCAGGCACACATTAAAGATATCACGAGCTATCTAAAGGTTATCGTGAACCCTTTTGATGAACTGGCTTGGAAGAGGATTGCTAAACTGCTGCCAAAAATTGGCAATGCAACAGCACATAAGATCTGGAATATACTTTCATCTTCAACTTCTCCTTTAAAAAGTATGAACTCTGAGAGTATTCTCAATCTCATTCCTAAGCCATCAAAAGATTACTGGAAGAGACTTACAACTACCTTGAATCACTTAAACACACCAGATTTACTCAAAGCACCGTCAGAAATAATTCGAACATTATTGAATGAAGAGTACGATAGATATCTCAAGAGCAGATATCCTGACCATGAATCACGTATGGAAGATATCAATCAATTAATGCACTTTTCACAACAGTACACTTCTACAGAAAGTTTCTTAAGCGAGCTTGCCCTTTTAAGCAGCGTAGCTGCAGAGGACGTGGTGGGAGGTGGATATGAAGACGAGAGGGTGAAACTGTCTACCATCCATCAGGCTAAGGGATTGGAATGGGATATCGTATTTATCATTTGGCTGGTTGAAGGCCGATTCCCTTCAATGAGAAGTTTAAATAGTTTAGCTGGTGAAGAAGAGGAAAGGAGGTTATTCTATGTTGCAGCTACCAGGGCCAGAGATGAACTCTACTTGGGTTACCCTCTCTGGGATTATGGTGGTTATAAGTCTTCTACTCTTCTAAAACCTTCTCGCTTCATTCAGGAAATCCCCACTACCAGCTATACAAAATGGGTGGTTGAAGAGGAGTGGTAGGAGTGGGAGGAAATGGTACCTAATGCCTTTAGGGCAGATAAAATGATGGATATGGGATAGGGGAGGAGTAAGGTAAAACATGCATGAAATTCCACGCACGAAACTCAAAACAAATATAAATACCCCGATGAAATATGCTATGCATTTCACCGGGCAGGCTAAAACATTTTTTAATTTTTAATATTATGGTTTTGGTTGTGTTAAGCGCTTCGGATTTAGAGTGGAGGAGTTCCTATTTAAAAGTGCATGAAGTTACATATCTAGGTTACCCCTCTTTTCTTTCAATGGAATCTTCACGGTGAAATTACTTCCTCTACCGTTCTCACTTTTCACTTCAATGGTACCACCAAAACTCTTCATAATCTTAAGACTCAGGGAAAGGCCCAATCCAGTCCCCTTCGACTTCGGCTTAGTTGTGAAAAAGGGGTCGAAGATCTCCGATAGGGCTTGAGGAGGAATGCCTACTCCTGTATCTTGAAACTGGATATTAAGGAAGCCATCATCACTAAAGGTAGTGATGGTCAGAGTGCCTCCCTGGGGCATGGCATCAAAAGCATTATTAGTGAGATTGATAAGAACCTGTTTCATCTGATTGGCATCGACCTCAACGGGCATTGATTTTTTACCATAGTGCTCAACGAGTGTTACTCTCTGGGATTTGGCTCGATTAGAAACCAAAAGTAAGGTTTCTTTAACGAGTTCTCTTATATCAAGTTCTTGGAGGCTCCCTTCTCCTTGGTAAACGAAGTTTAAGAGACCTCTTATAATATTTCGGGCACGCAGTGCCTCATCTTGAATAATCTTAAGATCACTTTTGCGAGGGTCACTACTATCCATGCTGTTTAATAGAAGGGAGACATATCCTAAGACACTGGTAAGGGGGGTATTGATTTCATGAGTGATATTTGCTGCTAGCTGACCTAGTGCAGATAATTTGGCAGCTTGAATAAGCTGAGCTTGTGTCTTCTTGAGCTCACTATTAATGAGTGTAAGTTCTCCAATCTTCTGGGAAAGGTCTGTGATATCCTGGACAATGAGTAGAAAACCTTCATTATGGCTGTTTTCAATGAGATTCGTAAAAACTATCCTGAGCGTTTTATCCCTATATCCCAAAGTCAATTTTTCACTATAGTATTCTTTTGCTTTCGATAATCTGGATAAAATCTCACGCATCTCCCTATTCTCGTTAAAGAGATTTAATAGGGTACTCCCAACTACCTTTCTTTCTAACGTTTTAAAAATCATTAAACCTGCAGGATTGATACGGACAATCTTAAAGTCAGCATCTACTTCAATGACTCCCTCCCCCATATTCCTAAGGATTGTTTCGTGATGTCTTTGATACTGAAGAAGATCCTTGGTAACTGCTCGTGGGAAAAGAGAGTCAATACCTAAT
>Ga0209427_10007117_pt1 | contig 12684 bp, 5 predicted proteins | sample DeeMarSWOR136_30_FD_187465 | JGI IMG/M metagenome (GOLD analysis project Ga0209427, IMG submission 187465) | Marine sediment microbial communities from White Oak River estuary, North Carolina - WOR-1-36_30 (SPAdes) (version 2) | ecosystem: Environmental > Aquatic > Marine > Intertidal zone >... | reverse complement strand
GCCCAGCTGCCGTGCGCATCGTTGTCATGGGCCAGAAGGAGCATTGCGGCTAGCTGCGCGGCGCGGCCCGAGATTTGACAGACCTCCGGAGTAAGGATAGAATATTTAGCCTTGCAAAATAATTCTCCAGCGCAGGGCTATGTTGTTGAGAAAGGATCATGCACCATGAACAGAAGGACAGTGCTTGTTGTCGGGGTGGTGGCCACGGTTCTGGCTGGCGCTGCTGTTCTACGCCGCTTGCAGCTGCAACGGGCCGAGGCTATCACAGACTATCAGACAGTGGCTGCACGTCGAGGCACAATAGTGGCCACGGTGAATTCGTCTGGCAGTGTGCTGGCAGAAGATGAGGTTACCTTGCTCTTTCCATCTCCTGGTATACTGGCAGAGACAAAAGTGCAGACAGGTGACAAGGTCGAGTCTGGCCAAGAGCTTGCCCGTCTGGACACCCGGCAACTGGAATGGAGCGTTGTGCAAGCGGAAGCTGCGCTGAAGAGTGCTGAGGCTCAGCTTGCACAGATCAAGACAGGTCCGACGTCTGCCGACATCGGTGCGGCAGAGGCAGCCGTTGAGAGTGCTCAGGAGAGTCTGGATCGCCTGCTCAGTGGTCCGACAGCGAATGATCTGGAATCGGCGAAGCTGAACGTAGATGCAGCGAAGAACCAACTATGGAGCGCACAAGCGCAGCGGGATTCTGTGAAGGGTAACCCTCTCTCATCCCAGGCGGCGATAGACTCTGCAGAAGCACAGGTGCTTCTGTCTGAACTGAACGTGCGACAGGCGATCTTGGCACAAGAGAAACTCAACGAACGACCGAGCGACGCAGACCTCGCATTGGCGCGAAGCCAGTTGGCCCAAGCGAAGGCGCAGTTGGACAAGCTGCAGCGGACTCCAACGGTAGAGGAACTGGCCATTGCCGAGGCGCAGGTCGAGCAGGCCCGGGCTGCTCTGGAACAGGCCAAGCTTCGGCTTGCCGACGCAATCCTCCTCGCACCATTCCCTGGAACAGTGGTTTCGATCGGCGCAAATGCCGGTGAATTCGTCGCCGCCGGTATTCCTGTGATCGTCTTGGCAGACCTGGAGCGCTACTATGTTGACGCGAGGGTTGATGAGACGGATATCGGCCGCGTGGAGGTGGGTCAGGATGCAACCATCGTGCTGGATGCATTCCCAGATACCAGTTTAGGGGGGAAGGTAGCGCGCATTGATCCACTGGGTGCCGTGGCACAGGGTGTGGTTAGTTATGCTGTGCGTATCGAGGTACGTTCCTCCGATATCGCATTGCGGCCCAACATGACAGCTATCACTGACATTGTTGTTGAGCGCAAGGAGGGCGTTCTGGTGGTACCGAATCGGGCCATCAGACGGGACAACGCTGGGAGATTCTACGTTGAGGTTGTCTCCAATGGTGAAGTGCAACGACGCTCGGTCACCACAGGCCTCAGTAGCGAGCTTATGACAGAGGTCTTGACCGGTCTACGTGAGGGAGAAGAGGTCGTTGTTTCTGCCCCCCGTCGCAACATCCTGGAAGAAGTAGGGGGCCCATTTGGGTTCGGAGGGCAGGGCCAGTGATCAAGTTGGAAAGTGTGACCAAGGTCTATGAGATGGGCACGGTTAACGTGCATGCCCTACGGGGTGTAGATCTCCAGGTCGAGCCAGGAGAGCTGCTGGCCATCATGGGGCCATCTGGTTCCGGCAAAAGCACGCTCATGAACATTCTGGGTTGTCTGGATCAGCCCACAAGTGGACGATATTACCTGAATGGCACACCTGTCGGCGGATTAACCGATGACGAACTAGCGGCCATTCGCAACAGGCGAATCGGGTTTGTCTTCCAGAACTACAACTTGCTGCCCCGGACAAGCGCGGTTGAGAATGTAGAGATACCCATGGTTTACGCCAGGGCTCCGAGATCCAGGCGTCGCTCCAACGCAGAGGCAGCTCTGGAAAGTGTTGGCTTGGGTGACCGCCTACACCACAGGCCAAATGAACTCTCTGGTGGAGAACAGCAGCGCGTGGCCATTGCGCGCGCTTTGGTCAACGAACCCACGATCATTCTAGCGGATGAGCCGACTGGCAACCTTGACACAAAGACCGGGGCGGAGATCATCTCCATTTTTCAGAGCCTTAACAGCGAACGAGGCATCACAGTCATATTCGTTACGCACGATCCAGAGGTTGCGGCATGCACCCCTCGCATCGTACGATTGAGGGATGGTGTGATCGTGGGCGAAGAGCGAACGGACGGCTCGTGTGCTTATCAGGTCGAAGCGGCGGAGTCGGCATAGGAAGTGATGGTTGAACAACGATGGACGTGATTGAGAGCATTCGCTTAGCCATGCGGGGACTATCGGCCAACAAGATGCGTTCTGTGCTGACGATGCTGGGCATCATCATTGGCGTCGGCGCCGTGATCGGTCTGTTGTCCATTGGCCAGGGCGCTCAAAAGGCGATTACAGAGCAGATACAGGGTATTGGCTCCAATCTGATCTTCGTCATACCCGGGTCTCTTATGCAGGCCGGTGCCTCCTTTGGTATGGGTACCCTGGCCAGTTTGACCATCGAAGACGCCGAGGCCATCGCCAACCCTTTGAATTGCCCAGACGTTGCTGCCGTGGCGCCACAGATGACTCGCAGTGCACAGATCATCTATCGAAACCGCAACACCAATAGCAGTGTAGTGGGCACGACGCCGGAGTTTACCTTTGTGCGCAAGCTGCGGGTAGAGCAGGGGGTTTTCATCAGCGCACAGGAATTGTCCTCGTCAGCCCGTGTGGCAGTGCTTGGCGGGCGCATCGCTGTGGATTTGTTCGACGAGCAGAGCCCTGTTGGGCAGACCATCCGCATCAATCGCATGCCCTTTCGGGTCATCGGCGTCCTTGAAGAGCAGGGTGGGTTTGGAGCTCGTGGCAACCTTGATGACTGGGTCCTTGTGCCTATCACCACTGCTACGACACGGCTCTTTGGCAGCGTTACGGCCAAAAGAGGAGGCACCGCAGTCTCGGTGATCAGCGCCTCGGCGGTCAGTGAGAATCGCATGGATGCTGCCATAGAGCAAATCACCGAACTGCTGCGCCAAAGACACGAGATCCAGTTTCAGGATGACGACTTTACAGTAACAAGCCAACAGGACATCCTTGGGGTGCTGAATCAGGTCACAGATATCCTGACCATTTTCCTGGGAGCCATCGCGGCCATCTCACTGCTCGTCGGTGGGATAGGAATCATGAATATCATGCTGGTATCTGTGACGGAGCGGACGCGTGAGATCGGCATCCGCAAGGCGGTGGGCGCAAAGCGGCAAGACATCATGGCGCAGTTTCTGATTGAGGCGGTCGTGTTAAGCATCGTCGGAGGACTGATTGGGATTGGCTTTGGCGCGCTGGCAGCTGCTGCAGTCAACGCAACGGGTGTTCTAGTTACTGAAGTCTCGGTTCAAGCCGTTGTCCTATCGGTGACTTTCTCTCTAGCGGTTGGGCTGTTCTTCGGTATCTATCCCGCGACGCGTGCTGCGCGCCTCAATCCCATTGAGGCATTGCGCTATGAATAGTGCTTGAGCAGGAAGACAGGAAAGCGAGGGCAGACGCCCTCGCTTTTTTCTTGAACTCGCCTGGAGGTAGGGAGTTCGGTCCTAGATTGGGATGTTGGCGCTGGCCATGTTGATTGACAGGGTGTGCAACGTGTGGTATAAACACGCAGAGCTCACGCCAGAGCTTCGCGTTGATGGAAGCGGTTTGGTTGAAAGGGGGCCTTGATGGCACTGCGGAATGTGACCAAGGCGTGTTTGGTGCTTGTCGTACTCTTCGCTCTGGCCTTGTTAGCGGTGATTGCTCCTCCATCCTTGCTCCAGGCGCACGCCGACGAGCCGCCGAAACAGACATCGCTCGACACGTTGCCGGAGCCATATAGGGCGATTGCCACAATCCCCCTCGAGCTGAGGCGAAAGATTGACCCTCGTGTCCTCAAGCAGCTCACAGAGGCCGTGCTGCCTGGGCTCGATGATTCCGGCGCAGAGGGGCCCGACGACCTCGTCAAGCGCAGGCCACAGGTCCAATACATCGTGCGCCTAAAACCCAAGGCGGACCTAGTTCCCCCGGCACAGGTGGCAGAACTCCAGGAAAGGCGTCAGGCTGTGGTTCGGGCTTTGCGCCAGACCGCTCAGTATAGCCAGGCGGCCCTGGTCACCTATCTCGAGGCACAACAAGCTTCCGGTAAGGTCACTTCGTTCACTTCCTACTGGGTTTTCAATGGCCTTGCTATCACCAGCGATCTGGAGACATTGCTTGCCGTAGCCGCGAGACCGGAGGTGGAATCCGTTGGGGAGGACCAGGTGTATCACCTTCCCACGCCGGCCAAGGCTAAGCCATCCATCGGGCAGGGCGGGACGCAAGGGGAGACGCTCCTATCGGACGCGGCGCCTTCGTCCCTAGACTCAATCGAGTGGAACATTGCCACGATCGGCGCAGATCGTGTTTGGAATGCCTATGGACTGCGTGGGGCGGGCGTAGTGGTTGCCCATCTCGATTCAGGAGTGGACTGGACACACCCAGCTCTGAGACGCCAGTACCGGGGCTATGATCCTGCTGACCCAGCACAGCCGCGGCACGACTATAACTGGTTTGATGCCACCGACTCCTATCCCCTGGCCCCTGACGATGGAGAAGGCCACGGCACACATACCATGGGCATAATGGTTGGCGCCCTGCCTGATGGACGAAACCAGGTCGGTGTAGCGCCCGAGGCTCGCTGGATCTCGGCCAAGGTTTTTGACGACGAGGGTGACGCCTACGAGTCATGGATTCACGCTGGCTTCCAGTGGATACTGGCCCCCACGGATCTCAATGGACAAAATCCCAATCCTGCCCTGGCTCCGGACATCTGCAGCAACTCCTGGGGCGATTCGGACAGTTCCGACATCACGTTCTGGGACGATTTGCACGCCCTCCGCGCTGCGGGGATCTTCACCGTGTTTGCCGCAGGCAACGAGGATCTAGGCCGCCTCGTAGTCAACGCTCCGGGCAGTTTCCCTCATGCTTTCGCTGTGGGCGCCACGGATCAAAACGATTCCGTGACGGCATGGAGTTGCCGTGGTCCTTCTCCCTGGGATGAGATCAAGCCGGAGGTCACTGCGCCCGGTGCGAACGTACGCTCCACAGTCCCCGATAATCAGTATGAGGCGTTGGATGGGACGTCGATGGCCACGCCGCACGTTGCCGGCACAGTTGCTCTGCTGTGGCAGGCAGATAGGCAATATGGGGCTGCAACCGCCTGGAACGGACCACGACTGACGATTACGGCTACAGAGCAGATCATCACCAGCACCGCGCACCCGCTGCCGGATGTTGCGACTGTCCCTAACAACGACTATGGGTGGGGGCGTGTGGATGCCTATCAGGCAGTCGGCAGCGTTGCCCAGGGCGGAGCCTTCTGGGGCAGGGTTACCGACGCCGCCACTGGTGATGGCATCAACGGGGCAACGATCACCATGGTGAACCAGCGTTTTGGGGGGAGTGCCCAGACATGGACGGACAGCCAAGGGTATTACACCTTCTCGGTAGCAGCAGGCATCTATGATGTGACTGCTGAGCAATTCTACTACGCTCCACGGTCGGCAGCAGGGGTAGAGATCGCTGCTGACTCGACGACGCAATTGGATTTTCGTCTGAGTGCACTGCCTGCCGGCAGTATCTCGGGACGTGTCATGGAGGTAGGTACAGGCCAGCCAGTGAGCGCTACTCTGAGAAACATCCAGCGTTCCGCAGAGGTCACAACGGATGTCTTGGGCTTTTACACGATGACGCTGCCGGTAGGCCAGCATGTTCTGGAAGCTGTGCCCTCTCGTGCCGGACACATGATCGCACAGCTTGTGGTGACCATCGTATCTCAGGGCCAGAACGTGCAACGCGATCTTGAGCTAGAGGTGATTCCCAAGATTCTGCTTGTGGATGCGGATGCCTGGTTGACGGTCGGCCACATTGAGTACTATCGGAGGTCTTTGGAGGCATTGCTCTATAGCTACGATCTGTGGGTTGTGGATAACAGGTCGTTGTTCGGGATCGGCAATTCTCCTCCTACCACCACCCTCAGCAAATATGACGTCGTCGTCTGGGCTCAGCCGCTATCGTCGCCTGGCTACATTGGCGCCTGGTCAGATCTGTCTGACTACCTGCAGTCTGGGAAGGCGCTGCTTCTGGCTGGTCAGGACATTGGCTATTGGGATGTCGAGAGGGAATACGGGCTTGATGAGTACGAGGGCTATCTACACGCCCGCTACGTCCGCGACGATTCCAGGATCAAGGACATCGTGGGTGCAGGAGGGGCGTTTCTAGAGGGCGTCAGCTTCAGGCTGGATGCCCCTGACAGCGCAGCGAACCAGGACGCGCCAAGTGAAATCGCGCCCCTTGACACCATGGCTTTCGGCATCCTCGATTATGTGAACGATGGTCAGGCAGGCGTGGCAGCAGATGATTGCAGAGGGTTCCGCGTTGTGTACCTGGCCTTTGGCCTGGAAGGCGTTGGGCCAGCGGCTGTTCGTACAGAAATCATGCAGCGCTCGATCGAGTGGTTGGCTGAGTCACGGCCTGACTATGCCCTCTCTCTGATCACCCCGTCGCCGCGGGCTGCAGGTACCCCTGGAGACGAAGCGGTGCTTGACTTTGCTTTGGTGAACCGAGGCGTGCAAGCAGATTCTTATGTGCTGACTGTGGAGGGTAACCGCTGGCCGGCGACCGTTTGGGATTCCACCCGCACCCGTCAGATTACCACCACCGCAGTCGTGTCCGCGTGCTCACCAGCTAATCTTGTGCTGCGAGTGCAGATACCCGTGGCTGCGGTCACGGGCGATACGGGAACTCTGACCTTGCGGGCGCAGTCCAGCACGACGCCAGGCCTGAGCCAAGAACGCCCAATCGACGTGACCGCTGCGATGCCTTGGAGGGCGCTGCCAATCCTGCCGACGCCCCGCTACGGCTTGGCCGCCGCTGCCGCTGAAGACTGTCGATTCTTTGCCATCGGTGGCTGGGATGCAGACAACGAGGCATCACGGACAAATGAGATGTACGATCTGCATGCAGGGACTTGGAGGGGGATGGCGCCCAAGCCCACGGCTGCCGCAGACACCGCTGCGGCAGCAATCGGAGGCAAGATCTACGTACCGGGCGGGATGCGCGGCGAAGACCGCTTGTCGGTGCTGGAGGTATACGACCCGGCCGTGGACCGTTGGACACAGGGCGACGATCTGCCACACGCAGCGGCAGCAATGGCAGTTGCCGCAGCTGGTGGAAAGTTGTACGCCTTCGGTGGGACTGCGAGCGGCGGGGTGGTGCTGAGCAGCAACCTCGAGTATGATCCGATTAGTCGGTTGTGGAGCGAAAAGGCGCCGATGCCATCAGGCCCGCGCGAGGCCGCTTCCGCTGCTGAGCTGGGTGGCAAGATATACGTAGCTGGTGGCTGGCCAGCTCTCAGAACGTTCGAGGCTTACGACCCCGCTACCGACTCTTGGACATCGCTCGCGCCAATGCCTACTGGGCGCCAATCCCCGAGTCTGGTCGCCGCCGATGGTTATCTCTATGCCATCGGAGGGGGCAACGGTTTCGACGGCCTGCCTACGGTCGAACGTTATGATCCAGCAGCGGACTCGTGGGTCGCCATGTCGTCTCTGGCTTCGCCACAAAGGGCAGGTACCAGTGCAGTTCATCTCGCAGGCCGGATCTTTGTGGCGGGGGGAGTTGATTTCCAGAGAGGGATTGGCGCTGCACACGAGACCCTGGCCGTTGGAACGACCCTGGGCGGTTCTGGCGTGGTGGCGCCAGCGACCGTGGAAGCCGGTGATGAGCTGACCTATGTCATCACCCTGCGCAACTCCGGTAGTCAGGCAATCCCGCAGGCTGTCTTGCACGATGACATACCCGCTCAAACGGTCTATGTACCCGGCAGTCTTGTGGGCGATGCCACCTATGATGCCGCGGCCAACCGCATCGAGTGGCAAGGTGCCATGCCTCCTCGATCAAGTGTGGATCTGAGTTTCCGGGTTGTCGTCGATGAGCACTTAACCAGAGGTATGGTGATCACCAATACCGCGGTGGTGGATGATGGTCTGTGTGGGGTGCAGACAATGCTGGCCAGCACAACCGTTGAGGCGCCCGATCTCTCTGCTTCGCACAAGGTGGTGGACAAACCTGTAGCTAGTAGCGGTGATGAACTCGGCTATTTCATCGAACTGAAGAACGTTGGTGCTGTGACTGCCACCCAGGTCGGTCTCATTGATCCGATCCCGCCCCAGCTCACCTATCTGCCCGGGAGTGTGGAGGGGGCAACCTACAACGCTGACTTGAATCAGATTGAGTGGAGTGGGATCCTGCCGCCAAGTATCGAAGGCGGCTATCGCTGGGCCGACAGCGACACAGGGAATGTGGCATACGAGTGGATAGATGCCACTGATGGTGGCGCAAGCGTTCCGGGCGGCGATGATGAGTGGTCTGGGCCTTTTGAGATCGGATTCCCATTCACGTTCTACGGCGCGGAGCACACCGAGTTTTATCTGAATACGAACGGCCAGGTGCTGTTCGACTCTGGTTCTTCAGATTACTTCAATGTCAGCATTCCAAAGGCCGATGCGCCGAACAGCTTTATTGCGCCTTTCTGGGATGACCTGGTCTCCGAGGAAGGCACAATGTACTACAGGTTGTTGGGCGACGCGCCCGATCGCCGGCTGGTCATCGAGTGGGCGGGTGTGCATCACTACGGTGCCGATGATTCGTTGACCTTTGAAGTGATTCTGTACGAGGGCAGCAATCAGATTCTGATCCAGTATCACACCTTACGTGGCTCCTCTGCCGTGGGCGAGAGCGCAACGGTAGGCATAGAGAATGCGGAGGGAACGGAAGGTGTGGAGTATCTGTATGACGGAGAGGGCCCGGGCTATCCACTGCACGCTGGTCTGGCCGTTCTGTTCGAACCAGTGGTTGCACATGTGGTCGAGTTCCGTGCCCGCATAGGCCCGGATGTGCCGCTGAAGACGGAGATTCACAACGAAGCACTACTGACGTTTGGTGACGCCCCTCCCATTCCGTTGACGGTCACCACCCGGCTTGACTGGGTTGACCTGCCCTTCTCCTACAAGGTGGTGGACAAGCCGTTGGCGGTTGGTGGTGATGAGTTGAGCTATCTGATTGAGCTGCGTAACCTGGCCGGAGTTGGTGTCACCAACGCAGCTTTGGTGGATCCCATACCGCCCCACCTCACCTATGTGCCCGGGAGCGTGGCAGGAGCGATCTACAACGCCGAGTTGAACCGGATCGAGTGGAGTGGCATTCTGGCGGCGGGTGCGGAAGGCAGCTATCGCTGGGCGGACAGCGACAGTGGCACCGTCGTTTACGACTGGGTGGATGCCACCGATGGTGGCACAAGCGTCCCTGGTGGGGATGATGCAGCGCTGGGGCCTTTCGACATCGGATTCCCATTCACGTTCTACGGCGTGGATTACACCGAGTTCTACCTGAACACCAATGGTCAGGTGCTCTTTGGCTCTGGCTCGTCCTCACTAGTCAATGTTGCGATTCCGCGAGCCGATGCGCCCAACAACTTCATCGCACCCTTCTGGGATGACCTGGTTTGTGAGGAAGGCACAATGTACTACAAGCTGCTGGGCAGCGCACCCAATCGTCGCTTGGCCATTGAGTGGGCAGGGGTGACACGCTTTGGCAGCACCGATCTGTTGACCTTTGAAGTGATCCTGTACGAGGGCAGCAACCAGATTATGATCCAGTACAACTCCTTGGCAGGAGCATCGGGCGCTGGCGAGAGCGCGACGGTTGGCATAGAGGATGCCGAGGGAACGCAGGGTGTGGAGTATCTCTATAACGGACGGGGCCCGGGTGATCCCCTGCATGCTGGCCTGGCCATTCTCTTCGAACCGGTGACCGGACAGCGCATCACTTTCCGGGCTAGGGTAGCCCAGGATGCTCCCCTCAATACGTTGGTTACCAACGAAGCGCTGCTGACAGTTGGTCAGCAGCCTCCATTCCCGCTAACAACAACCACCTGGGTCAATCGAATCGATCTGTCCGACTCCGATCTGGCTGTCAATGAGACACAGGCACGGCCCGGTGACAGGTTGGTCTACCACATTGTCCTGCAGAACTCAGGCAATGTGGATGCCTCCGATGCCAGCATCATCGATTTCATCCCTGTCGGCGCGAGCTATGTGGCCGGAAGCGTGTCAGGCGGTGCGACATTCAACAACCTCGAGAACCGCATCGAATGGAAGGGGGCGGTCCCCGCTGGAGGCAGCGTCCCTGTCTCGTTCACCGTGGCTACGCTGTCTGATGCTTTGCACGGTACGCAGATCACCAACACCGCCAGCTTCTACGATGGTGTGGGCGATGTGGTCACCAAGACAGTGGTGACCGTTCTGCAGACGCACGACTTGTCGGCTTCCGACAAGACAATGCCAGCCCATATCCGCCCGGGAGACGTCATCACTTGCAGCATACGTCTGCGAAATGTGGGCGTGATTTCCACTGCTGGCGTTCTGACAGATGTGATACCAACCGGCGCCACCCTGATCCCTGCCTCCCTATGGTGGAGCAGTGGCCAGGGAGCGGTAGATGCCGAGACGGTGACCTGGCAAGGCGAGGTTGTCGCCCAGGGCATGGTGATGGTACGTTTTCAGATGCGGGTGGGCCAAGATGTGCAGCTGGGTACTGCCCTGCGCAACACGGCACTCATCCAGGATGAGGCTGGACATGTCGTCGAGCGCTCGGCCAGCACGATGGTCGTCTCGCACCTGAACCCGCTCTACCTGCCGATCATTTTTGGCAGTGGCACGCCCTGAACCTCTGAGCGTCTGCTGGCACGAAAGGCAAGAGCAAAAAGCGCAGCAGGCCAACACCTGCGTCAGCAAAGAGATGCCTTGGGAGGATAAGCCTCTCCCCACGTGGGAACACCGGGGTGCAGCGGTGGAGCAGGGCATGGAAACCAGCCTGCTGGTGGAACTGCCCGCAAGCTGACCGGTGTGTGCCAGGTTGAACGCAGCAACCAACGAGGCTTGGGTGTTGGCGGCTACCCTGGCCCTCTCCTGAGCTGTTCAGTTTGCGGCACGCAAGGCTCACAGGCGTCGAGAGAGTGGAGGTCCGTGCCTTGGGCCCGGCGTGAGCCCGCGGGCGAGCCTTGATTTGACACTCCTGCTGGATTACCGTATACTTACGATGTGCATGGGGCTGTAGCTCAGCTGGGAGAGCGCATCAATCGCACTGATGAGGTCAGGGGTTCGAATCCCCTCAGCTCCACAGACGGCAGTCTGGGCCGCCTGAACGAAATCAAGCCAAAGACAAAGAACAGGAGTAGTAGGTCATCCCTCACAGAGAGTCGGGTATCAGACCGGTGGGAGCCCGACGTCGGTGCCCAGAGGGAGCGCCAACAAGGCCGAACTCGCCTGGGAGTCGCCGCGGTGAAGCTCCGATGGGGGCATAGCCGCAGACGGTTGGCGCCCGTTAACGCGCTCCAAAGTGGGTAGATTCGCAATCGTGGGGATGTAGCTCAGCTGGGAGAGCGCCTCAATGGCATTGAGGAGGCCAGGGGTTCGAATCCCCTCATCTCCACCTCCACTGGATACCTGGTCGTGCAACGACTGTGACATCCAGTTGGCGTTCTACCAATCAGGGTGGTACCGCGGAGAGCACTTCGTCCCTGGGCGGAGTGCTCTCCTTTTCTATCTCCACTTGAAGCGCCAAACCGCAAGTTTGGCATGGAGGCTATCATGAAGAGGCAAAAGTACAATCCATCCATCATCGAACCGAAATGGCAGGAGAAGTGGGAGGCCGACCGGCTGTATCATGCCGAGGAAGATGCTGTGCGGCCCAAGTTCTACTTCCTGACTATGCTGCCCTATACCTCCGGCGACTTGCATATCGGCCACTGGTACGCCATGGCGCCCTCGGACGCCAGAGCCCGCTACCTGCGCATGAAGGGCTACAACGTCATGTTCCCGATTGGCTTTGACGCTTTTGGCCTACCTGCGGAGAATGCCGCGATCAACCATGGCATCCATCCTCACCAGTGGACCATGGCTAACATCGAACGCATGCGCGGTCAGCTGAGGAGCATGGGGGCTATGTGGGACTGGGAGCGCGAGGCCATCACTTGCGATCCGAACTACTACAAATGGAGCCAGTGGTTCTTCCTCAAACTCTACCAGCATGACCTGGCCTACCGGTCGATGGCGCCCGTGGACTGGTGCCCCAATTGCAGTACAACGCTAGCCCGCGAGCAGGTCTGGGGCGAAGACCGTCACTGTGAACGCTGCGGCACGCCGGTGATCAAAAAAGACCTGGAGCAGTGGTTCTTCCGAATCACCAACTACGCTGACGAGCTGCTGGACTTTAGTAGGATCGACTGGCCGGAGCGTGTGGTGACCATGCAGACGAACTGGATTGGCCGCAGCGAGGGCGTGACTTTTGACTTGGGCATCAAGGGTTCGCCCAAGAGAATCCCTGTCTTTACTACACGTCCTGACACCGTCTTTGGCATGACCTTTGCCGTGCTGGCCCCAGAGCATCCGTTGGTCGCCGAGCTGACCACAGATGAGCACCACGCTGCGGTCGAGGACTATAGACAGAGGGCGCGGCGCCTGTCGGAGATCGAGCGCCTGTCCACAGAGCGCGAACGTGAAGGCGTTTTTATCGGTTC
>Ga0209427_10007116_pt1 | contig 12684 bp, 12 predicted proteins | sample DeeMarSWOR136_30_FD_187465 | JGI IMG/M metagenome (GOLD analysis project Ga0209427, IMG submission 187465) | Marine sediment microbial communities from White Oak River estuary, North Carolina - WOR-1-36_30 (SPAdes) (version 2) | ecosystem: Environmental > Aquatic > Marine > Intertidal zone >... | reverse complement strand
CTGAACGAGATGGAAAGAAGGCTGATGAGAAAAGAGGAAAACCTGGAGAACAAGTTTCAGGTTGTCGAGAGGAAGGAAAGAGAATTTGGCAACAAGGAGCAGAGACTGTATGCCAAGGAAAGAGAGCTTGGAGATAAGGAAAAGAAGTACGAGGAGTTGAATCAGAAGGCTGTCGAGGAACTGGAGCGGATTTCAGGATTATCCCAGGATGCAGCCAAGAATATGCTGGTCAAGAAGATCGAGGATGAGGCCAAGCTGGAGGCGGTCCAGGCGGTGCGGAAGGTGGAGGAGGAAACCAGGGAAAAAAGCCAGAATCTGGCTCGAGAGATCATCAGCCAGGCAATCCAGCGCTCGTCGGCAGAGCATGTTGTGGAAACCACGGTGTCCGTGGTCGACCTGCCGTCTGAAGACATGAAGGGGCGAATCATCGGGAGAGAAGGACGGAACATCCGGGCCCTGGAGATGGCCACTTCGGTGGACATTATCGTCGATGATACGCCCGAAGCCGTCATCCTTTCCAGCTTTGACCCGCTCCGTCGGGAAATGGCGCGTATGGCTATCGAGAAGCTGGTCACGGACGGAAGGATTCATCCGGCCCGCATCGAGGAAGTGGTGGAACAGGTCCGGGCAGAGCTGGAGGAAAAGATCAAGCAGGAGGGAGAATCCGTGATCCTCGAGCTTCGCCTCCAGAACGTCCATCCGGAGCTGGTGAAGCTGCTCGGCAGGTTGAGATACCGGACCAGCTACGGACAGAACGCCCTTCAGCATTCCAAGGAAGTGGCCTATCTCTCAGCCTTGATGGCCAGGGAATTGGGAGTCAATACGGATGTGGCTTTGAGGGCCGGCCTCCTCCATGATATCGGCAAGGCAGTGGACAAGGATGTGGAAGGAACCCACACCGAGCTGAGTGTTGACCTGGCCAAAAAATACGGAGAATCCGAGGCTGTCATCCAGGCCATCGCTTCCCATCACCGGGACGTGGATTTTCCCTCCATAGAGGCTGTGCTGGTTCAGTCTGCGGATACCCTTTCGGCCGCGCGGCCCGGTGCTCGCCGGGAGCTTCTGGAGACTTACATCAAGAGGTTGGAGAAACTGGAAGAGATCGCCAATTCCTATGAAGGCGTTTCCAAGTCCTTCGCCCTTCAGGCCGGACGGGAGATCAGGATCATCGTCGAAAGCCAGAAGGTCTCCGACGAGAAAGCGGCCGTGATTGCCAAAGAGATTGCTCAGAAGATCAAGGACGAGCTGGAATATCCGGGCCAGATCAAGGTGACTGTTATCCGCGAGATGAGAGCTGTGGAGTATGCCAGATAAAATCAGTTTTCTGTTTTTAGGGGATATCATCGGACGGCCGGGACGGAGAGCGCTCAAAAAACATCTGCCCTCGGTCATTGAAAAGTATTCTCCTTCTCTGGTCATCGCCAACGGCGAGAATGCTGCCGGAGGGATCGGGATCACGGAGAAAGTCGGCAAGGAGCTGCTGGCCGAGGTCGATATCCTGACTTCCGGAAACCATATCTGGGACAAGAAGGAAGCGCTCGTCTATCTCCAGAAAGAGCCACGTTTGCTCCGGCCTGCCAATTATCCGCCCGGCAACCCGGGAAAAGGAACACATGTGTTCGAGACAAAAAGCGGCAGGCAGGTGGCCATCCTCAATCTTCAGGGAAGAGTCTTCATGGAGCCGGTGGATTGTCCGTTCAGGAAGGCGGATGAGGAGGTTGAGAAGCTCAAGGCCATCACTCCTGTGATCATTGTCGATTTTCATGCCGAGGCGACCTCGGAAAAGCAGGCCATGGGCTGGCATCTTGATGGAAAGGTTTCCGCCGTGATCGGGACTCACACTCATGTGACGACTGCGGATGAGAGGATTCTTCCCCAGGGTACGGCTTTTATCACAGACGTGGGCATGGTCGGCGGCTACAATTCCGTCATCGGGCTCCGCCGGGACCAGGCCCTGAAGAGATTCCTGACGGCGCGTCCTCAGCGCTTTGAACCCTCCAAGGAGGGGATATTCTTCTCTTCCCTGTTCGTGGAGGTAGACGCCAAGACAGGAAAAGCCCTTTCCATCAAACGGGTGTTTATCGCCGAGGAAGAAGATGGAGATGGATAGCCTGGTCAAGCCGGACAAGATCTACACCGTCTCTGAAGTCACCCGGATGGTGAAGATGGAGCTGGAGAGCTCTTTTCCGCTGCTCTGGGTCGAGGGGGAGATATCCAATTTCCACCGGCATCAGTCCGGCCATCTCTATTTTACGCTGAAGGACGAGATGAGCCAGCTCCGCACGGTCATGTTTCGCTCCGAAGCACGGCAGGTCCCTTTCGAGCTTGAGGATGGGCTCCAGGTCGTCGCCCGGGGCCGGATCAATGTCTACGAGCCGAGGGGCGAGTACCAGCTCGTGGTCGAGCTTCTCGAGCCCAAAGGCAAAGGAGCCCTGCAGCTGGCTTTTGAGCAGCTCAAGGAGAAACTAAGGAAAGAAGGCCTTTTCGATCCCGCCCTGAAAAAGAAGCTGCCCCTTCTTCCCAAGAAGGTCGGAGTGGTCACTTCTCCCCGAGGAGCGGCCATCGTGGACATCCTTCGAACCCTGGAAAGAAGGTTTGCCCGCCTCCATGTTCTCCTCTATCCGGTCAAAGTCCAGGGCGAGGGCGCAGCAGAGGAGATTGTCGAAGGCATCGACTACCTGGGTCAGCTGGCCGGGATCGATGTTATCATTGTCGGCCGCGGCGGAGGTTCGATGGAGGACCTCTGGGCCTTCAACGAGGAGAAGGTAGCCCGGGCGGTCTTTCGCTGTCCGGTCGCCGTCATTTCAGCCGTGGGGCATGAGGTCGATTTCACGATCTCCGACTTTGTCGCCGACATAAGGGCTTCGACCCCTTCTGTGGCTGCAGAGATGGTGATCGAGAAGGAGGAATCCTTCAGGGAGAAAATAGACAATCTCGGGAAGAGAATGGTCCATTATCAGAGATACTTCCTCCAGGAGCGCCGGCACGAGGTCTACAGCCTGGCCCACCACCGGGCCTTCCAGAACATGAAGATCAGCCTGCTGAACCTTGAGCAGAAGGTTGACGAGCTGGAGATGAAGGCCTGGAACACGATCAGGACCATGCAGCAGAAGATCTCTGAGGATAAATCCCGGGCCGTTCTCCTGGAGGAGAGGATCCGCAATATCCTGAAAGGGATGCTTCAGCAGTTTCAAGCCCGCTGGGAGACGCTGTCAGCCCAGTTGCACAACCTGAGCCCCCTGAATATACTGAAAAAAGGCTACGCCCTCTGCTGGAAGGATGGCGGCCGGCTGCTGGTGCGCAGGATTGAGGAGGTGGAGAAAGACAAGGAGATGACGGTCTCTTTTTTTAAGGGAGAATTCACCTGCCTGGTCAGGGATGTGGATACAGCCCGGAGCATCGAGAGCCGGGTGGATAGAGATGAGACTGAATAAAAATAAAAATTGGGGACAGTCCCCAATTTTTTTATGAAGGAGAAAATATGGCGACACAAAGCTTTGAAAAAGCCTTGGAGGATCTGGAGAAGACCGTCGAGAAACTGGAAAAGGGAGGGCTTTCTCTGAGCGAGTCGCTTTCCCTGTTCGAGAAGGGAGTCAAGCTGGCCCGGTTCCTGAGGGAGGAACTGGAGAAGGCCGAGAAAAAGGTCAGTATCCTTCTCAAAGACGAGAAAGGAGAGGTCAAGGAGGAACCGTTTGACCTTGGCGCTGAAGATTCGGCTCCGCCCGAGGAAGAAAGCTCTGCAGAGGAGGAGGAACCCTCTGAATCGGGAGGAGACGAAGAGCTCCCTTTTTAAATGAAAATTGGAGATAGTCCCCGATTATTATGTTAGAGATGATTAATAATCGTTTGAAAAAAGAGATGATAATTGGGAGAAAAAGGGGTCAGGCTCCTTTTTCATATTCTTTTCGGAGGTTGCCCTGAAGTGATGCAGTCATATGTCATTGCGAGCGAAGCGAAGCAATCTCATAAGACGAATGAGAAAAATAGGATTTTTCATAACGGATTGCTACGCTGGGCTGGCAATGACATTATTTACTTGATGAAGATTGCTCTGATACCCTGACAATGATAAATAGGAATATCAATCAATGACGTATCCGTATTAATGGCTGAGAATTTGATTTGAACGATGAACGTTGAAGAGAGACTCAGGCAGAAAAAAGAAGCGGTGGAGCGGGAGCTAAAGCGCCTCCTCAACGAGGAGGATTCCCTGATGTTCAGGGCGATGCGCTACGCAGTGCTCTCCGGCGGAAAAAGATTCAGACCTCTTCTGTCTCTTTCCTCCGGGGAGTATTTCGGCGCCTCCCGGGATATGCTCCTCCCCTTTGCCTGCGCTCTGGAGTTGATCCACAATTATTCCCTGGTCCATGATGACCTGCCCTTGATGGATGACGATGATTTCCGCCGCGGCCAGCCGTCCTGCCATAAAGCCTTCGGTGAGGACATCGCCCTTCTGGCGGGAGACGGCCTGCTAACCCTGGCTTTTGAGGTCATCGCCCAGGCTCCTGTTGGGGATAGGCTCTTGCCCCGGAAAGAACAGGTCCTGAAGGAGATCAGCCGCCATGCCGGGGTCAAGGGGATGATCGGCGGACAGCTCATGGATATCAGCCTTTCCCGCGAAGACCTGACAGAGGATACTATCCATGAACTGATGCTGAAGAAAACCGGCGGCCTGATCACGGCTGCGGTCAAGACCGGTGCTATTCTTGGCGGAGCGGATGCCCCGGAGCTTGAAGCCATCGTTGAATACGGAAGGAATGTCGGGTTGGCCTTCCAGGTCAGGGATGACATCCATGACTTTGGTGAGAAAGAGCAGGATGGCCAGCCTTTCCGGCCCAATTATGTCTCCCTTTTCGGCCTGGAGACCTCAAAAGAGAGGCTGAGAGATTTTGTCGAGGCTGCCCGGAACACGCTGAATGAAGCTTCGATAGAGTCGGAGGAGCTTCACTGGCTGGCTTCGAAACTTCTGGAACTAAAGGAAAAAAAGGGAAAATGAATCAGCTGCTTGACCGGATTAAAAGCCCGAAAGACCTCAAAGAACTCAAAGTCAAGGACCTCTCCAAGTTAGCCAAGGAGATGCGAGGATTGATCATCGATACTGTCTCCAAGACCGGCGGGCATCTCTCATCCAACCTGGGAGTGGTCGAATTGACCCTTGCCCTCCATTATGCATTCGATGCGCCGCGGGACAAGATCATCTGGGATGTCGGCCATCAGTGCTACCCCCATAAGATCTTGACCGGAAGACAGAATGTATTCGGCAGCCTCCGCCAGTATAACGGCATGAGCGGTTTCCCCTGCCGAAGGGAAAGTGAGTATGATGTCTATGACACCGGACATGCTTCCACAGCCCTCTCCGCTGCCCTGGGGATGTCCATTGCCCGGGATAAAAAGAAAGAGGATTATAATGTGGTGGCGGTAGTCGGCGACGGAAGCCTGACCGGAGGTATTGCCTGGGAAGCTCTGAACCAGATCGGTCACCTTAAGGAAAAACTGATCATCGTCCTCAACTATAACGAGATGTCCATTTCCCATAACGTCGGGGCTATGTCCAAGTATCTGTCTTACATCGTGTCCGAGCAGCATTATCTGAAGATCAAGGACCTGGTGAAATCCATCCTGAGGATCATCCCGGCCGTGGGAAAGCCCATGATCAAAGTGGGCGGCGCCGTGGAGGAGGCGATCAAAAAAACATTCTTTCCCGGGCTCGTCTTCGAAGAGCTGGGAGTGAAGTATGTCGGTCCTGTATCCGGACACAACATCGGCTCGCTGATCGAGGTCTTCAACAAAGCCAAATCCTACAGCGGGCCTGTGCTCATTCACTGTGTGACCCAGAAAGGCAGGGGCTATGCCCCGGCCAAGAAGAATCCGGAGCGGTTTCACAGCGCCAGTCCGTTCAATGTCGAGACCGGAGAGCCTCTCATCAAGAACCAGAGGCCGACTTTTTCCCATGTTTTCGGAAAGACAGTACTCAGACTGGGCGAAAAGGATGAAAAGGTGATGGCCATCACTGCGGCCATGCCCGATGGGACCGGGCTGGCTGATTTCGGCAACAGGTTTCCGGAGCGGTTTTTTGATGTGGGCATCGCCGAGCAGCACGCGGTGGAGTTTGCCGCCGGATTGGGCTTGAGCGGGTATAAGCCGGTGGTGGCGATCTATTCCACTTTTCTCCAGAGAGCCTATGACCAGCTTTATCATGATGTCTGCCTGATGGATATCCCGGTCGTCTTTGCCCTGGACAGGGCGGGGATCGTGCCGGATGACGGACCCACCCATCAGGGCGTGAACGACATCGTTTACCTGAGGCATTTGCCTCATATGATTGTCATGGCTCCCAAGGATGAGAATGAACTTCAGCATATGATACATTCCGCTCTCTCCTATTCGCATCCGACAGCCGTCCGCTTTCCGAAAGGCAAGGGATTGGGTGTGCGTCTGGACAGAAAATTCAAAGTGATTCACCCGGGAGAGAGCGAGCTCCTCAAGGAGGGGAAGCATTTGCTCCTTGCCCTGGGCAGCATGGTTCATCCCGCCCTGGCTGCTGCCGAGAAGCTGGAGAAGGAAGGGATAAGCCTGGCTGTGGTCAATGCCCGGTTTGCCAAACCCCTGGATGAGAAGATGATCCTTCGCTTTGCCCGGAACAGCGGAGCAGTCATCACCGCCGAAGAAGGGATCACGGCCGGAGGATTCGGGAGCGCTGTGCGGGAGCTTCTGGACAAAAAGAAAAGATTCGACATCCGGTTCAAAAGCATAGGAATCCCTCTGGAGATCTATCCGGTGGGAAAAGTCGACCACATAAAGAAGAAGTTTAGGCTAGACGAGGAAGGCCTCTGCCAGCAAATCAGAGCCTTTTTTGATGAAAAAAGAAAGGGCGGATAGGGTTCTCGTCAGCCGCGGACTGGCGGAAACCCGCCAAAAAGCGCAGGCCCTGATCATGGCCGGCCTGGTTTATTCCGGAGAGCAGAGGATCGAAAAGCCGGGTCAGATGATTCCCGCTGACCTAGACCTTTCCCTTAAGGAGACGATTCCTTACGTCAGCCGGGGAGGCTTGAAGCTGGAGGAGGCTCTGGAGGCGTTCAACATCTCAGTCCATGACAAGGTGGCTGCGGACCTGGGAGCATCCACCGGTGGGTTCACCGACTGTCTCCTCCAGAAGGGGGCAAAGATGGTCTATGCGGTGGACGTGGATATCAGCCAGCTGGACTGGCGGCTGCGGCAGGATTCCCGTGTCGTCTGCATCGAGAAAAACGCCAGGTATCTTGCCAGAAGCGACTTCGGCCCTAAACCGGAGATGGTGACCATGGACCTGTCCTTCATCTCCGTGCTCAAGGTTTTGCCGGCCATAAAAGATTTCTTGGGAGACGGCCAGCTCGTCTCGCTCATCAAGCCCCAATTCGAAGCCGGAAAGGGCCGGGTGGGGAAAAAAGGAATTGTCAGGGACCCGGCCGTCCATCAGGAAGTGCTGAATAGGGTCATCGGTGAATCGCAAAAAATGGGGTTTGGGACGAGAGGAGTGATCCGGTCATCCACCCGGGGCCAGAAAGGAAACCGCGAGTTTTTTGTTCATCTCACCCTGACAGAAGAAGCGTTGAGTCAGGACGAAGTTCGGAGTATAATCAAGGAGGCGGTCGGAAATGAGAAAGATTGAACGCGTCGGATTTGTCATCAAGCCGCACGCTCCGGACGTGGATAAGATTCTGGGCGAGCTCACCCGGTATTTTAAGAAGAAGAATATGGAGTGCCTGCTGGAGCAGGAAGCTGCCCAGAAGCTCAAGAAAGACAAAGGCGTACCCAAAGAGGAGCTGCCGGCAGCAGTCGATTTAATAGTCGTCCTGGGCGGAGACGGAACCCTTCTCAGCATTGCCCACCTGGCTGCCCAGAAGAATGTTCCTGTGTTGGGGGTCAACCTGGGAAGCCTGGGCTTCCTGACTGAGGTGCCCCTGGACGAGGTCTATTTGACCCTGGACGCATTTCTGGGCGGCGACGAGAAGGTCGTCAGCCCCAGGCGGATGCTCGAAGCCAGGCATAAGAACAAATCCTATTACTGTCTAAATGATGTGGTCATCAACAAAGGCGCCTTGGCCCGGATGATCCACTGCCGGATCTGGATCGACGACAAAGAGATTGCCACCCTCCGCTCGGACGGTCTTATCATCTCCACTCCGACAGGGTCGACAGCCTATTCTCTGGCCGCGGGCGGGCCCATCATCCAGCCCTATGTTCCGGCTATTATCATCTCTCCCATTTGTCCCCATACTCTCTCTTTCCGTCCCCTGGTCATCTCCTCGGAGTCCTGTATCAAGCTCGAGCTGCTGACTTCCGGCGAAGAGGTCTACCTTACCCTTGACGGCCAGCGCGGCGACCTGATGGTCAAGAACGATGTGGTAGAGATCAGCTGCTGCGCTTTCGAGCTCCATCTCATCTCTTCTCCCCAGAGAAACTACTTTGACCTGGTGCAGGAGAAGCTCGGCTGGGGCGAACGCTGAAAATTGGGGTCAGTAATAATTGGGGACTATCCCCAATTTTCAAATCAATGCCTAATTTTCTGATCTTGAGCGTCTAATAATTGAGGACATTAAATTAGGGACAGCCCCCAATTTTTACGATATGGATAGAGTTGAAGGGGCCAATTCTTAACATTGAACATATATTATTGAATTATTACCTGAAGAACTTTTTTACGAATGATGAATCAAGCCAGAATAGAAAGTGTGCAAATGCGAATCTCAAAGGTTAAGATGCAACCCCAGTCCTTTTGCCTTTAAAATGTCTAATGTCGAGCCCTGACCCCAGATGAGTTTGACATTTTTTGAGCCTGCCATTAATATTAATTTCTCCGATGAACCAGAAACTTCATATCTCTTACGTCTCAGCCGAGATCTCTCCTTTTGCCAAATCGGGGGAATCGGCTGACGTCGCCTCTTCCCTGCCCAAGTATCTGGCAAGCCTGGGGATGGAGGTGTCCGTCTTCATCCCCAAGTACAGAAGGCCGGAGATCGAGTCTCTTCCCCTGGAATGCGTGATGAAAGAACTCCTGGTCCCTGTGGGAGAAGAAAAGGTCAAAGGGAGTGTTTACAAAGCCGAGCTGGGGAAGTGCGACGTTTATTTCATCGATAGTCCCAAGTATTTCTGGAGAGAGGACGTCTACGGAACGGGCAAGGGCGAGTATCTGGATAACGATGAACGGTTCGTCTTCTTTAACCGGGCTGTGCTCGAGTACCTGCATCAAGCTAAAATGCCCGTGGATATCATCCACTGCAACAACTGGCCCACAGCCTTGATCCCGGTCTTCCTTAAAACGCATTTCACGAATAAGAGCATGTTCAAGAATACCGCTTCGGTTTTCACTCTTCATAACGTGGCTTACCAGGGGGAATTTCCTCCAGAGTCACTGGCCCTGACCGGTCTGAACTGGAATTATTTCACGCCCAGCCAGCTCTCCTTCAACGGGCAATTTAATTTCCTCAAGGCGGGAGTGATCTTCTCCGACGTGCTCAACACGGTCAGTTCCGCTTACAGGCGGGAGATCCAGACAGAGAAAAGCGGCTGGGGGATGGAGGAGATCTTAAGGAACCGCAAGAATATTTTCTACAGCATCCGCAACGGCGTTGATTACGAGGTCTGGAACCCGGAGACAGATCCCTACATCATCGCCAATTATTCAGCCCTCAACCTTAAAGGCAAGAAGAAGTGCAAGCGTGACCTGTTCCAGGAATTCGGGCTCCCCGTATCGCCCCGGATTCCCCTTTTGAGCTTTATCTCCTACCTGAGCTCCCAGAAAGGACTGGATATACTGCTGGAGGCCGTGGAAGAGCTGATGCAGCTCAAGGTGCGGCTTGTCGTCCTCGGAAAAGGAGATGAGAAGTACGAGAGCCTGCTGGGTGCGGTGCAGAAAAAGCACCCGAAGAAGATAGCCGTAAAATTCGACCTGAGCCCTGCTCTTACCCATAAGGTAGCGGCCGGCGCAGACATTTCCCTCATCCCCTCGCTGTACGAGCCGTGCGGCTTGACTCAGCTCTACAGCTTCCGCTACGGTACTGTCCCGGTAGTCAGGGCCACCGGCGGTTTGAGAGAGACGGTCAAGCCTTTTAGTCCGAGAACGCAGAAGGGGACCGGCTTTGTTTTCAAAGAGTATTCCTCTCAGGCTTTCCTCAAGGCCGTTAAAATGGCCCTGAGCTGCTACGCGGAGCCTGAGCTCTGGGAAAAGATCATGCTGGCAGGTATACAGGAGAATTTTTCCTGGCAGATCTCAGCAAAAAAGTATGCCAAGCTCTACCATAGTGCTTTGGCAATAAAACGAGGAGGTTAACTTGGCCGAAGGAATCGCAAATGTGACTGATGATGACTTTGAACAGGAAGTACTCAAGCATGAGCTTCCCGTGCTGGTGGATCTCTGGGCAGTTTGGTGCGCTCCCTGTAAGTTGATCGAGCCCGCAGTGGAACATATGGCCCAGACCTACAAGGATAAGCTGAAAGTCGTCAAGCTCAACGTGGATGAGAACCCGAAAACTACTGCGAATTACGGCGTGATGAGCATTCCCACCCTTCTTTTCTTCAAAGGAGGCGAGTTGAAAGAGACCATCATCGGCGCTGTCCCCCAGAACAGAATCGAAGACGCCATAATCCCACATCTCTGATGGAGCCTTACGACGTTGTCATTATAGGGGCGGGCCCGGGAGGCCTGGCCGCCGCTGTCTACACGGGCAGGTCCAGGCTCAACACCCTTGTCCTGGAGAAAGGGGTGCCCGGGGGGCAGATCCTGATGACCGACTGGGTAGAGAACTATCCCGGCTTTCCGGAGGGAGTCGTTCCCTTCGAGTTGATGGAGAAATTCCGCAAGCAGGCCGAAAAGTTCGGAGCGAAGATCGAGACCGATGAAGTCAAGGAGTTAAAAAAGCAGAATAAGCTCTGGCATGTTGTTGGAAATAAAGGAGAATATCCCACCAGGATTGTGATCATCGCTACTGGAGCCAACTACCGCCGGCTGGGGGTTCCAGGGGAAGCCAGGTTGATAGGAAGAGGAGTTTCTTACTGCGCCACCTGTGATGGAGCCTTCTTCAAGGATAAGGACATCGCGGTTGCTGGCGGAGGGGATAATGCCCTTAATGAGGCCATTTTTCTGACCAAATTCTGCCGTTCGCTGAAGCTCATCCACCGCAGGGGCCAGTTCAGGGCGGTGAAAATCCTCCAGGAGAGGGTCTTAGCCAACGAGAAGATAGAAGTCCTCTGGAATTCGGTGGTCGAGGAAGTAAACGGAGAGAACCGGGTCGAATCCCTCACTCTCCGGAATGTGAAGGATGATACAACCTCCACTTTGAAGATTGACGGCCTTTTTGTCTCCATCGGGATGGACCCCAACACTGAGTTCGTCAAAGGACTGGTGGAGCTGAATGAGTGGGGGGAGATCAAGGTGGGAAAGAAGATGGACACCTCCCAGCCCGGGATCTTCGCTGCCGGGGATGTGACCGACGCCTGTCCTGACCAGATAGCCACGGCAGTAGGGACAGCGGTGAGAGCTGCCCTGGCCGTGGACGATTATCTGAACGATTATCCCGACTGGAAAGACCCCGAAAGCCTAAAAAAGGGAAAATAAAAATTGGGGACAGTCCCCAATTTCCATAAGTTTTTTGAGAAGGGCCTTTTCTAAAGGGGAGAAAAGCATGAAAAGGAATAAAGGACTTATCGCTACCCTTATTCTTGGCTTTATTTCGTTCATTCTTGTGGTGCTGGATTTCCTGGCATTGATTGATATTTATAAGGAATCAGGGAAATATGATGTAAGCGGTGAATGGGCTTTTGTCATCATCAGTTTTATCCCAATAATCGCTTTTCATGTGTTATTTGTGGTTTATGTAGTTGTCCCCCTTTTTTAACAGAGAAAGAATATTATCCAGGAATCCTGTTGAGAAAGAAGAGGAGAGGATATAGCTGGATGTATTATAGGAGGGTAAGATGAAAAAGAAATATATATTTTTAATCGGGGCATCGGTCATTTTAGGAGTGGTTTTGGTATTGATTCTTCTCTATTTCTATGGATTTAATATCTCTGGGCCCAGTTATGATGATGAATATTTCACTTCAAAATATTTAAGCAAATACAGCTCTCCAGAAATAACATTGGATCATTATTTCAATGCCCGCATGTTTGACGATGCGGAATATTATCAAGAAGTTCTGGGGAGAAAGATGACAGATAGAGAATTGAAATTATTTGTAGAGCATCCTTATGAAGGATGGAAAAAACCAGAAATAGTTAAGACAGGAAAAAGAGAGAATATAGCTTACATTGTCACAGATAATAACTGGGGATCTTTTTTTGAAAGAGTAAACGGAAGGTGGGTTTTCACGCCTGAAGATTGGGGAGCAAATATTCGTTCCTTCTTTGATTCCTTCAAATAAAAAAAAGAGATCAGGTCTCCTTTTTCCAAAATTTTTAGCCCTTTCTTTTGAAATGTAAATTGTAAATTGGGGCGAGTCCCCAATTTTCTGTGCTTTTTTCTATGGGAAGGCTAAGCTCTGAATATTTTCTTTACAGACGGGAATAGGTTTATATTTGTATGAGGGAGGAAGAGGGCTCCCGTGTACTCGTTCATGTAATCAGGCTCTGTGTTCAATTCGATATAGGTCATGTTGTCCGCGGTCGCGTCCGCCAGCTCCTTGTTCCTCTCTGAGATCAGGATAAGG
>Ga0209427_10007115_pt1 | contig 12687 bp, 8 predicted proteins | sample DeeMarSWOR136_30_FD_187465 | JGI IMG/M metagenome (GOLD analysis project Ga0209427, IMG submission 187465) | Marine sediment microbial communities from White Oak River estuary, North Carolina - WOR-1-36_30 (SPAdes) (version 2) | ecosystem: Environmental > Aquatic > Marine > Intertidal zone >... | reverse complement strand
GCACAGCAAATTCTGTAGCTTAAGGTCCTTAATAATCGTAACTTACGGCTATCTAAAGTCTATATTATACCATACTTAAGGCACCCAAGTCAATAGTCAACAATTGAAATCTTGGGTTGTTTTCAGCCAGCAGAAAGGTATGTTTAGTGATAGAAGTCCCAATGTAGACTTCTATGATGGTGTTTGGCCGATAAAAGCTCGGCTTGCTTTAGTATAGCTTCAATATGTAGTTTTGAATACTCTCCTCATGACTCTTAACTCATTTCAGCAATTCCCAAATATATCAAAATGGCAATTTAGAGCCTGAAAAGCGGCTCAAACATTTGTTAGCAAGCCAATAATTGTTGGGTCAGAGGACATGTTCATTTTGCTGTCTTTTCGAAAACCTGTGGGATTTCTATGTTAAAAGGACGGTGAAAAAACACTTCCTGCTACCAACATAGCTCTTCATATCGGTTTTGTCTTGACTTGGTTGAGACTGGGCATACAATATGGCTTTTTTGAAGCCAGAACAGTAGTTTTTTACTTAGAGCATCCTAACGGAAGTGAATATGGATTTGATTCAAGAAGATTCCTTGAGCCTGGAACCGTTGGGTGAGATTTTGGAATCAATACCGAACGCCGGTAATTGCGATCTTATTCCCATTTTACAGAAAATTCAGTCGGTGTATGGCTACCTTCCGCCAAATGTTTTGATGGCTGTAAGCGACCGCACCGGCATTGCAGCAAGCAGGATTTACGGGGTGGCAACTTTCTACGAGCAGTTTCATCTTGAGCCTCACGGTCGACATACGATTAGGTGTTGCCGGGGAACGGCGTGTCATGTGAAAGGCGGTCGGGATATAATCCGGGCGATCCGAAAAATCCTTGGTGTAGAGGAAGGCGAAACGACCAAAGACATGCTGTTTACGTTTGAAACGGTTGCATGTCTTGGGACGTGTTTTCTTGGTCCGGTGATGATGGTTAATAACGATTACTATGGTCACCTGGCTCCGAATAAGGTAAAGGATATACTCGAAAGGTACGGTTAGAATTGATGTCGTCGCAACATATAAAATCAATAAATGAGCTTGTAAAGCTTCAGAAAGACTTGTTGAGCAGACGGCAGGAGTACAAGGCCAGAGTTCTAATCTGTGCGACGGGGTGTCGAGCGTTGGGGGCCCAGGGTGTTGCGGCCAAATTCAGAGAAAGGCTGCAGAGTCTTTCTCTTGATAAGCAGGTTCACGTTGTCGAGACCGGATGTATAGGGATGTGCGCCCGTGCACCGGTTGTGCTGGTTGAGCCTTATGAATATCTATATGGTGGTGTCAGTGAAGAAGATATTGATGAGATTATCTCGACAACAATACAAAACGGTAAAGCGGTAGAGCGTCTGGCAGTGGTTCAGGACGGCAAGCCTGTGCCGAGGATAAAGGACATTGATTTTTACAAGAAGCAAAACAGGCTTGTGCTGGAAAACTGCGGCCGGATTGACCCGAGGAGAATTGAAGACGCGATCGAGCGCGGAGCATATCTTTCGACAGTGCAGGCCATCACCCGGAAAAAGCCGCAGCAGATTATAGATGAGGTAACGGAATCGGGCCTGAGAGGTCGCGGCGGAGCAGGCTTTCCAACCGGAGTGAAGTGGAATTTCTGTCGAAAGTCAGAGGGCGAGGAAAAATATCTCATTTGCAACGCCGACGAGGGGGACCCCGGCGCGTTTATGGACAGGGCGCTGCTGGAGGGTGACCCGCACAGAGTAATCGAGGGAATGATTGTGGCCGCCTATGCCATCGGTGTCTGCCGGGGATTCATATATGTGCGGGCTGAGTACCCCATCGCGGTAGAGCATATTAATATCGCACTTGAGCAGGCCCGTGCTCTGGGTTTATTAGGCGACGATATAGCCGGGTCGGGCTTTGGCTTTGACATAGAAGTCCGTATGGGTGCAGGGGCATTTGTCTGCGGCGAGGAGACTGCTCTTATCGCTTCGCTTGAGGGTGAGCGTGGAATGCCAAACACTCGACCGCCGTTTCCCGCGCAAAAAGGCTACTTAGGCAAACCTACGAACATCAACAATGTTGAGACGTTTGCGAATGTCCCTCTGGTGATGAAACATGGTGTGGATTGGTATAAGCAAAGAGGCACCGAGAAGAGCAAGGGAACCAAGATATTTGCACTTGCAGGCAGGGTCAATAGCACGGGGCTGGTAGAAGTGCCGATGGGAGCTACCCTGCGTGAAATTGTTTTCGACATTGGGGGAGGGATTCCAAAGGGACGCAAGTTCAAGGCTGCTCAAATGGGCGGGCCATCGGGAGGTTGCATACCTGCACAATATCTCGACAGTGAAATTGATTATGACAGTGTACAGCAGATAGGCGCGATAATGGGCTCCGGCGGACTTGTTGTAATGGATGAAAATACCTGTATGGTTGATGTGGCAAGGTATTTTCTGGAGTTCGTTCAGTCTGAATCCTGTGGCAAGTGTACACCCTGCAGGGTGGGTACGAAAAAGATGCTTCAGATGCTTCAGGCCATCAGTCGCGGTGAAGCCAAAGTAGAAGACTTGGATTACCTCGAACATCTGGCCGAACACGTCAAAGAGGCGTCACTCTGCGGCCTTGGACAAACGGCCCCGAATCCCGTTCTTTCCACACTGCGTCATTTCCGGGAGGAGTACGTAGAGCATATTGTACTCAAGACCTGCCGGGCGGCGGTATGTGAAGGCCTGGTGAGGGCATCTTGCCAGCATGCGTGCCCTGCCGGTGTGAATGTTCCTGAATATCTTGCTCTGGCTGCTGAGGGCAAGCTCAATGAAGCGGCAAATTTAATCCGGCGGCGAAATCCTTTCATTTCCGTTTGCGGTCGTGTTTGCGACCATCCATGCGAGCAAAGGTGCCGTCGAAGTGAAATCGACCGTCCACTTGCGATACGGGCCTTGAAGCGTTACATCGCCGACAACATGGATGACTATGAGACCCTTATGGCCCGTCGTGTTGAGGAGCCCGCTGAAGTTGCGATTGTAGGCAGTGGGCCTGCCGGTCTTAGCTGTGCGTACTTTCTGGCCATTATGCAAAGATCCTCGGTTATATTCGAGGCACAACCGATTCCCGGAGGGATGCTTGCGCTGGGGATACCGGAATTCAGACTGCCAAAGGAAACGCTACAAAGGGAAATAGATTTCATTCTCTCACATGGTGTTGAACTTAGGATAAAATCAAGGATTGAAAATGTCAAGAAATTGATTGACAAGGGATTCAAAGCGGTATTTGTAGCAACGGGGGCCCAATTTGGCAAAGGGATTGATATTGAGGGAATTGAGCTTGATGGTGTGTTTGATGCACTTGAGCTTCTGCGCGAAAGGGCTTTGGGTAAAGGGCGGAACTGCGAGGGTAAAACCGTAGTAGTACTGGGCGGCGGAAATGTGGCAGTGGACGCGGCCCGGTCGGTTGTTCGTCTTGGTGCGAAGAAGGTAACGATACTCTACAGAAGGACCCGGCAGGAAATGCCGGCCTACGAAGAAGAAATCGAAGAGGCCATACAGGAAGGAATTGAGGTTATAACGCTCGGCATTCCAAAACGAATCCTGAGCAAAAACGGTTCTGTAAGCGGCATTGAATTTATTCGCGCCGAACTCGGCAAGGCTGAGGCTGACGGCAGGCGTCGGCCGGTACCCGTGGAAGGAAGCGAAAGCGTGATTGAATGTGACATGGTGATACCGGCTATCGGACAGGTCGCATCCACAGAGGCGGTAAAGTATAGCGGCGGTCCTGAATTAACGGATTGGGGCACGATAAAGGTCGATCCCGTCAGTTATAGTACAACAGTTGGAGAAATTTTCTCCGGTGGAGACTGCGTGAGTGGTCCTTCAAGCGTAATAGAGGCGATTGCAAGCGGACAGAAAGCCGCTGTTCATATTGACAGGCTGCTTGGTGGAACCGGAGAGCTTCCAGGCGATGTGGGATTTTCATTTGTCAAGCCAGACGATGAGACGCTGGAGAAAGCCCCTCCAAGGGCTGAAGAAAAGATTATTGCCCTCGACAAACGCAAACGCGGCTTTGCGGAGGTGGTGCTCGGCCTTGACCGGGAACAGGCGGTCGGCGAGGCACAAAGGTGTTTTAGGTGTGACCTTGAGAAATAATAAGGTTAAGATTATGGGCGAACCGTTAGTAAATATCAACGGCATTGAGCTAATTGGGATAACCGGGCAGAGCATTCTTGAACTGGCCCTTGCAAACGACATTGAGATACCGAATCTGTGCCACGATCCCAGGTTGAAACCAGGTGGCTCGTGCCGGCTTTGCGTGGTAGACGTGGAGGGACAGAAAGGGCCGGTTTGTGCGTGCACTTTCCAGATAGAGCCCGGAATGATTGTGAAAACGGAGACCGAAGAGATACGGGCAATAAGAAAGACGATTCTGGAGCTTTTGTTTTACGAACATCGCGGGGCCTGCACCACGTGCGACGAAAACGGCAACTGCAAGCTGCAAAGATATGCGTACGAATATCAGCTTAGTGATGATATCTTTCAGCAACCTGCAGGTGGCGAGCCGCTTGAAAATTACACAACCGGCAATGAGGCTCTGGAGTATGACCCGAACAAATGTATTCGTTGCGGAAGGTGTATACGAATCTGCGAGGAAGTTCAGGCCGACAGCGCACTTACGTTCAAGTCAAGGGCGGCAAGCGTGGAGGTTACCACCGCCTTCGATATACCTTTGAACGATTCGACCTGTGAACTGTGTGGCCAGTGCATCTCAAGCTGTCCCACCGGGGCCTTATATGAACGGGCCGCAAAGGGCAAGGGTCAGTGTAAAGACCTTATGCGAACAAGAACAACCTGTCCGTATTGTGGAGTGGGTTGTCAAATCGACCTGAATATAAGTACAAAGACAGGTAGAATTGTCCGTGTAACAAGCGAAGTCGGTTGTATTCCCAACAATGGCAACTTGTGCGTCAAAGGAAGATTCGGCATGGATTTCATCGCCAGTGATAAAAGACTGACCGACCCGCTAATAAAGAGAAACGGCAAATTTGTAAAAGCGACTTGGGAAGAGGCGATTGATTTTGTAGTGAGCAAACTAACGGAGATTCAAGCCGCCCATGGGCCGGACAGCATCGCCGGTCTTTCATCTGCAAAGTGTACGAACGAAGACAACTACGTCTTCCAGAAATTCATACGAGCATGCATCGGTACCAATAACGTGGACCACTGCGCAAGATTATGTCACGCATCGACGGTGGCCGGTCTGGCCAGAGCATTCGGCAGCGGGGCCATGACCAATTCGATAGATGAAATCAAAAATGCAGCCTGCATTTTCGTCATCGGCTCGAACACCACCGAGGCTCATCCGGTGATTGGCCTGTACATAAAAGGGGCGGTGATGAAAAATGGGGCCGAATTAGTGGTGGCCGACCCTCGCAGAATTGACCTGACCCGGTTCGCAAAACTCTATATAGCACAAAAACCCGGTACAGATGTGGCGCTTGTCAACGCGATGATGAACGTCATTATAAGTGAAGAATTATACGACAAAGCCTTTATCGAAGAGCGGACAGAGGATTTTGAAAAACTTGAATCTGTACTGAAAGATTTTACTCCCGAAAAAGCTGAAGCTATCACGACAATTCCCGCAGAGAAAATTCGAACAGCAGCCAGAATTTATGCCAAGGCGGATACCGCCAGTATTATTTACAGTATGGGCATTACTCAGCATACCACAGGCACTGATAATGTGCTTTCACTGGCCAATCTGGCAATGCTTACGGGTAATGTCGGAAAGGCATCGACGGGTGTGAATCCTTTGCGTGGCCAGAACAATGTACAGGGGGCTTGTGACCTTGGGGCACTGCCAAATGTGTATCCGGGATATCAGTCCGTTGAAGATTCACAATTGCAGGCCAAATTCGAATCGGCGTGGGGGCAAAAGCTGTCCGGCCAAAAGGGACTTACGGTCGTCGAGATGATGCACGCCGTGGAAGAGGATAAAATCAGGGCCTTGTATATAATGGGAGAGAATCCCGCCCTTTCGGATCCGAATCTGAACAGAACCAGAAAAGCCCTGGAGAAAGCCGAGTTTCTCGTCGTGCAGGATATTTTCCTTTCTGAAACGGCTGAATATGCCGATGTTGTATTACCCTCCGTCTGCTTTGCAGAAAAGGACGGCACATACACGAATACCGAACGTCGGGTTCAGCGTGTAAGAAAGGCCGTTGCACCGCCGGGACAGGCACGAGTTGACTGGGAAATTGTCTGTGATGTTGCAACGAAGATGGGCTATCCGATGGGCTATGAAGGTGCCGACAAGATAATGGATGAAATCGCTGCGGTCACTCCCATTTACGGTGGCATGTCATTTGAGAGGATAGATTCGGTTGGGTTGCAGTGGCCGTGCCTGGATAAAAACCATCCTGGTACCAAGTTTCTTCACGAGGGAACATTCAAGAGAGGTAAGGGCAAGTTCCACCCAGTCGAGTTTAAAGCCGCTGATGAGCTTCCCGACGAAAAATATCCCTTTGTACTGTCGACCGGCAGGCAGCTGTATCAATTCCATACCGGAACGATGACAAGAAAATCGGCCGTCATCAATCAGGTTTCACCGACAGGGTACGTAGAGATACATCCCGATGATGCAGCCGGACTTGAAATCAGCAGTGGGGATAACGTCGAGGTAAGCACGCGGCGTGGGAAAGTAACCACATTGGCAAGGGTAACCGGCAATATTGAAAAAGGCTGGCTCTTTATGCCTTTTCATTTCCGTGAAGGTCCTGCTAATATGCTGACCAATGATGCGTTAGATCCGACGGCCAAGATACCGGAATTCAAGGTGTGTGCCGCTGCCCTTAACAAAACGATGCAACCCGTTTAGCCGGTGATTTTCTATTGTCTAATTTTTGCCGTTATGAACTGTCCGTGCTTTGTCACTCTTTATTGTTATGGGCTCATACCTGTGGGCGCGGAAGGAGGCCGGCACGCTCAAGGATGACAGGCGTGATGCTCTCCCATCCTATAGGCATAAGATGAATGCCTGAAACCCCATCAATTTTTTTTACACTCTCTATCATTTCGAGGCAAATCTTGATTCCCTCTTCCTTAGGTTCTTTTGCGGATTCCATTCTCTTGATAAGCTCGTCTGGTATGCTCATTCCGGCCACTTCATTTTTCATATAAATTAGTGCCTTGGCCGAACGAACAGGAGTCAAACCTGCAAGTATGTATACTTTCTTGTGCAGGCCCGCCTCGACCACGAGTTCCATCCACTTGCTGAACTTATCGACATCGAAAACGCACTGAGTCTGAATGAAATCAGCGCCTGCTTCGATTTTCTTGGCAAGCCGTAAAACCCTGAATTCGAACGGGTCCGCAAATGGATTTTCAACGGCACCGATGAATAGTCTCGGCTCGTGTTCCTTTATCGCATCGCCCGAGAGAAACTGCTTGTCGTCCCTCATCTTCTTGATCATCGCGATTAATTGCATTGAATCAATGTCAAAAACATTAGCCGCCTGAGGATGGTTGCCGAATTTTTGATGGTCGCCTGATAGACAGAGAAAGTTTTTGACTCCGAGGGCCGCCGCCCCGAGGATGTCGCTTTGCATTGCGATTCTGTTTCTGTCTCTGCATACCATTTGTACGACCGGTTCGACACCGCACGATATTGCGATGGAAGCGGCTGCTATACTCGACATTCGCACTATTGCCGTTTGGTTGTCTGTAATGTTCGCGCCGTCGACATTGTTGAGGCAGTATTGTGCTTTCTTTTTAATGGCTTCAGGATTTGCATTCTGTGGCGGTCCAAGCTCGGCAGTTACCGCAAACTTATCCGCCGTAAGGACCTTCTCGAGTCTACTTCCTGATTTCATAGCATCGCCTCTTCAAATTTTATCTTTCGCTGTCCCATGTTCGTACTCGTTCGCCAGTCTTTGGCTTCTCGTACAGCAGTAAGATTGTCGAGTTTGTTGAGCTTTTTTAGCCTGTCGTAAATCAACTGCCACGCGCAGTCCACATCCTTGTCCACTTCGCACTTTCCCTCGCTTGAGCCGCCACAGGGACCGTTGAGTAACTTTTTGGCACAGCGGGCGATGGGACATATACCACCCGTCCATTCCAAAACACAATCCCCGCAGCCGGCACATCTTTCCTCCCAGAGTGCGTGAACCACAGGATAGCCCATAAACTTTGTGTTCAGGCCGGGAATCGTTATCGTATCCGGATGCCTCTCTGACATCGTCTGAACGCCCACCCCGCAGGCTATTGATAACACCGCTTCGACCGATTCAAGCTCCTTCTTAAATTCATCGATGAATTCATATTCACACTGTCTTTCAGGTGTGCGCTCGATTATCTCTATTTCTTTGCCCTGTTTCTTTCTCGCCATTTTTATCTGTGACGATAACAGTTCCACTGCTTTTGTGCCTCCGGAAAAGCAAATAGTTACGCATCCGCCGCAGCCCATCAGCATAATCTTTTTATAATCCTTTATAGATTCGAGTATTTCATCGAGGGATTTTCTGTCAGCCACAATCATACGGGTGCCCTTTCATTTAGGAACTGTTTGACATCTGTAATATGCTTGAGTATGCCCAGGTTTTTGGCTTCGATTCCGAGGGCCAGGCCCACCAGCTCGGTGAAGTAGAATATGGGAATATGGAAATCCGTGTCGAACTTCTTGTTAATCTGTCCCTGCCTGCCGTCGAGATTGGCATGGCAAAGTGGACAACCGACTGAAATTACATCGGCGCCGGCAGATTCGGCATCGGCCAGGATTTTTTTGGTCAGTTCAAGCACTACGTCAGTTTGTGTCAATGCAAATGCGGCCCCGCAGCAGAAGGTCTTCATATTCCAATCGATGCCCTCGGCCCCGAGAGCATCCATGAGCATTTCCATTTGAGTTGGATTTTCGAATCGCTTCTTGCCGGTTACTTTCGGCGGTCTTGTCATAAGGCAGCCATAATAACAGGCCACTTTCAGGCCGGAAAGGTTCTTGACGACCTTTTCACTAACAGCGTCGATACCGGTCTTTTCAGTGATTACATCGAGTATGTGCAGAACTTCAATGTCCTCAGGATATGCCGAGTCGATAACAGTTTCGACATCCTTCCTGAGGTCCTCATCCTCTAATCGCTGCTGTGTGACCTTCAATCTTGAGTAGCACGAAGCGCAAGGCGCACAGATCTCTTTCAAGTCGCCAGTCTCGCGGACAAGTGCAAGATTCTTGGCCGGCAGAGCCACAGACATCAGGTCGTCGTACTGGTGTGCCGGAGACGAGCCGCAGCAAATCCAATCCTTAACCTCGACCAGCTCTATGCCGAGCGCCCCGCAGACCTTCCTGGTCGAAATGTCGTATTCGACACTGCTCGAATGCAGAGAACAACCTGGATAATATGCTAACTTCATTTCTTTAATTTCTTGGCCCTTGAAAACATCTTCATCGTGGCTAAAGGCTTCTTGAAGGAAGGAAACAGCTTGAGCTTGCCCTTTTTCATCATTTGCATCCCCAGCATCATATCCTTTGTAGGTCTGCCGGAGAAGAAATTCAGTGAAGCTACAAGGCCGGCTTCATACGCCCTGCCCATGAACCTGATCATCGTCATCCAAAGCCGGTTGAAAAGCGGCAGCTTATTGTTGTCGGCTTTGAGCTTCTTTTCCTGCGCGATGATTCTCATCGTATCAATCACGTGAGCAATATCTATATCCTGCGGGCATCTTGTCGAGCAGGTCTGGCATGAAAGACAGTACCAGATGGTGTTTTTCTTCATCGCCTCGTCGACCATGCCGAGTTGTGCATATCGCATCAGTTCAGTCGGTGTGCTGTCCATAAACATCCTGCTCGGACACCCCGAAGCGCACTTCTTGCACTGATAACAAAGATATACGTTCTCGCCGCTACGCTTGGCGATTTGCCTTGCAAAACTGCTATCGAGCTCTATATCTTCCTGTTTAACTACTTTCATTACTCTTTCGGCTCCTTCTGCCCGTTGTTGCAGGCAGGGCCTAACTCTTTTATTCTCTGTGTCATCTCTTCCACAATCTCGGCGAACCGACCACCCATAGCGGAGGAAAGATTGAACATTTCGACTCTATTCGGATCCGTTCCAACCTCTTCAAGCAGCCTTTTTATGTATGCGACTCTTTTTTTTGCACGCAGGTTGCCCTCAAGGAAGTGGCATTCACCCTCCATACACCCGGCAACGAATACGCCGTCGGCGCCGTCCTCGAAGGCCTTCATAAGATGAATTGCGTCGACCTTGCCAGTACAGGGCAGGCGGATAATCCTCACGTTCGGAGGATACTGCACACGCATCGCGCCGGCAAGGTCCGCCGCTGCGAACGCACAGAAGTTACAGCAAAATGCCACTATCTTGGGTTCGAAATCACTCATTCCTTACCAATTCACTTGTCTCGTTAAGAAGCGCCTTGGTCTTTGCAATGACCTGTGCATCTTTGTAGTGCATCAATTGAATCGCCTTTGCCGGGCATTCGGCCGCACACACGCCACACCCGTGGCACATGGCGACTTCAATCTCGGCCACGCCCTCTTCGTTGATCCGAGGCACATCATATGGACATGTCCGAACGCAGGTCAGACATGCGGCGCATTTATCCGGATCTACCACCGAGACAACGCCGCTTATTTCCATGACCTCAGCCGAAAGAATCCGCATCGCCCTTGCCGCAACCGCTTGTGCCTGGGCGACACTCTCGTCGATGAACTTGGGGCTGTGACAGGAACCGCATAGGTACAGGCCCTCTGATGCAAAATCGACCGGCTTTAATTTCATGTGCGCTTCGAGGAAGAAGCATTCCAGCGTCAAAGGAACCTTAAATGCGGTCCCGACCTTATCATTTTCCTCGGAAGGTGCCATAGCTGTTGTAAGGACGAGCGCATCCGGGGAAAAGCTCAAATCCAGCCCCGAATTTAAGTCCCGCATGCGGACCTCAAGATTGCCCGCACTATCTTCCGTCACAACCGGCTTGCAGTCCAGGTCATACCTGAAGAACAGAACACCAAGCTCACGGGACTTGTTATAGTATTTCTCTTTAAAACCGTAAGTGCGGACATCCCTGTAGAGTATCGCAACATTGGCCTTTGGATTGGCCTGTTTTATCGCGATGGCGTTCTTGATTGCCTCGGTACAGCAGACCCTGCTGCACATCCTGTTGTCCGGCTCTCTGGAGCCTACGCACTGAATCATAACAACTTCATTGAGGCCCTTGGCATAGTCCGGTTCAACCTCGAGCTGCTCTTCAAGCTCCAATTGTGTTCGGACCTTCTCGTTCCGGCCATAGAGATATTCATCCTGTTTCGATTCATGCGCACCGATAGCTATTATTCCAACCCCGTGCTCAATTTCGGTATCTGTGCCGTTGTTGTCTATAACACTCTTGAAATTGCCCACGAAGCCCTTGCATTCTTTGACCGTGGAATTCGTGTATACTGTTATCTTCTTGTTCCCGGAAATCTGTCCTTGAAGTTCCCTGAGCAGTTCGGGCGGCTTGAATCCCTCCACCGTGTTCTTGACTCTTGGCAGATTCCCGCCGAGTTTCTCAGTTTTCTCAACTAAATGCACCTCAAAGCCCTGATTTGCTATCGAGAGTGCTGCCGTCATTCCCGCGACACCACCGCCCACGACAAGCGCACTCCTCGTGGGAACATAAGTTGTGGTAGTAAGCGGCTCGATCAGCCTTGCGCGCCCGACCGCCATCCTCACTAAGTCGGTTGCCTTATCCTCCGTTGCTTCGCCGAGTCGTGCATGGACCCATGTGCACTGGTCACGAATATTGGCCATCTCGAACAGGTAAGGATTCAGGCCCTGCTCACGGATGGTCTTCTGGAACAGCGGCTCATGTGTTCGTGGCGTGCACGACGCCACCACTACCCGGTTGATGTTGTGCTCCTCTATCTTTTCCTTGATGGTTAAAAGCCCGTCCGGCGAGCAGGTATACATCAGGTTGGTCGAGAACACCACGTTCTTGAGATTCTCAGCATATTTGGTGACCTTTTCGCAGTCGATAACGCCGCCGATGTTCGAACCGCAGTGACATACAAAAACACCTATCCGCGGCTCGGTTTTCGAGATGTCCTTTTCCGGCGGGAATTTCTCCTCTACTATTTGCGTGCCGCGCACGTCCGCCAAAAGCTCCATTGCCAGTGCCGCCGCACCGCTGGCCTGCGTGACACTTTCGGGAATATCTTTTGGGCTTTCGAATGCCCCGGCAAGATAGATGCCCGGCCGAGATGAGGCCGTTGGCATAAACATCGCCGATTCGGCAAAGTTGTATTCGTTGATGTCAATCTGGCAGACTTCGGCCAGCTTCGCCGCTTCGGCGGAGGCGCAAAGCCCGCTTGACAGCACAACCATATCGAATTCTTCCTCAACCCAGTTCTTGACATCCTCTGTAAATTCAAGCGAAAGATTGCCCGTCCTGAAGTCCTGCCTCACAGCCGAGGGCCTCGTGTATATATATTTTACGCCGTATTTGTCCTTTGCCCTTTCGTAGTATTCGTCGAAACCTTTGCCGAACGCCCTGACGTCCATCACGAACACCTTGCACTCCACATCTGGTATGTGTTCTAACGTGATGATCGCCTGTTTCGTTGCGTACATGCAGCAGACCGTTGAACAGTATGGATTGTCCTGGTCTCGCGAGCCCACGCACTGTATGAAGGCAATTTTTTTCGGTTCGGCCCCATCCGATGGCCTTTG
>Ga0209427_10007112_pt1 | contig 12692 bp, 8 predicted proteins | sample DeeMarSWOR136_30_FD_187465 | JGI IMG/M metagenome (GOLD analysis project Ga0209427, IMG submission 187465) | Marine sediment microbial communities from White Oak River estuary, North Carolina - WOR-1-36_30 (SPAdes) (version 2) | ecosystem: Environmental > Aquatic > Marine > Intertidal zone >... | reverse complement strand
CAAATCGTTCACATAGCAACCGACGGAGAGACTTACGGCCACCATCACCGTTTCGGGGATATGGCATTGGCCTACGCTCTTAACTACATTGAATCCAAGAATCTTGCCCGCTTGACAAACTATGGGGAATACCTTGAAAAACACCCTCCCACTCACGAGGTAGAAATCTTTGAAAAAACTTCATGGAGTTGTACTCATGGAGTTGAACGGTGGCAGAGCGACTGCGGTTGCAACACGGGGGGGCAACCCGAATGGAATCAAGCATGGCGCGCGCCGTTACGGGATTCACTGGACTGGCTAAGAGATACCATGGCAGCCGCCTACGAAGAGAAAGCACGTTCGTACTTAAAGGACCCCTGGGAGGGACGAAACTCCTATATCCATCTTGTAATCGATCGTTCCAAAGAAAGTATTGAGGGCTTTTTCAATCAACATGCCCTTCGAATGTTAGACGAAAATGAAACGATTTTGGCGCTCAAGCTCTTGGAACTGCAGCGGCATGCAATGTTAATGTTTACGAGTTGCGGATGGTTTTTCGAAGATCTTTCGGGTATCGAAACTGTCCAAATTATTCAATACGCCGGACGTGCAGTGCAACTTGCCCAAGAAATCTTCGGCGATAATATGGAACAACAGTTTCTAGAGCGCCTCGAAAAGGCGAAAAGTAATATGCCTGAACATCAAGATGGCCGTCATATTTATAAGAAATTCGTTGAACCATCCATGCTTGACCTCAAGAGAGTGGGTGCTCACTATGCTATAAGCTCTGTTTTTGAAGATTATCCTGAGCAGACCTCGATCTATTGTTATTCGATTGATCGAGAGGATTATCATAGCTCTGATGCCGGAAGGGTAAAGCTCGTGATGGGCCGAGCAAAAGCGGCCTGCGAGATCACCCGAGAATCTGCTTTGCTCTGCTTCGGCGTCTTACATTTAGGTGACCACGTTTTGAGCTGTGGAGTGACGGAGTTTCAGGGACAAGAAACCTATCAGACCATGATAGAAGAACTTTCCGAAGCCTTTGTCAGTGGAGATCTTCCAGATACCATTCGATTCATGGACAAGCACTTTGGGGCCTCAACCTACTCAATCAAATCGCTCTTCCGTGATGAACAACGAAAGGTCCTAAATTTAATCCTGGAGACTACCTTAAAAGATGCTGAACTGATCTATCGGCAGCTCTATGAGAACCACGCTCCAATGATGCGCTTCCTCAAAGAGTTGGGCATCCCTCCATCCAAGGTCCTTTACTCTGCTGCGGAGGTGGTGCTGAATGCCAGTCTATGCCGATCTTTCGAAGAGGAAGCACTTGATTCTGAATCCATTCAAAATTATTTGCAAGAGGCAAAAGAAGAAGGAATCTCCCTGGAGGAGGACAGGCTTGAATATGTTTTTAGACATAACCTGGAACGCATTGCCAAACGGTTCTTTGCAAACCCCAAAGAGATTCCCATTCTCCAAGATCTGGAAACTGCTGTGAACCTATTGAACTTATTACCCTTCCAGGTGAACGTGTGGAGGGTTCAAAACATCTTTTACGAAATCCTACAGGCCGTCTATCCAGAATTAAAAGAAAAGGCCCAACAGGGCGATGAAAAGGCACGAGAGTGGGTGAACCTTTCCAGGATCATCGGTGAAAAGCTATGGGTCCGAGTTGAATAGAATGGTAATGGGCTGAACCATTGTTTCATAGTATCTATGTCAAAGGATGGCTCAATTTAGCCGCTAAAGATCCTATACCTTAATGAGGCCATGACCTGCACATAAAAAACACCATGCGTATCCCGACAGCAACGTATAGAATTCAGCTTAATCCTTCCTTCGGGTTTCAGAACTCCTTGAATATTCTCTCCTACTTAGATGAACTTGGAATTTCAGATATCTATGCTTCTCCCATCTTTAAGGCAAGACAGGGGAGTCTTCACGGCTATGATGTGGTTGATCTAACTCAGCTCAATCCTGAACTTGGAACCATCGAGGATTTTGAGGAACTCATAAGGGAAACTAAAAAATATGGAATGGGCTGGCTTCAGGATGTAATTCCAAACCATGCATCATACAGCGGTGACAATGAGATGCTGATGGATGTCTTGGAAAATGGTGATAACTCTCCTTTTTTCAATTACTTTGACATAGAATGGAATCATCCATACGAAAGTATACGAGGAAAGCTCTTAGCGCCCTTTCTGGGAGGGTTTTATGGTGAAGCCCTAGAAAATGGAGAGATTCAGTTACAGTATGACCAGCATGGGCTAGCCGTTAATTACTATACAGTAAGATTTCCTCTTAAGGGTGAGTCCTATGTGAGTGTACTTACCTTTAATATAGGAAAGCTCGAAAATAAGCTTGGAGAAGATGATCCAGATTACATAAAGTATCTTGGCGTCCTCTATGTCTTGAAAACCCTTCCATCGGGAGAAGAGGGGCATGCTCGATATGATCAGATAAGGTTCGCTAAGAGAATGCTGTGGGAGCTGTATACAAAAAATCAGGAGATAAAGAGATTTCTGGATGAGAACATAGCAGCCTTTAATGGAAAGAAGGGGATTCCTGAAAGTTTTAACCTCCTCGACAATTTGCTCTCAGAACAGCTATTCAGACTATCATTCTGGAAGGTTGCCACCGAGGAGATAAACTACAGGAGGTTTTTTAATATCAACGAACTCATATCGCTGAGAATTGAAGATGAAGATGTTTTCACTCGTACACATTCCCTCATTTTCAAACTTGTAGACGAGGAGAAATTCTCTGGATTGAGGATAGACCATGTCGATGGTCTCTTTGATCCAATGGAGTACCTGAAAAAAGTGAGGGAGAGGACAGGGGAAACATATCTGGTTGTTGAAAAAATCCTTGAGCTTAAAGAAGACCTTCACCCTTCGTGGCCAGTTCAGGGAACAACAGGTTATGACTTTTTAAACTATGTTAACGGTATTTTCATTGATGGAAAAAATGAAAAGGAATTCACCAAGATATACTCTCGGTTCTCTGGCTCAAGGACATCGTATGAGGATCTCGTAAGTGAGAAAAAAAGACTGATCATAGGAAAACATATGGCAGGAGATGTAGACAATTTAGCCCATCTTTATAAACGAATATCCAGCAGATATAGACATGGAGGCGATATTACTCTCTACGGTCTCAAAAGGGCTATTGTAGAGATTATGGCCCTATTTCCCGTCTATCGAACATATATAAGCCACGAAGTTTTTACTGAAAAGGACCAGGCATACGTAAAGGAGGTCATCGCAAAAGCGAAGGAAATTAATCCAGGACTTTCATATGAACTTGAGTTTATCGAAAAATTTCTCCTTCTTAATTTCGACGATTATCTTTCCGATGAAGAAAAAAAGCAGTGGATTGACTTTGTAATGAGATTTCAGCAATTTACAGGACCATTGATGGCAAAGGGGTTTGAGGACACCATCCTCTATGTCTACAATAGACTGCAATCGCTCAATGAGGTTGGAGGCAACCCATACAAATTTGGTATTTCTTTGAGGGAATTTCACGACTTTAATGAAAAGAGGGCGACCCTTTGGCCTCATACAATGAACGCAACCTCAACGCATGACACAAAGAGGGGCGAAGATGTAAGAGCAAGAATACATGTTCTCTCTGAAATGCCTCGGGAATGGAATAATAGTATTAAAACATGGAATAACATAGTGAGACGAAAGCAAAAATCACTCAATGGGAGGACCGTACCAGATAAAAATGATTTATATTTCCTTTACCAGACGCTGATCGGTGCTTTTCCGTTTGAAGAAAGTGAATATTCTACTTTTGTCGAGAGAATAAAAGGCTACACAATAAAATCTGTCAGAGAGGCGAAGGTCCACACTGCATGGCTAAAACCTGACCTCTCATATGAGAATGCCTTTATTGCATTTGTTGAAGAAATTTTGACACCGTCTGAGGGGAATCTATTTTTGAGAGAATTTCTCACTTTTCAGAAAAAGGTGGCGTACTATGGAATTTTCAACTCCCTCTCGCAGACACTTGTCAAAATAACTTCCCCGGGGGTGCCGGACTTCTATCAGGGAACAGACCTCTGGGATCTCAATCTTGTAGACCCTGATAATCGTCGCCCCATTGATTTTGAAAAGAGAACGGCACTTCTTAAGGAAATTAAGGCAAAAGTATCCCCTGATAGCTTGAACCTGATAAGTGAAGTGCTCTGTACTAAGGAGGACGGGAGGATTAAGCTCTTTCTGATTTACAGAGCCCTTCAGGCGAGGAATGAAAATGCCGAGATTTTCCAGAAAGGTGCATATAGTCCTTTGGAAATCGCTGGCAGATGTAAAGACCATATCCTTGCCTTCTCAAGAAGATACGAAGATAGCTGGGCAATTACTATCGCACCTCGCCTTCTGGCCACATTAATAAAGGTAGGAGAATATCCACTCGGCGCGAAGGTATGGAACGACACATGTTGTGTTTTTCCAAAGGGTGCCCCTTTTCTGTGGAAAGATGTGATCACCGACCGAGTCATTCACTGTGGTGATACGTTACTAATAGGTGAGGTCCTTAAAGACTTTCCTGTAGCTTTACTTGTTAACGAGGAGGAGCGATGAAGAGAAGAGGAAGTGGTATACTACTCCATATAACATCCCTTCCCTCACCTTATGGTGTAGGGGATCTAGGACCGTGGGCTTATAAGTTCGTAGATTTTCTGACTGAAACGAAACAGTGTTTCTGGCAGATTCTTCCCTTAAACCCCACAGATCCAACTTACGGCAACTCTCCGTACCACAGCATCTCTGCTTTTGCGAGCAATCCACAGTTGATCAGTCCAGATTTTTTGGTTCGGGATGGGTTACTCGACAAATCTAATGTGGAACCTTTATGCAGTGCTCAGAAAGGGCGTGTCGATTACGAGGCAGCTCTCATCTATAAAGATAAGATTTTTTATGAGGCCTTTGAGAATTTCAAAAACGAAAGGCAAAAGTATGAATACGAAAAGTTTTGCCTTGAAAATTCTCACTGGCTCGATGATTTTGTGCTTTTTGTCGCTTTGAAAATCCACTTTCACGGAAAAAGTTGGATTGAATGGCCTCAAGAAATCCGGGACAGGAAGCCTGAAACGTTACTGTCGTTAAAAAAGGAACTCGATGATCGCATTGAAATGCAGAAGTTCCTCCAATACATTTTTTATAAACAATGGGGCGCGCTCAAAGATTACTGTAATCAGCGCGGAATCCAAATCTTCGGCGATATCCCCATTTATGTGGAACATGACGGTGTAGATGTATGGACCAATCCTGAGATATTTAAATTGGATGGTGAGAAGAAACCCTCTGCCGTTGCAGGTGTACCTCCTGATTACTTTAGTGAAACTGGACAGCTCTGGGGCAATCCCGTTTATCGGTGGGACGTACTGAAAAAGATTGGTTATGCGTGGTGGATTCGAAGAATACACCATAATATCAAACTTTTTGATCTGGTTAGAGTTGATCACTTCCGTGGCCTCATCGGATACTGGGAAGTTTCTGCAAGAGATCAAACTGCAATCAACGGAAAATGGGTTGAAACCCCTGCAGAAGATTTTTTCAATACACTACTAAAAAAACTTCCCCTGCTTCCCATCATTGCAGAGGACCTTGGAGTGATCACCCCTGACGTGAGGGAAATCATGCACAGTTTCGATTTCCCAGGTATGAAGGTTCTACTATTTGCCTTTGGTGACGATCTTCCCACAAATCCTTATGCACCGCACAACCTTGTTAGGAATTGTGTCGTGTATACGGGGACGCATGACAATAATACAGTAAGAGGATGGTTTGAAAAAGAGCTCACGCAGGAAGTAAGGGATCGGATACATTGCTATCTGGGACGAGAAGTGCCGAGTAAGGAAATCCATTGGGAACTGATCCGCCTTGCAATGATGTCGGTTGCGAACATGGTCATATTCCCTTTGCAAGATATCCTCGGCCTAGGGGAAGATGCGCGGATGAATCGACCTGCTACTTCAGATGGCAATTGGCTATGGCAACTCTTGCCAGATCAGTTGACGCCATCTCTGGCCGAAAAGCTCCTCAACATGACAGAAATTTATGGAAGGGCTTAGTGATAGTAGGTTTTTTTATCTTTTCACATCACATTTTTTGTGAAGCTATCTTCCTCCAAAATGTTTAGAAATGTCTTTTTTGATTCCATGTAACGTTCCAAATCTTGTTTTTGAACAGGGATACCTTCAGGAAATTTCTCTTTGAGGGGATTCCGATATTGGTCGTTTCGCTTCAGGCGATAATCGAGATGAGGTCCAGTGGCAAGTCCAGTAGATCCCACATAGCCGATAATCTGCTTTTGCTCTACACGGGTTCCCTTCCTTATCCCTTTTGCATACTTTGATAAATGACCATAGTAGGTTTTATAACCATTTGGATGTCTAATCACTAAATACCATCCATATGCCTGGTTTCGTCCCTTCTCGACGATAACACCCTCGGCCACAGACCATATTGGTGTCCCTTTGGGGGCTGCATAGTCGATACCATAATGGGGATGAAGCCCTCCCAAAATGGGATGTCTTCGGGAATGGCTAAACCCAGAACTAATTCGACTATATTGCAAGGGAGACCGGAGAAAAGCCTTTTTAAGGGAATACCCTTTCTCATCAAAATAATCCCCTTTGCCATTATCCCCTTCAAAATAAAATCCTCGATAGACCCTGGAACTCGCCCGGTATTCCGCAGCCAAAATTTTTCCGTAATGGATGAACTCTTCTCCTTTATAAATTTTTTCTGCAAGAATTTTAAATTGATCACCAGACTGAAGGTCCTTATAGAAGTCAATTTCCCAGGCAAAAATATCAGCAAAATCAATAGCTAACTGATCCTGCTCCTTAATTTCATTGATGGCCTCAAAGAGGCTTGATCGAATCTTTCCGCAGATTTTAACAATATACCGATCCACTTGGATCTCTTTTTTATGGGCTCTATACCGATCATTCTCTCTTTGAATCTCATAAATATCCAACGGACCACTCTGATAACTAAATTTTACCAACACTCCATCATCATTGATCCCTAACGTGAATCGGTCCTCCCGGTGACACTTCTGAAAATCTACCAATGGCTTCAAGTGTGAAATGATAATCCCTATGATTTTATAGGGCACGTTCTCCCTAATCAGAGCATCATAAAGCGTTCCACTTTTCCCAATTTCCCCTTCAATTATACTGAGGGTTTCAATGGGCGGGGCATGAATATGCGGGAATTCAATGGGAGGGGGCTCAATGGGCGGGGCCTTCTCAAAGGTGGTCCGACTGACCTCGTCTTCTAAAGTCTGTTCTAAATATGATACTTCCTCTTCTCTCCATGACCTGTATCCATAGATCGCTGCAAATAGAATAAGTGGAATAATAACTATGAGGGGTAATGTATATTTTTTCCCCTTCCTTCTTTCTAAACGCTGGTAGTACTTATTTTCCCTGAAAGGTTGAAATAAATAACTTTGTACTTTTCCTCCCATTCTCTTCATGATTCCTTCTCGTCTCTATTCTTATCAATTAACAGGCAAGCGTTCACATTGGTGGTAATTTTTCTTGTGGTACTAAATTGGTTCTTGTAAGAATTTAGAAGCTCTTTAAGTGATTAAAATTGCGCGGTGTTTCCATCTAAAGGTAACAAAGGCATCCAAGCTTTCCCAAATTTATCAAACCCATTGGTTTCTGTCAAGAATTGTCAAGACGGGGCCAGGCCTGAACAATTGACAAACTGGGATTTATGTGGGGTTACACCAGACGCCTGTGTGGCTGACCACTAGTTTCATCTTGGATTACTTTGCAGAGCTCAGCGACGGTATCGAGAATTTGTGGAACGTGCTTTGGGTACTGGACAAGCCAATCTGATGAATGAGGTGTTTGCGTCGACTTTACTTGGCAGTCCAGAATTCATAGAGTCTATTTAATCACGCTGGGTGGATATGGAGAGAGTTGACATGCGCAACGTGCCCTCTTTGAAGTACATGGTAAGGAGGCCGTCGTTAGCACAGATCCAAGAGGTCGTGAGGAAGGTTATCGAGGAAGGTGGCCGTCAGTACCGGAGGTTATGCTTCTATATCAGTCAACAGTACGGAGGATACTCTCTTAAAGAAATAGGAAGCTTTTATGGAATGAAGGAGGCTGCCGTGAGTCAAGCAAACCGGCGCTTTAAGCAGACAGTAGCAGGCGATGAAAGGCTTAGAAGGGCGGTAGAGAAAATAGCCACTATGTTGAGAATGTTGAATGTTGAGACCTGAGCCCAAATTATGCTTTCCCAATATCATCATCTTTTCCCATTATTTGCCAAAGTATTTCCTCTATCTCAGGTGATAGCTTAGGCATTCTCTCTCCTTCCTTTCTCGTGATTCGAAGGTCGTACAAGGTTTCAAGCTGAGGAAGCAGCTTTTTCAGCTCCGGTGTTCTTTCCACTTTCTGGTTTATTAAGCTACGTTGCTCGAGAGCCCTCTCAAAATCTTGTTTTTCGATCGGCATGCTATAGAGCACGTTCAAGATCTCCATTAGGCGAACTTTCCCCAGATAGTCATCCTCCAAAACAACATATTGGGGCAGAGACACAATAAACCAAATCGTTTCAATACCGAACTCTGGTGCTCTTTGCATAATCAAAGTGGTAATGGTCGTTGGACCTTGATATTTACTAGGAAGGGCTTCCGATTTCTTTAGATCCAGCTCTGTCTCTCTTCCAATCGCTCCCCCATTGACAATTAAAGGTCTCGTGTGAGGAACCATATCATACATACTCCCCAACAGACAATATTTTTTCACCTTGAGAGTCGTTAGAAGACGTAAGACAGAATCGACGTAGATCTCGGATAGGGCATGAGGTTCAAGAAGATGAAGAAACAAAAGGTCATTTTCTCCTTCTCTTTTGGCGTAGCGAAGAGTAGTATTAGGAATTGATATTCGGCGAATATCCTCTTCAAAGTAAATATTGGGTCGATAGCGGGTAAAATCGAAAAAGTTACCAGGTTTAGCGAGTCTGGCCAATTCCTTAGCCTCAAACTGTCTCTCAAATCCATTCAGGAGCAAGCTCCCAACATTATTCACATCTATCCAGGGGCGAAGGATTGCAAAGACATAAGCCTCGTTCAATTCCGGGACAGGTTCATTTAGTTCAAAAGCACCAATTCTCACTTTATCCCTCTCAATATACCCCCCCAGTCTCTTTGACTTGGCACCAAATCACCGAATATGTCAATCATAACTAATGTCTCCTTTTCATTCCCTGAGTATCAATGACATATTATAAAGGAATCCTACTAGTATGGGAACAGATTTTTTGTATACAATGTCAGTTAGGAAAAGATTCAAGGAATTTTTCTCGCCTTTTGTTTTTTGTAAGGGGGTTCTCAGTGGTTCTTATATTTCTTTATATTTTTTAGGGCTAAAAATACAGATTGACAATCTTTAACTTAATCTCATATATATAAAATAACCCTTTAATTTTTTTGTCGTCCATGGTTTTGTATAGTATAGGAGGGAAGGCACGTTTTGCTCTTGAAGGTATCGAGATCAAGAAGTCCAGCGAAGTGTTTAATTCTGCTTAATTGTATTGACGAAAAGAGGTACATATTATGAATGTCTTGTTTGAATCTATGAAAATAAAAAACATGCATTTGGCAAACCGTTTTGTTAGATCAGCAACCTATGATGGCTGCGCAGATAAGGATGGTTTTGTCACTGATAAACAGATAGCGATCTTTTCGAATCTTGCTGCTGGGGGCATAGGTTTAATTATAACGGGTGCTACTTACGTCCATCCCAGGGGTCAAGTCAGACCTTTCCAGAATTCTATAGCAGACGATAACTACATTTCAGGAATGAGCAAATTAATTGATGCCTCCCACAGGAATGGAGCAAAAATTGCCATTCAATTACATCATGGCGGAAGAGAATCAGCCAATTCTCTCAGACCAAAAAAAATGCAGGCGATAGCTCCATCGTACATTGAAATGGACCCATATTTTGAGAGTCACTATCGCCCAATGACAGAGAATGAAGTTTGGGAAATAATTAATTCATTTGGCGATGGAGCAAGGCGAGCAAAAGATGCTGGTTTTGATGCCGTGCAGATCCATGGTGCCCATGGGTATTTGTTAAGTCAATTTCTTTCACCATTTACAAACCATCGTCAAGACGAGTGGGGAGGTGATTTAATAAACCGTCTTCGTATTCACCGAGAGATATATCAAGCCATTAAGAAGAATGTCGGTGAAGACTACCCGGTTCTTATAAAACTTGGAGTTCAAGATGCCTTTCCAGGTGGACTGGAATTTAATGAGGGAAAACAGGCTGCCAAGCTATTGGAAGAATGGGGATTTGATGCTTTAGAGATCAGCCTTGGTATGAGAGGAAAAACCTATGAAGAAACTGAGTTTCTAACCAAGATTAATCGTCTTGACCGTGAGGCCTACTATCGCAATTGGAGTCGCGAAATAAAGCGAGAGGTTGGAGTACCAGTTATGGTGGTCGGTGGACTAAGAACCTTCAAACTTATGGAAGAAATTATTCAACAAAAAGATGCTGATTTTATTTCCCTATCTCGTCCACTCATAAGGGAACCTGGTATTATTAATGAATGGAGGCGAGGTAATCACTGCCGACCAAAGTGTATATCATGTAATAAGTGTCTCGAAGCGTTAAGGCAGGGAGATGCTTTGCAGTGCTTTCAGCAAAAATCAGAAGAGAATCCTGAAAAAACAGATGAAGACTAAAGACCCTGAGGTACATTCCCCTTTTACTTTTTCTGTTTTTTCTTTTTTTTCTGACATTCTCTTATAATCCTATGAGCGGTCTAACGACGGAGATCTGGAGCCGCCAGGTATATGCCAATAGGGGACTAAGCCTAATTTCCGATTGCCCTTGCGGTTACTAGCATTGACTAATGAGGCTCTCCTCTCCAAATTTGACAAACCGAGCTGCACTTTCACAGCTCGCTGAGCAGCTACTCTATTGTGCTTGAATGTATCAGAATGCATTGGAATTAAGCAATATAAGTCAGGTGAGTAGTAATTGAAACGAGGCTCAGATACTTAGCCAATCAAATCTTTATAGGTGCACTTTAATTGATACTCCTGGTTTCTATCCTTAGTACTCTACTTGCGTGGTTTGACAACTCCCTGTCGCAACCATAGCCGGAAACTCATCGCTGCCTCAATAACTGGCGGTATAGTTTTAGGTACTCTTTTGCTGACTGTGTCCACGAAAAGTCCTGTGACATGGCCTTAAGCATTAAGCGCAACCAGGGTTCTCTATCTCTAAAACAATTTAGGGCTTTCTCAATGGCCTTCCAGAGGGCACCAGGATTGTAGGCAGTAAACGTAAATCCTGTCCCCTCACCCTTTTTCGTGTCAACCTCGACAACAGTATCGGCTAACCCCCCGGTTTTGCGAACAATGGGGAGAGTTCCATACTTCAGACTGTACATCTGATTCAATCCACAGGGCTCGTAAAGAGAGGGCATGAGGTAGATATCACATCCTGCCTCTATTTTATGGGCCAAGGATTCATCGAAGGCAATCTTCACCTTCATCTGTTCAGGATACCTATTGGCCAATTCGACGAGACGTTGTTCATACTTCTCCTCCCCACTGCCCAAAATCACTAGTCCTGCCCCTGTCTTCATTAACTTATCTACAACCTGGCATAGGATATCTATCCCTTTTTGTTCCGCCAAACGAGAAATCATACCGAGCACCGGTCTTTCCATCAATTTGTGGGGGAGTTGAAATGTTTTTAAAAGATCTTCTTTGCATTTCTTTTTCCCCCCAGGCTCGTCTTTAGTATAGTGAGCTACCAGATGTGGATCATCCTCAGGGTTCCATGCTGAATAATCAACCCCATTTAAGATCCCGATCAGTTTATGAGCGTTGACTTTTAGGACTCCCTCAAGACCATATCCAAACTTGGGGGTTTGCATTTCCTTCGCATAGGTAGGGCTCACCGTGCTCACAGCATCAGCGAATATGATTCCCGATTTTAGGAAGTTGATTTTACCCCAGAACTCCATTCCCTCCATTGAGAAGAGTTGGTTTGGAAGCCCCAAGAGGGGAAATGTCTCGGCAGGGAAAACTCCCTGATAGCCGAGGTTGTGGATAGTGAGCATTGTCCTGATCCCCTTAAATAAGGGGTGACCTAAAAAGAGGGCCTTCAGATAGACAGGAACCAAAGCTGTCTGCCAGTCATGGCAGTGGATAATATCCCACTTAATATCCAAGGCCTCACTCAACGCAAAAACAGTCTTGGGAAAGAACATAAATCGCTGGGCATTATCAGAGTAATCCCCTTTGGGCGTCCCATAAAGATAGGTGCGATCGAAGAACTCATCGCTCTGAACAAAAAATGCAGGGATCTTTTCTGTAAGCCACCCCCGGTGAATATCCGCCTTGAGCTCATAGTGGCCCAGCCTAATTGGGAGATCTTCTACAATCAGCTCCAAACCCCAATCCCTCTCTTGGACAATCCGGTAGAGAGGTAGTATTAGAGACGGTGCCACTCCTAATTTCAACAAGGCTTTGGGGAGGGCTTCACAAACATCAGCTAGCCCTCCGGTTTTAGCGAAGGGTGCAATCTCCGACGAAGCAAATAGTACCTTCATAGTATTCTATCTCCATGAAAATAATTCTCCTGAAAGGAGTCATCTCTTTCAAATATTCCAACCACCAGTTACCTCCAGTATAACCCC
>Ga0209427_10007110_pt1 | contig 12695 bp, 3 predicted proteins | sample DeeMarSWOR136_30_FD_187465 | JGI IMG/M metagenome (GOLD analysis project Ga0209427, IMG submission 187465) | Marine sediment microbial communities from White Oak River estuary, North Carolina - WOR-1-36_30 (SPAdes) (version 2) | ecosystem: Environmental > Aquatic > Marine > Intertidal zone >... | reverse complement strand
AAGCAGAATTAGCAGTTAAAGCTGATTTAAGACAGCAATTGAGCGGGACAATTTACGACCAGTGGGTTGCTCGGTTGAAAACAAAGACTAAAATTCAAATCAACGATTCACTTCTGACCCGATTAGGAAATGAATTAGGCAATGAGGGACGAGTATTGTTGCCAGGAGTCAGGGATAGGTTTTGATTATATATTATAGTACATCTGTAACTATTCAGGTCGCCGCCTGATGGTGAACCATCAGGCTAAGATATGGAAGCATCCTGGAGGATGCTGTTTAAATGCGACACTTGAATGTCCTTCCATTTCTTAGCCTTGTCGTTCACGCTTTGAACGAAAACTCCCTTTATCGTAACGCAAGCATCTTGCTTGACGCCCAAAATATGAACTTAGCTTAGCTAACAACCACAAGCCAGAGGCTTATGTTAAGTTTTCGTTCAGACACTACTTAGCCGAAACCAAAAATAGGAGAAGAAAGTAATGTCACATTATCCTAAAATAATTTTGTTGTTACCAATATATCTATTTGTCATTACAACAAAGATCTGTTTTGCTGAAAATCCGCATAAAGATCGATTGCCAACAGTGTTACCTTTTGCAGTGGAACAATTGCCAGACAGTAACCTGATTCCTGTTGAATTTGAATTCCATCATACACTTTCTCCAGGTGATTCTGGTGTCGGAATTAATGGTAGTTTTAATGGCTGGGGAGATGTGTTTAAATGTCAGAATGTGGGTGGAGATAAATGGATAGTAGTCCTTTATTTAGCACCTGGACAATATCAATATAAATTTGTGACATACATTGATACGGTAGGGCAGGCCGGTGTGATTGGCTGGTACACTGATCCCCTGAATCCTGATTATGGAGGGCCATATCGTGATTCATATATTACTGTAAGTGATCCAATGATTTATTATTTCTTGCCGTCACGTGACAGCGAAACCACCGAAATACAGCCAGAGATAACTGCTAAAATGTCAACTGCCATCAAAAATTCATTGGTTCTTGAGTCGATTATATTTACAATTGATGGCACTGATATTCCCAACGCCTGGAATTACTTCAATACAGAAACGAATAGATTTAGCTATCTTCCACCAGAGAAACTGGATATCGGTACCCATAGTTTATTGCTCTCGGTCACAAATAGTGAGGGTACAACCATACAGGGTGCCACAAATTTTACAATATTGAAGGGGATCATTGAAGCACCATATACTTTGCTTTTTGATGGTAGAAGTCCAGTTTTAGAGTTAGCAAATCCAGTACAACGGGTATCCTTTGAATGGATGGATGAACCGCAATCCCATCAGCTAAACGATCCGGATGATGATGGAATATTTACTTATAGCTTGAACTTAAAGGTGAATAAGCGCCGAATTTACCGTGTAATAGTTAATGAAGACATATACCTGGAGAATGATCCCACGAATCCTGAAATAAGCGAAGAATTACGCAGCATCGTGCGGAAAGTTGTAGATCCCAATCCCCGATTTATCGATTTCAATCCACCGCAAGGCACTGTTTTTCCATCGACCGATACAACGATTACATTTTTGGCAAGAGTGTCGCCAAGCGATTCAAACTACATCATCGATCCAAATTCAATCCATTCCTGGTTTGATGACCAAGAGATGGCTTTGACAATAGATACCGGTTCGGATACCGTTGAGGTAAGTTTTAGTGCAAATTTAAGCGAGGGAAGACATATTGTGAGATTTTTTGCCAGTGATGAGGTTGGCATGCCGGCTCATCCAGCAGTGTTAACAGTAAGTAGCTATCCCCCAAATACGGGGTATCACTACGTTGATGCAGAAGATGACGATAACGGCTATGGCACATATACTTCTCCCAGCGGTGTGGATAGTGGCTCCGTCGAAATCCAATCTGTACATATCAATTTGAATGACACAATGGATAGCCTGAATGTCGTCATTGATATGGAAAATATATCAGATTTTACCCGAATCGGTTTTTACATTTTAAATAGCCTTGAGGGCAATCTCATTGCGGCATTGGATAATATTGAGTTACGTATTCCTGATTGGCAGGATCGCGGTGTTTTTGCAATTTTGGGAGCACCGAATTCAACTACATTGAGACAGAATTTTGATAATCAACTCCTTATATCACAAAGGCCTGTACGAACTGCTTTTGATCTTTTAATAAATGAAGATGCTGATACGAGCAACGAATTTCGATTTAGTCTGGCTATTGAGCAATTAGAAAAGTTTTTAGGATCATTTAACCAAAACTGGTATTTTATTGCCTATAGCTATATCGTGGATGCTAATGGTTCCTTTGAAGTGATGAGAGACGAGGGAGGTGTTCGTGAGGAGGAGGACCCTGATGTTTATGATTTGGCATTTTGTGATGGATTAGAAATACAGAAACTATTACTTAGAAATTTTATTACCCGAATTAAGATCGGCGGTCCGAGAATCGCTGCGATTGGCTCTGTAAAGCGGGGAGCAATCGGTTTATCAGGAATCGATCTGAATTCTCAATTCATTCCGGCACCATTGGTTAAACTCTTTGCTCGCGGTGGCAAAATATATCAAGACAGCGTCCGAGTTGTTGGTTCTGTCAATGATTCTTCACTATCAATGGCGAACATTCATGTGAATAACAATGAATATGAAGTCGTTATTGAAAACAATCAATTCGAAAAAATTATTAAGCTTGGTGAGGGAGTAAACAAGATTTATGCCAGTGTAACTTATAACAATGAAAAAATAAGCCGAAGTATACCAATAGAATATGAATATATCGTCGATCATTCACCTATTGTTAAAATTAATACAATCATTGCTAATAATAAAATTACTTTAGATGGCAAACAAACTTATAGCCCGGATAGTGCACCAATGGAATTCTCCTGGCACCAGGATGCATCCAATCCGCAACAAGTTGTTTTTTCAAGCACTGATAATCCCATCACTTCATTTGATATTCCTACAACTTTAGGTGAATATTATTTTACCCTGACTGCTGCAACTGATGATTATAGTGGTTGGGCGCGAACAGTGATCGTAGTTGACGACAGCGCCCATATTGTTGATCTGGAAACCTGGCATCCTGCCTGGGTTGACAGTATGATTTTATATGAAATTTTTGTCCGAACTTATAGTGTAACAGGAGTACTGGACGCAGTAAAGGGACGAATGGGGATGATGAAGGATTTTGGAATTAACTGCATCTGGTTAATGCCCATTCATCCTTCTCCCTCAACTCATGGCTATTGGATTACCGACTACTATGATATCAATCCTGAATATGGCACATTGAATGATTTTCGTCAACTGGTAAATGAAGCCCATAAAAATGGGATTAAAATTATAATGGACCTGGTAGTTAATCATACCGTTGATACTCATCCATTCATGCTTGACGCACTGGAAAATGGTGAATATTCACCATATCGGGATTTTTATTATTGGAATCCAGATGGAAGTTATCAATATCTGTACAGTTGGGTAAATTTGCCTTCGATTAACTACACTACAGAATGGGTGCGGAATTATTTGATCGATATGTGTAAATGGTGGATACAGCAATTTAACATTGATGGGTTTCGCTGCGATGTGGCTCATGCCATTGAAGAGGGCAGACCAGAAGGACCGGCATTTTGGCAGCAATGGCGGAGAGAACTAAAACAGATAAAACCAGATATATTTTTATTAGCTGAAGCCGCTGCCAGTGATTCGAGATACTTTGATGGAAAATTTGATTCTGGTTACGATTATTGGCTTTATGGCGAATTAAGAAATGCGCTTAGTGGTACTGGTAGCGCGAATTCTATCAATCAAGCAGTGGAATATTATATCGATAATATCCCCGGTCATGCTCGTCCCATGCGTTATATTGAAAATCATGATGAGTCTCGTTTTTTAAATAGCTTTTCTTTGGAACAGACCAAATTAGCGGCAGTTTTGGAATTCACCTTACCTGGCATTCCGCTCATCTATGCAGGTCAGGAAACAGGCGAACTAACCAGTCGTGGTATTGTACGTTGGAGTGATCCGTACGAGTTAAAACCATTCTACCAAAAGCTTATTGATATGCGTAAAGATCATTCAGCTCTCAGATTAGGTAGATATGTCCATCTACCTGTGCAAAATAAAGATGTGTATGCATTTTTACGTAAGGACGAGAATGATAATTTCCTTATTATTTCAAACCTGTCCAGTTCTAATCAGGACGCTAATATTTCGATACCAATTTCTGAATTGCCTTATGATACTTCGGTAACATTCTATCTGAATGAACGATTGACCGAAATATCAGTAGAAATTAAAGGTTCAGATCTACTGGATTATTCATTCACCCTGGAACCAAATAAAGTGATGCTGTTAGAATTTTCACAAATTCCAACTCATATAGTTGAAAATAAATTTGCACCCTACCAATATAGTCTTTCCTCAAATTATCCGAATCCATTTAATGTAACAACCACCATTCGGTACTCGATTGGTGGAAAAAAGCCGGCAGATACGAGATTAGAAATATTTAACATTTTAGGGCAAAAAGTTCGGATACTGGTCTCTGAAAAACAAATGCCAGGTAAATATCAGATCAAATGGAACGGAAAAAATGACTCAGGAATACCAGTTGGGACAGGGATTTATATTTGTAGATTTGAGAGTGAAAAGTTTGTTAAATCGATTAAGATATTGGTCTTAAAATAATGGCTTAAAAATTCATGGTAATGGACTACAATATTTGAACGGATGCAAGAATTGTGTAATAATTTTCTCACTAATAAAAAATAGGAATCTTAGATGAAGCTTTATATCGCATTAATTTGTACGCTTTGTATTTTAGCTAATCCCGTTTCTGGTGATATCATTAATGTCCCTACAGATCAGCCGACTATTCAAGCTGCTATAAATTCCACTGTTGATGGCGACACCGTGCTGGTCGCTGATGGCACCTATTTTGAGAATATCGACTTCAAAGGGAAGAACATAACCGTCGGCAGCTTCTTTATCTTTGATAGAGATACCAGCCACATTAGAAATACAGTAATTGATGGTTGTCAGCCGAGCCATCCTGACAGTGGCTCGGTTGTTTATTTTATTTCAGAGGAAGATAACTCTACAATTTTAACCGGGCTTACCATAACGGGTGGCAGTGGTACTGTAATTTCAACACCAGATTTTGAAATTAAAAAAGGTGGCGGCGGAATTTTCTGCTTAAATTCTAGCCCAAGGATTGAACATAATTTGGTTAAAAATAATATTGTTGAAAATACCTCCTCTGCTGCAGGTGGTGGGATTTTTGCCTTTGCTACAGCGAATGTAGATAATTTTGTTATTGAATATAATAGTATTGAATTTAATTCTCTAACGGCTGATTCTACTGCCTACGGTGGTGGCATTTTCTTAGCAACAAACGGGAATATGACTAATAATTTCATATCCAGCAATAAAATATTTGCAGCGATTGAAAGCGCTGGCGGTGGAATTTTTGCAGCAAGCTGGAGCGAAAACTGGCTATCAATCGAGCTGAATAATAATATCATTGAAAACAACTTGGTCGCTGCGGATTATCTTAACTGGGGCGCTGGCGTGCTTTTGGCGTCACTAAATCAGAATAGCAACGTGAAGAAAAATATTTTTCATGATAATTCGTTTCAAAACATTGACTGCAGAGGTGGTGGGCTGTGCACTGTTTTCACGCTTCAATACAGAATTCAACAAAATCGGTTCAAGGAAAATCATGCAGGGTATGGCGGAGGAATCGCCACGTGGTATTCCAGCCCGATTATTCAAGGCAATTTAATCGTGAAAAATAAAGCGAAAACCGGCGGAGGATTATGGATAAATAAATTTCCTTTTTCTTCAAAGGAAATGGATGATAGAATTCTTTCGTTGGAAGAAGAACTAAAAAATAAAGCTAACATTTTCAACAAGTTAAAAATTAGATATGAAGAAGCGAATATAAATATCGAAGAAAATGAATCTCAAGTGATTAATAATACGATCCTTAGTAACCAAGCTTCAGAAAACACAGGCGGACTTTTTTCTGGAACTGGGATTTGTTATATCATGAACTCAATCCTCTGGGAGAACGAAGCCCCTGAAAGTGAACAGATAGGGGGGACTGTGGTAATTAACTATTCGGATATTCAGGGTGGATTTTATGGTCTGGGTAACATCGATCTCGATCCGGTTTTTTCAGATTCAGTTGATTTTTATCTCAGTCAATCCGAATCTCCCTGCATTGACGCAGGGAATCCTCATCCAGATTTTTTCGATCTGGAAGATCCAAATAGACCAGGATTTCCACTTTTCCCGGCGCTTGGTACGCTTAAAAATGACATGGGAGTTTATGGTGGCAATCCTGATGTGACTCCAGCAGTGGATCTGATTTTTGGTTCTCAATTCAGGGCGTTTCACAAGCGGGTGATGTCAGCCCAAATCTGGGAACGAACGGCTATTGTGGACAGCTTTATGGTTACCGTTTCATCATTTCCGTTTGTTGAGGGGAGTAACTATGCTTACTTTATTTACCGCGGAAATATTAGTTCGGTGAATGCGCCTGGTGATGCGACTGATTGGAATCCGACCGCCTCTCCCTTGACGCGAATTCCTGGAACAGATTTCTGGTACCGGCAGGATGTCTACGAATCCGATGCCAGGCTCGATTATAAATTTGTTTTAAATGGAAACAATTGGATTTTGGATCCACGAAATCCAAGAACAGTAACTGGCGGATTTGGTCCCAATTCAGAGTTGCCCATGCCAGATTATGTTCAAGCTCCAGAGATCGAATACGATCCGACTATTCCGCACGGCACATTGCATGACACAACTTTTTACAGTGCAAATCTCGGAAATTCACGGAGGATTAGGGTTTACACGCCACCTTCGTATACAACCGCCTCCAGCGACAGTTTTCCCATGATCCTATTTCATGATGGATTGGAATACATTTCGCTTGGCAGTGCGGTTAATGTTATTGATTATCTGATTGCTGAAGAGCGAATTCAGCCGATTGTTGCTGTTTTTGTCCCCCCCGTGAATCGAAATGATGAGTATGCGTTTAACCAAACCGATAAATTCGAGACATTTATTGTTGATGAATTGATGCCGTTCATTGATAGCAAATATCGTATAAAAAGGAATCCCGCTTTTCGTGCCATGACTGGTCCCTCATTTGGGGGACTTATTACAACCCAAATCTGTTACAACCATCCCGATGTATTTGGGCTTTGCGCACCATACTCTCCCTCTTACTGGGCGAAAGAGATGAAGGTTTATCTTTCTGTTGTAAATGGAGAGATGATAAATTTGAAATTTTACCTCGATTGGGGTAGCTATGAAACCGGAATCATGTTTGATGCAAGAAATTTTAGGGATATCATTTCTGCCAAAGGTTATGAACTAAAATGGAGGGAGTGGCACGAAGGACATAGCTGGGGCAGTTGGCGAGCACACATAGACGAGGCACTGGAATTTTTTTTCCACCCCTCTGCTTCAAAAATAGATGATAAAAGAGGCAATGTTCCTTATGAATTCCATATAGGACAGAATTACCCAAATCCATTTAACCCCACGACTACAATTCACTATACCCTTCCTGAAGCAGCACAGGTGGTTTTGAAAATTTATAATATAAAGGGGCAGGAAGTCAAAACACTGGTAAACGAATATCAAAAGCCAGGGGAGAAATTAGTCGTTTGGAACGGCAAAAATCAAAATGATGAAACCGTAAATTCGGGTATCTATTTTTACCACATGAAATTAGGGGAGAATACATATTCCCGCAAGATGTTATTTTTAAAGTAAGTTGTGGCTTTTAAAATTCAATAAAAATAATTTGAAATGTTGAAGAAATACATCCAACTGTTAATACTCATCAGCCTATTTTCAGCAGTGAATTTTGCCTCAGCATTAGAGGTCACCAGAATTGAACAAAACGGCAATAGGCTTATTCTCCATCTTCGAAATGATATTATCGAATATATAATATGCTCCGATCATATTTTAAAAGCGAACTACCAGTCCAACGGATTCAAGGACGATCCCACGCTTGTTATCTGGAAAAACGAATGGCAAGAAACTGTCGGTATGATAGATACGACGGGTGATCCAATTCGCTTATCTGCTGCTAACTTTACAGCAGAAATTAATCGCACACCGTTTACCTTCCGCTTGATTAATCGAGCTGGAAAAACGCTGATTAGCCAGTATGAATTAGACGACTTTCCTGAAAAAGAGATCTCATTTACAATTGAAAAGGGAAATATCTATGGGATCATAAACAATCAACAGGGTACCCTCACGAAAAACAACGGCGGTGAGATCGCTGCAGGATCGCAGGGAGAGGCTGGAGCTCCCTTTTTATGGTCAACCAAAGGATGGGGATTTCTCTGTGATTCTAACGGCGGAAAATTTTCACTTGGTGAGAACTTATTAACACTTAAAAATACACAAAATTTTGAAAAGCGAGATTTCGACATTTATTTTACAATCGGTACACCACCTGAAATCTTTACAGCAATGACCGATATCACAGGAAAACCTCCATTATTTCCAAAATTCGCCCTCGGTTTTCTCAACACCGAATGGAAGTTAGACGAAAAAGAATTGTTGAGCGATGTAAGAAAATATCGCGAAAAAGACATCCCGATTGATGCCTATATTTTAGATTTTGACTGGATGGCTTATGGCGAAGACAATTATGGTGAGTTCCGCTGGGGACCCAAGTTCCCTGGCGCACTGACAGGAGAGCTTCAAAACACGTTAGATTCATTGAAATTAAAACTATTCGGTATTCGTAAACCGAGAATTCATTTGAATACAATTCAGGGGAACTATTGCGTTGCAAATAATTTTTTTATCGATGTTCAGACTGATTATTTTACGCGGAAAATGGTCGGTCGGCTTAACTTTTTAGATTCAAGAGTGAGGGAATGGTATTGGCAAAGTTTCGCCATACAAGAAGAGACTTACGATAAAGGAATTATTGGTTACTGGAACGATGAAGCCGACGAATATGGCGGTAATTTCATGTTCATGCAAATGCAACGCGCGCAATACGAGGGACAGCGCCAATACAATAACAAACGCGTCTGGTCGATCAATCGGAATTTCTATCTTGGCGCCCAAAGATACGCTTATGCCCATTGGTCAGGGGATATTGGTACAGGATTTCAGAGCATGGCAGCCCAGAGAACCTTTATGTTGAGCAGTATCAATTTGGGTTCGTGCTGGTGGAGTATGGATACCGGTGGCTTCCATGGTACACCCAGCCCGGAAAATTATATTCGCTGGATTCAATTTGCTACTTTCGTTCCGATTATGCGGGTTCACGGAACTTTCGGTGAAGAGCGCGAGCCATGGAATTATGGGCCGACTGCTGAAAGAATTTCCAGAAAATATATTAAGCTGAGGTATACATTAATTCCCTACATTTATTCCTATGCCTGGCAAAATCATAAGACAGGCGTTTCCATCGTTCGCCCTTTATGTTTTGTCTATCTGGATAATTCCGAATTTGCTAATAAAACAGATCAATGGTTTTTTGGGGAAGAGTTACTGGTACATCCAGTTGTCGAGCCAGGTGCAAAATCAGTTTCAGTTTTTGTACCGCAAGGAGAATGGTACGATTTTCATAATGGAAATATGTATTCAGGACCTGCCTCGATAAATTATCCAGTCACAATGGAGGATATTCCCATTCTCGTAAAAGCTGGTGCGATTATTCCCATGCAACCAGTCGGTGCTGTGGTCGATGACCCTGACACATCAACAAAATTGCTTCACATCGTCTGTTACCCTGGAAGTGATGGTCAATTTACTTTATATGAAGACGATGGTGAAACGTATGATTACGAGCAAGGTGTTTTTTGTCAGACCAAGATTGAATCTTTCGATACCGAGGACAAATTTTACCTGGTTTTAAATGCTCGAAGCGGTCCCTACCAACCTCCAAAAAGAGATGTTTTTGTGGAAGTGAAATGGCTTGAAGCAGAACCCGAGCAGGTTGCCTTGAATAATGAAATAATTAAGAAAAAAACTGAGGATGGTATTCGTGACAGCAGTGTTACCGCCTGGGCTTTTAGTAAAAATATTCGCTCTGCCTTCATCCGCTTTCCCGATAATGGAATAAAACGAGATATTCAAATTTTTACAAATTCTGATTCGGAACCGCCAGATATAGATTCGGTAAAATGTACGACCGATACAACACTCATCGTTTATTTTTCGGAAAAGGTACTATCTGGTGATGATTCACACTCGGCTGAAAATCTTAATAATTACGAGATCAATAACGACATTATAATTAATAGGATAAAGCTGTCTTTCGATCAAAGTGCTGCTACACTATCCACCAGCCTGCATCAGACGGGAAAATCGTACCTAATTGAAATTTCAAATATTGCGGATCTCAGTCCAGCTAAAAATATCATGTCTCGGACAGCATTTGAATATGAATGTGAAATTGAGACGTCTCAATATTATATCATTCAGGAGGGATTAAATGGATATACTGGCACCAGTGATGCCCATATCGCAGAGAATTTTCCAGATCACAATATGGGAGGTTATCATCAATTCGAAGCCTGTCGCTATGCCGGGGACAATGAAAATGATGATAAATCGATGCTGATTAAGTTTGAACTGTCTACGCTAAGTGCGCCAATAGAATCCATTTTAAAAGTGGAACTCATTTTAACTTTGGTTGACACCCGTTTTGGAGAGGCAGGGAAGTATGTTGCCTGCCACAGGCTTTTGAAGGATTGGAATGAGGGGGAGGATTTGACTGGAATTGATGGTAGCGCTGCACAGCCTGGTTGGGTTACCTGGCAAAGCGCTAAGCATCACCAGGAGTTGTGGGAAAATCCTGGCGGAGATTTTTTTAACTTTGCTGAAGATGAAGTTTTTGTCGAAGGCAATATTAACCAGGAATACTCTTGGGATGTAACGGATCTATTCCACTTTTGGATTAATAGTCCGGATAGTAATTTTGGAGTGATTTTGCGGGAGAGAATGCCAAGCTATTCCCACGGGACAAAAGTATTTGCCTCATCTGAACATGAAATACTGCAATTTCGACCAAAGTTAAAGTTAGAAGGTATTATGTTAGCAATGGATGATCGAGAAAACCAGTTATTCCCCAAAACATTTGCGCTACTCCAGAATTACCCCAATCCATTTAATAATTGTTGCACAATTCGTTTCGAATTGCCAGATCCAGCAATTGTCAAATTATCCATTTTCAATATTAGGGGACAGAAAGTAGCCGAAATAATTAATGACAGATATTTCGATGCGGGGCGATATAATAAAACCTGGGATGGATTGGATTCAAATGGCGGGTCAGTCTCTTCAGGTTTATATTTCTACACTTTTTCCGCAAATCAGTTTCATGAAACCAAAAAAATGTTGATGATAAGATGACTGAATTGAATGAAAAACAGAAACAATATATAGCTGATAGCCATAACAAAGTATCTGCTAAAAAAATAGCAAAGAAATTAGATATTGACCAAAATACAGTGGAACAGGAAATTAGGCGAATCACTCAACTGCCGAAAAGCAAAAGGTTTATTTTTACCTTAATAATGTTTATTATTCCATTGCTTTTTCTCATTGGTCTCGAATTTATTTTACGTGCAGTTAATTATGGCGGCGATCTTGATCTCGTATTGAAACAAGAAATAAATGGTGTGAGTTATTGTTATCTGAATAAAAACGTGGCAAAGCGCTTTTTCTTTCATCAAGATATTCAGATACCCAATGCCCGAACCGCAGTTTTCAAGAAAGAAAAATCACCGAACAGCTATCGAATTTTTTGCCTCGGTGGTTCAACAACTGCGGGCTTTCCCTACGAATTTAACGCCACCTTCCCCAGTCTGCTTAAGGATCGGCTGGATGCCCTATTTCCACAAAAATATATCGAAGTCATAAATGTTGGAATTTCAGCTATTAATAGCTATTCCGTGCTGGATTTTACCAGAGAGTTAGTGAAATATGAACCTGACTTATTTTTGATTTACATGGGGCACAATGAATTTTATGGCGCACTTGGCATCGGTTCTACGCAGCAGATTGGCAGGAATCGAAATTGGGTATTATTCTACATGCAATTGCAGAAGGTTCGTCTGTTCAATTTATTGCGGCAGGTGATAGGCAGCGTTGGAAAAAAGTTTCAGCGATCAGCGGGGAATCAATTACAGAGCCAGACTTTAATGGCGCAGGCGGTAAAAAATAAGTACATTGGATTGGATAGTGAAGAGTATAGAATTGCAAAGGATTATTTCGAGAAAAATTTAGAGGAAATCATCCGAACTGTTAAGAGGTCAGGGGCGTATGTTATTGTAAGTACTCTTGTTTCCAACCTTGCAGACCAGGAGCCATTCAGTCAGCAGTTCTCAACTGCGTTGAAGGTATCGCAAAAATCTGATTGGCAAACTTTTTTCAATAAAGGTTATCCGTTAGAAATGTCTGGAAATCTTCAGGAAGCGATTACACAATACAAAAAGGCAGAAAATATCGACCCAATGCCAGCGATGCTTCAATTTCGGATGGGAAAATGTTTGCAGAAACTCGGCAATGTAGAAATGGCGAAGGAAAAATATGTGCTTGCGAAAGATTTCGATTTGCTTCGTTTCAGAGCCAGTAGTGAATTCAACAAGATTATCCGAAGAATTGGCAGCATAAACCACGTTCCTGTTGTTG
>Ga0209427_10007109_pt1 | contig 12696 bp, 11 predicted proteins | sample DeeMarSWOR136_30_FD_187465 | JGI IMG/M metagenome (GOLD analysis project Ga0209427, IMG submission 187465) | Marine sediment microbial communities from White Oak River estuary, North Carolina - WOR-1-36_30 (SPAdes) (version 2) | ecosystem: Environmental > Aquatic > Marine > Intertidal zone >... | reverse complement strand
TGTGTTGGATCCTGGTAGCTATGCCACCTAGTTGGGCGGCCCTTTCCACGAGGTGTACCTCAAATCCCTGCTCAGCTATATTGAGCGCAGCGGTCATACCGGAAATGCCCCCACCGACGACCAGCGCGGCATGATTAACCTCTACGGCCGTTTCCCGCAGGGATTCAATCAGCCTTGCCTTGGCCACTGACATTCTTACCAGGTCTTTGGCCTTCTCGGTTGCCATCTCCGGATTGTGCATGTGTACCCAGGAACACTGATCTCGAATATTGGACATCTCAAAGAGATATTTATTGAGCCCGGCCTCCCTGAGCGTCTCCTGGAACAAGGGCTCATGGGTTCTGGGGCTGCAGGAGGCAACCACCACGCGGTTGAGGTTGTGCTCCTCGATTTTCTCCCGCATGATCTGTTGGGTATCCTGGGAGCAGGTAAACAGGTTCTCATCAACAAAGACCACGTTGGGCAAGGACCTGGCATACTCCTTGACCGCTGGCACATCCACTACCCCGCCGATATTGATCCCGCAGTGACACACGAACACCCCAATGCGTGGCTTTTCCCCGGCAACATCCCGTTCCTCTGGGTATTGCTTCTCCACGGTCAGGCTATGGCGGGCAGGAGATAGGAGCAGGGAGGCCTCGCTTGCAGCAGCACTTGCATCCATTACTGTTTCCGGAATATCCTTGGGACCGGAGAATACACCGGCGGCGAATATGCCGGGCCTGGAAGTGGCCACCGGGGAGAACTCCCCCACCTGGCAGAATCCATGCTGATTGAGCTCCAATCCCAGCGTATGGGCCAGTTCCGCGGTAGCCCCTGGTGGCCTGAGCCCTACTGAGAGCACCACGAGATCAAATTGCTCCTCCTTGATCCTGTTGCCCTCAACAAACCTGAGTGTGAGGTTGTCTTGATCATCCTGGTAGATGCGGTGTATCTGTGATCGTATGAATCTGACCCCATGCTCCTCTTTTGCCCGCTCATAGTAGCGTTCGAAGCCCTTTCCGTGGGTCCGTATGTCAATATAGAATATGGTGGTCTCAAGGGGGATTGAGCTGTGCTCCTTGGCAACGACCGCCTCTTTTATGGCATAAGTGCAGCACACCGAGGAGCAGTATCTGTTCTTGACGGTGTGGATGTCTCGTGAGCCCACGCACTGGATCCAGGCTATTCTCTTAGGGGGCTTCTTATCCGAGGGCCTCACAAGTTCACCCTGAAACGGCCCAGAGGCGCTCAGGATCCTCTCAAACTCGATGCTTGTTAACACATTGGGGAAGGTACCATGGCCGTAATTGGATACGATGTCCGCATCGAATTCATCGAAGCCGGGGCACAGGATCACAGAGCCCACCTCAAGCTCTAGATCTTCTTGGGCCATCAGGTGGTCAATGGCCTCGGCCTCGCACACGGCAACGCACTGCATGCACTCTAAGCAATCGGCCTTATCAATGCAGAAGGCAAAGGGGTAAGCTTGGGCAAAGGGTCGAAAGATTGCTTTTCTTTGGGCCAGTCCCTCATCAAAGGCACTGGGGAGCTCGACAGGACAGACAAGGGCACACTCTCCACACCCAGTGCACTTGTCTATGTCGATGTATCGTGGCCTCTTATCAACGATTGCCGTAAACCTCCCCGGCTCCCCCTTGAGTTCCTTGAGCTCAGCATTGGTGATGACCTCGATGTTCAGGTGCCTTCCGCACTCCACTAATTTGGGGGAGAGGATACACATAGAGCAGTCATTGGTGGGGAAGGTCTTATCGAGCTGGGCCATGGTCCCACCAATGGCCGGGGATTTTTCCACGAGGTATACCTTGTATCCGGAGTCAGCAAGGTCGAGGGCGGATTGAATTCCTGCTATGCCCCCACCGACAACTAATACTGCTCCTTTTCTTTGCAATTCTGTCATGTAACCTGATATCTTCATATAAAGTTAAGATAATTTTTCAACAGTCATTTTTAAGCTTGGGGACGGGCAACAACAAACTCAGGGAACGTATCCCTAAAAAGGACCTCAACGTGTGATCACAATAAAAAAAATTGAGAGTAGGTTGATCGACGTCGCGACTGTTTCCTATTCCATGTTGTCTATCTTGTCAAATGGAAAATAATATAAACTCCAAGAAATTACTTTAAGAAGGATCCTTTTTTCGCCGAGAGTTGAAGAGTCTATCTTCGCCTGAACAATGGAGCGATCTAAAAGAGTGGACATAGTGTAAACTTGTGGCATTGTTTTTCCTTTATCAAGCCGCTGGTTTCCACTCCTTAAGGAAGCGAATGAGGTTTTCCCTTTCATTTTAACGCTGACTTCCTTGCTTTTACCGGAGAGTTTGGGATAATATAGTACTTAAGTTTATAGGTCTATTATAGCAAGGGTTTTTGATTATGCTAGTGTGGTGCAAGCTATAGATTAGGTGGAGGTACCTGATGGAGAATGTGGATCGAGAGAGGGAGAGGAAAAAAAGGGCTATCTTCGATACCATGTCCCCTAAGCATCAGCAGAAGATACTCAAAAAGGTAGGGTACGAAAACTGGGATCCCTTTCAGGAGCCAAAATATCCCATGGATCTCAGGGAGCAAGAGGTGGAGCACAAGGCGATGGTGTTATCCCGTGAATTCCTTGAAGCCTGCGGTATCGATCAGCCCAGCGATGAATACCTCCAGGCCGTGCGGGAGATAATCAGAGGTCTCCTCAAGGGTCAGGAACGGTATAGAGCGATGTTTGAGTTTTGCTGCTGGTACCGGAAGTCAAGCGAGAAAAAAGGCTCATGTTGCTCAACCGTCCAGGGACGGTCAGCGACCAAGTAAAAGAGATTGACATGGCTAAGGGAGTTGGATAGATACTCCTAAGAAACTCGATTCAAGAGGAGGATACAATGGATGAGGGGAAAAGGGCTATATTAGACTACTTTGCTAAAGAGAAGGTCAAGAGAAAGCTCTATTTCAACGATATTCAGAAGGCCCTCCCGGATATGAAACCCAGGGACGTAAAGAAAATAGTCAATGAGATGGTTCAGGAAGGATTGCTCACCTATTGGTCAAGCGGCAGTACCACGCTCTACACCCTGCCCGATAAGGATGCCCTCGCCAAGGAAGAGGCCGGAATGAGTGATGAGGGCAAAAAATAAGGGGTAAGTGGATATGCCTTTCCCCTTACTTTCGATTACATCATACCTAGACACATCCGGTAGGCTTGGGTAGGCCTGCCATTTTGCAGGCGCCCTTCGCCGGTCCTGACGGAAAAAGCTTATAGATATATTTCAGTTTGAATCCCGTATTCTTTATTAACAGCCTGATCATCGGCGCAACGCTATTTTTCTTGTAGAAATCCTGAAGATAGTTAATGACTATCCAATGATCATCAATTAATTCCTTTATGCCTTCACTGCTGGCAACTAGTTCAACCCACTCTTTATTCCAATTATTGAAATCATCGATAAAGCCATCGTCATCAGTATTCCATTTATTTCCCTTGTATTCGACCGTTCGCATAGTTTCTAACCCCCTTTTAAAATATTCTCTTGGTACTATGAATTAGCAATTATTCCATACAAGAGATCCTTGTCTTTTTCAATTCCCTTTTGTGAATCAATCGAAGAATGTAGATCGCAGAGTTTTTTTGATTGAAGCGCCGCCTTGAAAAGTCCTTCCCCCCAGCGGGGAGAACCTGTTGCGTGCATATGGCTATAGGTGGCCAGAAGATTTTTTCTGCACACTCCATCCCTTTCCCCATCAAGGCCATATCCTCGACGCACCTCGAATACAAGGGTAATAGCCTTTGATTCTTTTATAACTGCCCTTGAGTAGTGAAACTCATGTCCCCTAAAAACATCTCCTGTCTCGAAGTAAGGATTCTTATGCACTACCTCTAAAACAGTGTATCCATGACCTTGAGGTTTCTCATTCTGCACTATTTGCAAGGGAATGGCTCCTACCATTGGGTAACTATTTCCATGAACGATAAGGGATTCGCCCAGATAGATCAATCCGCCACACTCTGCGTACACAGGCAGGCCTGCCTCGATCTTCTTTCTTAAGGAATCCCTGAATCCCCTGTTATCGGACAAGGCCTTTGCATGAGTTTCAGGGAAACCCCCTCCAATATAGAGTGCGTCGAGATCCGGGACCTCATCATCGGTGATGGAGTTGATCTCGATCAGATTTGCCCCCAGATTCTTGAGTTGATCTAGGTTCTCGGGATAGTAAAACCAGAACGAGCTATCCATGATATATCCAATGCGAGGACGAGTGCTGACATCAGGAATTCCTGGCTGTCCCTTTACTCCCTGGGGAACTTCTCCGCTGAGAGGCACTGCGTCGTTCGCAATCTGCCATATTGCCTTGAGATCGATGCCTTTCCTCACGGCTTCATGTGCCCATTCAATAGCCCTTAGCGCATCATCTCTTTCTTGGTGCGGGACGAGCCCCATATGCCGCTCAGGTAATAAACCGCCTTTTAACTTGGGAACAGATCCTATGACCGGTATGCCGCAGTAGAGTTCAATAGAATTTCGCACAAGAGACTCCTGCCGTGAGCCCGCGACTCTGTTGAGAATCACCGCCGAGATACTTATATCCTGCTCAAAGTGCTGGCACCCCATTACCAAGGCTGCGATAGTCCGGGTTGCCATGGTGACATCTACGATGAGTATGATAGGAGCCTTAAGCAGCCTTACCAATTTTGCAGTTGTATAGTCTCCGTTCAGGTCCAGGCTGTCAAAGAGGCCTCGGTTTCCCTCTATCAACGAGATGTCTGCATCAAAGGAGTTAGCAAGAAATGATTCAATGATTTGGGTGTCCGTCATAAGGAAAGGATCCAGGTTATGGCACTCTCTACCTGCCGCTAGCGTCAACCAACCTCCATCGATAAAATCAGGCCCCTTCTTGTAAGGCGATACCTTGAATCCCTCTTTCATCAGGCATGATGCAAGGCCAAGGGCTAAGAGGGTCTTCCCTGAGCCCCCTCTTAACGCGGCCAGAATTACTCTAGGAAACTGTTCTATCATGATGTATATGGCTTACTCAGTAAACTTAAACTGAGTGCTCTGCCTCCAGGAAAGATAGGCAAAACGGTAGTCGTCAATCACGTGTTCCGTAAACGGAATCGCGCATTTCTCGTAAAACCGCTCCCAGCCTATCCGCTGAGCCCAGTCGCCGAGCCTCTCATATTTCCTGGCATCCTTAGCATAGGCCATGAGGATACCCTTGACTGCCTTTACGGTGCTCTCCCACCTTGGCGGCTCATTGGGCAGGTATGGGATGACCACTTTTGAGAACTGGGGTTTGGATACCCTGTTCGACACCTTGCCTCCCACCAGGATGGCAACCCCATCGCCCTCTGTGTCTGCCATAGGCATAGCCGGGCACATGGTGAAACAGTTGCCGCAGAACATGCATCGCTCGTTATTCACCTCCACACTCTTCGATCCATCCTCTCGTTTAATGATCCTGATTGCTCCCGTGGGACACGCTGCAACTGCCAAGGGTATTTCACAGAGCTTATTCACATATTCATCATCGATCATTGGGGGTTTTCGGTGTATTCCTACAATAGCGATATCCGAGGCATGCACCGCTCCGCACATATTTAAACAACAGGCGAAGGAGATCCTAACGTGGGCAGGCAGTCTCATATCCTTAAATTGATCGAACAATTCATCAAGGATTGACTTCACCACACCTGATGCGTCGGCCGCTGCGGTATGGCAGTGTATCCAGCCTTGTGTATGGACGATATTGGAAACCGATGCACCGGTACCGCCAATGGGGAATCGGTTGCCTCTGCTTTCAAGATCATTTACTAATTCCTCTAGCTTTGATTTATCATCGAGTAAAAACTCTATGTTGTTTCGAGTAGTAAATCGAAGGTGACCGTTGCAATACTTATCCGCGATATCGCATATTTCACGGATATACTCAACGCTCATGATGCGGGTTGAGCCCGTCCTCACGGTATACAGCTCGTCACCAGTTTCTGAGTGGTGGACCATGATGCCCGGTCTTAAGTATTCATGATAGTCCCACTTTCCGTAGTTCTTCTTCACAATAGGTGGAAAGAACCGCTCGTAATGAACGGGACCAATATCAGTAATTCTGTCATTCATTGGATTTTTTGGATCATACGGCATATCTGTAACCTCCTATCTATTGTGCTTCTCCCTGTATTCATGAATATCTCTCTTAAAGCCACCTGGTACATCCTTTTCCTTCCAGAAGATGTAGGGGTTTTCTCTAGGATGTTCGATCATCTGGGGAATCGGCTTGAGATCCGTTACATCGAGGAACTCCTGCAGGCCTTTTCTCTGGATGAGCTCTCCAAGCCTTTCTCGGTTTCTGCCCTCTTCCATCCACCAGTTCCACATCTTGTCCACAAATTCCTTGAATTCATCATACGGCGGTTCCATCTTCATGAACGGGATTACCAGAGTACAGAGCTGCGCCCCTTCCAGGATGGGGGCCTTGCCTCCCACAAGTATGCTCGCCCCTTGATCGAGCCCAACTCGCAAAGCCCTCGGCATGACATTAATGCAGTGCATGCACCGGTTGCATTCCTTGTCATTAATCTTGAGTTCTTTCCCGTCCCACGCCATGCAGCTTGTGGGGCAAAGGTTAATCACCTCTTTCTGTATGTCAAAAGCGCCCCAATCTCTGCCCATATAAGCTCCGGCATTGGGTTTGAATTCGTTATTCACATATGCCTTGACCGCCTTTTGGTCGATCCGAATACCATCTCTCCACGTCCCGATGATCGCACAGTCAGACCTTGCTATGGATGCAACGCAGTCATTGGGGCAACCGGAAACCTTGAATTTGAATTTATAGGGAAAAGCCGGACGATGAAGTTCGTCTTGGTACTCCATGGTGATGTCGTATGTTATAGCCTGGGTGTCCAAACAAGAATACTCACACCTTGCCTTCCCTACACAGCAAGAGGGTGTCCGCAAGTTCGATCCTGAACCACCCAGATCAGTATCCAGCTCATGAGTCAGGTCAAAGAAGGTTTTCTCCAGGCTCTCTGTATTGCATCCAAGCAGGATGATGTCGCCCGTTGAACCGTGCATATTGGTCATGCCGCTCCCGTGTTCTTCCCATATATCACAGAGCTTCCGCAGATACCCGGTGGTGTAGAACTTGCTGGAAGGCTGATTTACCCTTAGGGTATGGAAAGCCGCGACACCGGGGAATTTCTCCGGAATGTCCGAGTATCGTCCTATGACTCCTCCGCCATACCCGAATACTCCAACGATGCCACCATGCTTCCAGTGACCTACCTTTTCCTTGTATGAAACCTCCAGTTGCCCCAGCAGGTCATCGGCCATCTCGCTCTTCTCAGCCCTTTTCTTGAGATCCGTTACAAAGCTTGGCCAAGGACCTTTTTCTAATTCGTCCAATAAAGGTGTTTTATGTTTTGACATTATTCCTGCCTCCTCATATTTAGAATTCACCGTCCCAGACCCAATTTTCACTTATACCCACTAACGAAATAATTTTTAATCTCTCTCTTAATGCTTGTCAAACAAAAATCTACCTGCCGCTTTCCTATTTGATTTATAGAGATCGACATGCACGCGCACATACGGAAGTCAAGATCTTCAGCGCCGATGGTACTGCGTGGGAGAGTAGGACGCCGCCGGAGTTAATTTAAGGCCCCTTGATTCGCTAATTACGGATCAAGGGGTTTTTTTATTAATCATGTCCCCATTTGGAAGGGGCGCAGGGGGAGGCATGAAGATGCGCGACGGTACTATTTTTTTTGACATACAACCTGGAGATGATATGCTTCATTTCTCAAAAAGGGATTTCTTTTATATTTTTTTGAAACTTTTTCCAAAAATATTTGTATTAATTATAGTGAACGACATAAATAATTGGTCATACTTGCAAAAGCAGACTCAATAGGTAAATTACAATCGTCATAATGCCTAGTTTATTAAGTCGTTCATTATAGTGTGCATATGATATATATGACATCTGATTTTGATGGATTACAATTGATTGCGGAGGGCAGAAATGAATAAGTTCGTGAAGGTACTCCTGTTACTGATCTTTCTTGCCGCGATAGTCGTTGGTGGATATGCCTGGGTCAAAAACCGCAAGCCTGCCAACCAAGGATTCACCCTCGTAGAGGTCACGAGGGGCGACATCACTGAAAGGGCGGTGGCTGTGGGCCAGATTGAGCCCCGACAGAAGTTTCATATCAAATCAAAGATCTCCGGTATTGTAAAGCGGTGCCCGGCAGAGATTGGTGATAGGATTAAAGTGGGTGATCCGATCATAGAAATCAGCCCAGATCCGACCCCTGTTGAACTGCTTGAGGCCGAGCACCAGGTGGAAACAGCCCAATTGGTCTTTAACCGAGCCAAGGTAGACTGGGAAAATTCCCAGGAACTCGAGCGCCAGGGTATTGAATCACGAAACAGTCGTGATATCCAGTACGAGGCTTACGAACAGGCGCGGATTGAATTGCTTCGAGCAAAGAATCAGCTGCAGCTGATTCAGGAGGGGCGTATCAGCGGCCGTGGGGAGAGAATGGAGACCGTGATCCGGGCACCGGCAGAAGGAATCCTTTTGGAGCGGCTGGTCAATCCCGGCGATCCTGTGGTTCCTCTGACCAGCTACCAGGAGGGAACTGCACTTGCCACCCTGGCTGACATGAGTGATCTGATCTTTAAAGGAACGGTGGACGAGATTGATGTGGGTAAGTTGAGTGTAGGGATGCCTGTTCGCATAAAGATCGGCGCCCTGCCTGATAAGGCTGTCACCGGCAAATTGGGCCGCATTGCCCCGCAGGCTATTGAGCGTGACAATGCGAAGCTGTTCGAGGTGGAGATCGTGATGGACTCCTTCGAAGGAGTACTGCTCCGTGCGGGTTATTCCGCAAATGCCGATATAGTAATCCGCGAAAAGAAGGACGTACTGCTAATCCCCGAACGGCTGGTCACATTTGAGGATGAGGGTGCCAAAACATTCGTCGAACTGCCGGGCGATACACAGGAGGCAGAGCCAAAAAAAGTGGACATCAAAGTCGGTCTCTCCGACGGACTTAACATCGAAGTGATCTCCGGCCTCCGGGAAGGGGAAAAGGTCGTACAGAGGCCCCCCAAGGAAATCGAGGGGTAGGATACACCTGCTATGTTCAACATCATTCGCCAGCTTATTCGTGATACGCGCAGCCAGAAACTACGCACAATACTCACCCTGTTCGGAATAATCTGGGGAACCACTGCGGTGAGTCTGTTGCTGGCATTTGGCGATGGCTTTCATAAACAGATGGCGAAGGCCTTTATGGGCATAGGCAATAACGTGGTTATTGGCTGGCCCTCACGAACTTCCATGCCCTTTGAAGGATTAGTCAAAGGTCGTTACATACTGATGGACGAGGATGATATCCGGCTTATCCGGAAGAGGGCCTATTGGCTTGGTGACATATCTGTAGAATATATGGCAGGATTTAAACTCCAGCGGGGAGCAAAAGTCCTTTCCGTGTCCGTATCAGGCGTGGAGCCCGAGTTCGGTGAAATCCGCAACCTGATTCCCTCAGCCGGTGGACGCTTCATTAATCCCATAGATCAGGAAATGAGACGGAGGGTGGTTTTCCTGGGCGATGAACTAGCCGGTCAGGTCTTTGGGAACGAGTCCCCTGTGGGGCAGGCCATTCAACTCCAGGGATCCCCATTCACGGTTATAGGTGTGCTCAAAAAGAAGGCTCAAAACTCCAGCTATGCCGGACAGGACAGCGGGAGATTGTTTATCCCTGCTTCCACACTAAAGATGATGACCGGGCAGAAATTTATCAACGACTTTGTCTTCACTGCCGGCGATGTCACAAAAACCGAAGCACTGATTAAAGATGTCCGGCAGATCATGGCTATTCAGCACCGGTTTGATCCCCTAGACAATCAGGCAATCGGTTTCTGGGATATATCCGAAAGTATGCGATTCCTCGATACCTTCATGATTGCCTTCAGGATATTCCTGGGGGTGGTCGGGTGTTTGACCATGGTTGTCGGAGGCATAGGTGTATCCAATATCATGAATGTGGTAGTTGAAGAGCGAACCCGTGAAATCGGGATAAAAATGGCCCTGGGAGCGAAACCGCGTCTTATCCTCAGCCAGTTTCTGCTTGAAACTCTGGCCCTTACCATTGTTGGAGGAACCATGGGTTTCCTGATTACCATGGGGATATGCGCTATTTTCCCGATCCTGAACCTGGCCGACTATGTCGGTAATCCCGGCATTTCCCCCGGCTCGGCCGCTATCACTGCTGCCCTGCTCGGTTTGATCAGTTTTATTTCAGGCTATTTCCCGGCCCGCACCGCGGCCAACCTGGACCCGGTGGTGGCGATGAAGATGTGAGGATGGAATAATGCGTAACCCAAGACTAGGGCTGGTATTTAATCTTTTTCTACGCTCGAGCCGCGTCCAGAAAAAGAGGGCCATCCTTACCATAGCCTCCATTGCGTGGGGTGCATTCTCACTGCTTCTGCTTCTCGCTTTCGGCGAGGGGCTTAAGATATCAATAAATACAGCCACGCACGGCATGGGCAGTGATCTCGCCATACTATGGCCTGGCACTACAAGCCTGACCTGGCAGGGTCTGCCTGCGGGCAGGCCTGTTCGGACTTACATTGAGGACATTGCACTCCTCAGACAACGTGTACCCAATCTGGCGGAGGTAGCCGGGGAGATACATAGATGGGGTGTTGTAGTAAATCATGGTAAAACTACCACAACTGCTCAGGTCAAGGGTGTCACTTATGGCTTCGGTGAAATTCGAAACCACATCCCTGCAACCGGGGGGAGATTTCTCGATCCTCTGGATGAGCAGTTAAGGCGTCGGGTAGCTTTTATGGGTGACAAAATTGCTGAAAAAATCTTCGGAGAGGAAAATCCTGCAGGTAAAGAGATCCTTCTGGAAAAGGTACCCTATACCGTAATAGGCGTGATGATGCCCAAGGTTACAATGGGAAACTATAATGGGATGGATGAGGATCAAATCTCCATTCCGATTACCACATTCAAGGCCCACTTCGGCGAGGATCGATTAAGCATCATCGTGGTCAAACCGGACCGGCCGGAGCGTATGGGTCTTGTGCTTGAGGAGCTGCACAAGACTCTGGGGGCAAAGTGTGGATTTGATCCCAAAGACAAGCGCGTATTCGGCATCTGGGACACTGTCGAGTCATCCCGGATCACACGCAATATATTAATAGGAATCCAGCTCTTTCTTGGTATCATTGGCGCACTTACCCTGATAATCGGCGGCGTGGGCGTAGCCAACATTATGTACGCGGTGGTCAAGGAACGGACCAAGGAGATCGGGGTAAAGATGGCCTTGGGGGCGCACCGGGGCTGGATTACAGGCCCTATCGTGCTTGAAGGTCTCCTTTATACCCTATTAGGAGGCGCGGCCGGCCTGATCATGTCCGTGGCTGCCATCATTCTTCTGGACCAGATACCAACAGAAGGCAACGAGATTTTGGCTATGTTTGGTACTCCTACACTATCTCTGTCTATCGGCCTGGTGTCTGCCGCCATCCTGGGTCTTATCGGCCTGATGGCAGGCTATTTTCCCGCGAGACGGGCTGCATCCATTAATCCGGCGGAAACGCTCCGCTACGAGTGAGGTACTTATGTTTCTGGATAATCTTTTCAATTCCAAGAAGGATGATTTGAAAATAGAGAACGATGAAGTAATCAGACTGAAAGGCCTGACCAAGGTCTACGACATGGGCAGGGTAAAGGTCGAGGCCCTCAAGGGGATTGACCTGGAGGTCCGGGACGGGGAGATGGTGGCTATTACCGGCCCTTCGGGATCGGGCAAAAGCACCCTGATGAACCTCATCGGGTGCCTGGATACGGCTACATCCGGGAGTTACCTTCTACGGGGCGAGGCGGTCTCGGGGCTGAGCCGGGAAGAACTGGCGGGAATCCGGAACCGGCGGGTAGGCTTTATCTTCCAGAACTTCAACCTGCTTCCGCAGATCTCTGCCTATGAAAACGTTGAGATGCCCCTTCTCTTCGGAGGCATGTCACGGCATAAGCGTCGCGCAAGGGTTCTTGAGCTGATGGAGCGAGTCGGACTCTCCGATCGCATGGACCACAAGCCCACCGAACTTTCAGGTGGAGAGATGCAGCGGGTAGCCATAGCCCGTGCATTGGCTATGGATCCCGACATTATCCTGGCAGACGAGCCGACAGGCAACCTGGACACCAGTTCGGGCAGCGACATCATGAATCTCTTCCAGAAGCTGTGGACACAGGGCCGTACCATCCTTGTGATCTCACATGATCCTGCCTTAGCCCAGCGAGCCCCACGCAAGGTGGAGATACGGGACGGCCTGATTACAAAAGATAGCCGGAAGTAAAAAATCAGTATAAAACAATCAATTATCCCGTTTCAAGCGGGCGGATTAATTATTTTTACCGGCAGTAATCATAAAACAGGTGACGGATGATAGGAGATAACGGATCATACAAAATTTTTTTGACATACAACCGCAATTTTCCTATGCTCTATTCATCAGAGAACACGTTCTTATGTGTTCAACTGCTATAAGGAAACACTGCTCCGGAGGTGAACAATGAAGGTCGTAGCGATTGTAGGCAGTCCGCATGCCAATGGAAATACCAGCTATCTGACGGATGTAGCACTTGAAGAACTGTCTGTGCAAGGCATCGAAACAGAGAAAATCGTGCTGGGCG
>Ga0209427_10007108_pt1 | contig 12697 bp, 11 predicted proteins | sample DeeMarSWOR136_30_FD_187465 | JGI IMG/M metagenome (GOLD analysis project Ga0209427, IMG submission 187465) | Marine sediment microbial communities from White Oak River estuary, North Carolina - WOR-1-36_30 (SPAdes) (version 2) | ecosystem: Environmental > Aquatic > Marine > Intertidal zone >... | reverse complement strand
GATAAAAAATAAATTATATTCAAACAATTTAATTGTATTAGGATGTGGTGCAAAAACTATACGTTTCCGTCCACCACTTAATATTTCATCAGAAGAAATTGATGAGGCTCTATCAATACTTGATAAAATTGCAAAATCATCTTAATATAACACAAATTATTTATTTTCTAGGAGGAAGTAATTTCGGGATAAGACACAATATTATCCACATCAAATCACGTATCAAACATCCACAATCAAATGCTAAAGTAGAACGAGTTGGACAAACAATACAACAACTGAAAAAACACTTCCAAAGCTGGGATGATACAGTATATTACTATAATTTTTAGCGCCCTCATAGTAGCCTAGAAAATGGGCATCTGAGAACACCTTATCAGGCGTTCCAGGACAAAATGAGAGAAAATAAGAAAAATGGGTGTTGAGATGACCTTATTTAAAAACCAGAAGGAAGTTAATTCAGGATATCACAAAAAATAGTTATTTCCTTTAAAGCCAAATTTTTTTTCTTAAAAATTTTACAAGATCTTTTTGATAAATGCGTTCTTGCTCAGTTGAATCTCGATCTCTAACTGTTACTTTCTGGTCTTTTAATGTATCATGATCAACAGTTATACAAAACGGAGTACCTACTTCATCCATACGTGCATATCGCCTACCAATAGTTCCACCATCGTCATAATATGTTGTAATTCCTGAATCTCTAATGTTTTTATCAATGTCCTGTGCAATATCAACAAGTTTTTTATCACTAATTAAAGGGAACACCCCACATTTAATTGGGGCGATTTGTGGTGAAAATTTAAGAACTCTGTATTCCTCTCCTTTTTTCTTAATTTCTGCGTAATTATGTTCGATAATAAAATAGACTATTCTATCAATACCAAATGAGGGTTCAATTACATGAGGAACAAATTTTTCTCCAATTATTTTTTCTTTTTCCTCAACTATTTCATAACAGTTATTTGGAATATCTATTGTTTTTCCATCTAATTCAACAGATATATTTTTTGTTTTCTCAATATTCATTTTTTCCAGTAAGTTTTTAATTTTACTTGCTTTTTCCTTGAAAAGTGGTCCTAATTCTCCCATTTTAGGTACAATCTTTTTTACTTCCACGATTTTAGGTTTAGAAAATTTTCTCACTGCATACATATCAACACCGGTAGAATCTATATGGGCATTGAGATCGTATGCAGATCTATCAGCAATACCAACACATTCTATCCATCCAAATCGTTCACTGAATAATTCTGCATCCCAGCATTCGGTTGCATAATGAGCAAGTTCATCCTTACCATGTTTTCTAAATCTAAATTTCTTAGGATCTACTCCAGCAGATTGTAAAAAATCTTGTGTGAGATACAAATAATATGCAAGCGCTTCGTTGTCGATTATTTTTTTATTAATTGCTTCTTCCATTGATATCTTAAATTCTTTTACGTTATCAAATAGGAACAATTTTTTCTCTTTCACATTTTTAAATTTCGGATGTTTTTTATGTTTCGGATCAAAAAAAACTTCTGCCTCGGCCATTGAAAATTCTCTTAGTCTTAAAGTACCTTGTCGTGGAGATATTTCATTTCTGTAGCCTCTACCAACTTGAATAACTCCAAAGGGAAGTTTTTCACGGCTGTATCTATAAAGTAAATGAAAGTTTGTAAAAATACCTTGGGCAGTTTCTGGACGTAAAAACGCGCTTCGACCATCTCCTATACCTATTGTAGTTGCGAACATGAGGTTTACTGGATGTGGATCTTTTAATTTTTCTCCACAGGTTGGGCATTTGATTTTATCTTCTTCCATTGCTTGATTGACAGTGAGTGTGCCTTCTATTATGTCTTCAACTTTGTATGATCTTTTACATCTAATACAATCTACAGTGAGATCGGTGAACTCTTCAACATGTCCAGATGCCTTTAAAACATCGTATGGGGTTATTGTTGGAGTGTCTATTTCAATACAATTATCTTTTAGGAGAAAAAAATGTCTCCACAGGTTTTCAATATTGTTTTTTAGCTGAGAACCTAAAGGTCCGTAATCAAAAAAACCTGCGACGCCACCATAGATTTCAAATGATGGAAATATATATCCTCTTCTCTTAGCTAACATTAAAATTTTATCATAAATATTCTGTGGCATCAGTGTCTGTCTCCAGATTTTAACTCAAAGTATTAACTAGCAGGATTTAAACATGCATGCCATAAGATCTATATCTGTAACCATTCCTTTTAATCTGTTTTCTGAATCGACAACTGGCACATGACTAATTCTATTTTTGATCATTTTTTTAGATATCTCAGAAATAGGATCGTTACTATATGCTTTTATGACGTTTGTTATCATCACTTCTTTTACAGGGACAGGAGGTAAATCAACTGTTGTGGTAGAATAATATAACCTTAAAGTATCACGTATTCCTTCCCAAGTCCAAGCATCTTCATCTCCACCCATGCCCATATCAGTTTGTGAAATACTTTCCCTTATATGACTTAGTTTAAATAAATCACCTTCGCTAACTATGCCTGCAAGCTTGCGTCGCTCGTTTAAAACAGGCAAGGCGTTTTCATTAGTAATATTTATAATTTCCATAATTATCGTTATAGGATTTTCTTGATAAACTGGGGTTAAATTATTTGTATAAAATTTTTCAACAACATCATCAAACTTATCGGGTATAACCTTTAAAATGTCTACTGGGCTGATTATTCCCACAAGATTTTTCCTCTGATCAATGACAGGTAGACCGTGTATTCTTTTTTCGTAAAGCAAACGTGCCGCATCTTTTAAATTTTGATCTTGATTAATAATAATCGGATTATTACTCATAACCAAAGCAAGTTGCTCCTCATCAGATTTTCTAAAGATATCGTTTCGTGTTACAACTCCAACAACCTTCTTGTTATCTCTTTTTAAAACAGGCATACCAGAAACATCATGTTTTGCCAATGTTTTCAATGCATCTTGTATAGTACCTGGTAAATATCCAACAATCAAATCTTTTGACATTACATCCTTTATTTTCATGTAACACCTCATTATTTTGAGATATATATTGGTTTTAGAGAACCCCTATCTAAAACTACGAAACTACCTGATAAATTGGGACCCTTAATACAGTCAACTAAATTTAAAACTTTCCTTGGAGTATATGTTACCATGTTAAGTAATTCCTCAGTGGAAAAAACGTTAGATGAATTTTTTAAATGTTGTACTTCTTTTATAACATCAGGAAAATTCAACATACCATTATCTGTACCAAGTAATAAATTAACTCCTGTTTTTTTCATTAACTCTAGATTGATCTTTAATTTAAAAAATGAACTTGAACGGGGACAAATAACAATAGGTATTTTTGCATCTTTTACATTATAAAGATCTGATTCTGTCGCTGAGATCATATGAACAAGAAAATCAGGATGTAAGTCTAAAATAAGATCAATATCCTCTCTAACGACCTCACTAGCATGTAAAGCAAATATTTTTCCTTCTTTTTTTGTATGTTTTGAAATCTTTTCAATTTCCGAGTATTCCCAATCTGATATACTACTTAGTCCAATACCATCAGAATTTTTTAAAAGAAGTCTCATTTCATTTTTTTCATATTTAAATTCTAAAGGTCTTGATAATATTATTGAATTAATTGTATTTCTTTCTAAAGCTTTATGTAACTGAAATATGCCTTTAATGCCATCCTCTCTGAAATCGCAAAAATGTGAAGTACCAGTTTCTTTTAGTACTTTTATTGATTTTTCCATACCATTTATCAATTCTCTTTCAGAGGCTTTTTTTAATAATCTATGTTTTAATCCGTTTGGTGGTGCAACAAGTTTAACCACGTTTCTCGGTAATTTAAGATTTTTATATTTGATAAATGAATCTCCAAGATGTGTGTGGGCATTTATAAAAGTTGGAACAATTAAACCAGTAGCTAATGGTTTTTCAGGTGGTAATCCCTTATATATTTCAGCCTTTTTACCCCTCTCAACACCTAAGTAACCTCTTTTAAAACCCTCAGTTGTAAGAATATCTCCTTTTACATATTGCATTTAAAAATAAGTAATAAAAGCAAGGTTTTAAACTCTATTTCTAATTAAATACAATTTTCACCGATATAGAAATATATTTTAATAATTCCCTCGATTTACTATGTCTATTTAAAATCAGTATAATTAATGGATGTAGGATATGTTAGATAATATTGAAAAAATCCAAGAAATTGACAAATCAAATATGTTAGATACCCTTGTTCAATTTCCCAATCAGATTAGAGAAGCAGTTGAAATTGCAAAGGCTGCAAAGATGGAAACATTCTTTAAAATTGATAATGTAATAATCACTGGCATGGGGGCTTCAGGTATATCTGGAGATATCGCCTCTAGTTTATACCGAGATAAAATTGATGTACCAATTTATGTTAACAAGGAGTATGACTTACCAAAATGGGCTAGAAAGGATACATTGACAATATTTTTTAGCTACTCGGGGAATACTGAAGAAACAATTAGTGCGTTCAAAATTGCTAGTCAAAAAAAATGCAGAATAATAACAATATCATCAGGTGGAAAATTACAGGAACTTTCTGAAAAAAGAGAGGTTGCACATATTCATGTTCCTGAGGGTTATCAGCCCAGGGCTGCTATAGCGTATTCGTTGTTTTCATTGATAGTGATTCTTAACAGAGTTGGTTTATTAAGAACCGATATCGAAACTGAAATTAATGACACCATATATGTAATCAATGAATTAGTTCATGGCATTAATATAAAAGTTGCTGAAGAACATAATATCTCAAAACAAATAGCAAGAAAGATTTTCAATACCATACCTCAAGTATATGGTTGGGGAATTTATGCTCCTATTGCAATAAGATGGAGACAACAATTTAATGAAAACAGTAAGATTATATCTAGAGCAGATGCTGTTCCTGAAAGCAATCATAATGACATTGTTGGTTGGTCTTTAAATCCTGAAGTATCAAAGAATTTTTCATGTATTTTATTTAGAGACAGAGATATGGAATCATTGGCTATGTCAACCAGATTAAATTTCTTGATGAATCTTTATGAAAGTTCAGCTGCAAATATAATTGAAATATATCCTAAGGGAAAAAAACGATTATCAAAAATAATATATACAATGTCTTTAGGTGATTTCATAAGTTGTTATCTTGCTATCTTGAGAGGAATTGATCCTACTCCAGTGGATATTATAACAGAATTAAAACAAAGTCTCGAAAAAATATAGTTTTTCTCCTTTAGAAATAGCGAGATTTTGACATTTTTACACAAAATGTTTATATATTATAAATCACAGAGTATAACATGTTAACATTTGTGAGGTGTCTCAAAGGGTGATGATAGAGATATTTATGTTCAATTAAAACAAATATCTCAGAAGAAATAATCAAATTAAAAATAATAAGGTGGTGAATTAGAATAGAAAAAAATAATTGTATGCATATTTTCCTTACCTTTTTAATATTGTTCATAATATATTTTAGTATTTTACCATCTTTCACTGCCTTATCTATCGAGGAAAGAACATTATTTATTGTAATCCATGACTCAGAAACAAATTTACCGATAGATGAAGATTTGTTTTTTGAGGGGAAAAAATATGATATCGCGATAGGTTGTGAAGGCATCTATGGATATGAATACAATGTTACAATTGACATACCTTGTATGGGCGTATATATAACTAGTCAGGAATTACCATGGATTACTGTAGAAGCACCCAATTTTGAAGAATATCCTGAATTTGTTATAACTGCTTTCAAAAATGGATATATATCAGTGGAACGAGAAATTGGTGTTTTAAAAGGCGAATTATATTTAACAACGGATCGCGGAACAGTGAAAGAAAAAGAAAGTTTTTCCGTTACTATTTCAGATCAAAATAATAACCGAGTCGAAGGTTGTAATGTTTATTTGGAAGGTTTTGAGAGTGGATCAGATATTACAAGATCAAATGGTATAGCATACATATCAGCACCTGAAGTTGATGATAATACTGAATTAAATATTTGTGCCTTTAAATACGGTTATTTAGCAGCTGCAACGACTATAAGAATAGAAAGCGAATCTATGGGATTAATAGATGAAGGTTATTATCCAATTATTGCATCATTATTTGTCGTTATTTTTTCGATGTTGTTTGTTAGAATGAGAAAGAATTTTTCTAGACAAAAAAATAAATCCAAAATAGTGCCTTTGAAAATAATAGGGAATACAAAAACTGATACAAGATACAACCTGGTAAGAGATTTTAAGTTAAAAAAGGATAATTCGACTAAAAAAACTACTGAAGTATTACCTTCAATGAAAAAAGGGCCTTGGGTGGAGGAAATTAGAATTCATCAATCAGATAGAAAGAAAGAAACAAAATTGGTGGGAGAAGAAAAAGAGGTTTCTCAAGATCCTAAGAAAAGAGAATGCGAGTGGTTTAAAGGAAAAGAATATATAAAATATAAAATCGATGAATTAACTGGTGAGATTGATGGTCAAAAGGATGGTAAGTGGTTTGAGGGAATTGATGATATTAAATTTAAGGTAGATAAGAAATTAAGAGATAGTTGTAAAAAATAAATATAGGCAATAGCTTTTAAACTCATTCAGGTTTTATGGTTTTTTTGTTATGGTAAAACGTTTAATTCCTGATTTCTATGAACTTACTGTAGAACAAGTGATGGATAAACGAATTTGGGATCTTCCTTTAATTGAAGAGTCAGAAGATATCCATCATATTTTAAATATTTTAAGTGCAAGAAATCATATTTGGGTTGTGAGAAGTAAAGAAAATAAAGAACTAGTTGGTGTAATAACAGAACATGATGTATTGAGCATACTTGCCCCAACTAAATTTCCAGCATATGTATTTGGTATGCCTGATGTAAAATCCATTTATCACGGAACCGCAAAAACCGCAAGCAACATCATGACTACGAAAGTTGTTTCTTGTCGACAAGGTGATAAACTTCTTGATGTTCTTCAACAGATGACAAGGTACAGATTACGTCGTCTACCAGTATTAAAAGATAAGGAAATAATTGGTGAACTTACATTAAATCAATTAATTAGAAAATATTATAGTGCTACTCAATACCATTCCATAACAGAAAATGAAGAAGGTTGATTCTGACGGTCTTTGATGTTATACTATTAATTGCACTAGCCCTAATTTTTGCGAGAGTTTTTGGATATATAATTGACAAGTTAAAACAACCTGCGGTTATAGGTGAAATACTTGCAGGTATATTTTTAGGTGGAGTAGGACTAGTAATTTTTTCTGGCCAGCCTTTTAGTATAATGAATTTTTCTTTTTCACTTCCTCAATTAAGTTATAATTCTGAAGAATTTAGACTAATGGCTGAAATTGGTATTCTATTTATGCTATTTATATCAGGATTACAAACAAGCTTACCTAAAATAAAAAAAATGGAAAAAGCATCATCGTTTGTAGCAATCGGTGGGATAATATTACCTCTAGTATTAGGGTTTTTTACAGGTTTGTTTTTTGGTTTTTCACAACAAGATAGCTTAATTATTGGTCTTATTCTTGTAGCTACTTCTGTCGGGGTTACTGCAAGAACTTTAATGGATTTACATGTTCTTGATTCAGATGTTGGTACAACTATACTAAGTAGTGCTGTTATTGATGACGTGTTAGGTATTATCCTACTTGCTTTTGTTTTTGGAATAGAATCGCCAATATATATAGGAATAAAGATAATTATTTTCTTCTTAATATTCCTTTTTTTGGGGTTAAAGATTATGGATAAAATTTTGTATCTTGGAGAAAAAATACATTTATCTAAAGCCCTATTGAGTGTTGCTCTTGCTATTTTTCTTTTATTCTCATTTTTTGCAAATCAATTTGGAATAGCAGGAATAATTGGTGCTTTTATAGCAGGACTCATAATTGGTCAATCATTAAAATCAAGGAAAATTATTGAAGATATACAAACAATAGGTTACGGCCTGTTTATTCCGTTATTCTTTGTATGGGTAGGAGCGAGATTTTGGGAAGGTGCGGATTTTGATCTATCATTATACACTTCAATTCTTTTCTTGTCATTATGTGTTATTCTTGTGGCAATTATTGGAAAAATATTTGGTTGCAGTATTGGAGCAAAACTTGCAGGTATGGAAATAAAGGAATCATTACAAATAGGCATGGGTATGATTCCAAGAATGGAATTAGCTCTGATTATTGTAAGTTATGCAGCTTCTAATAAATTATTTAGTACCTCTGAGGTAGAGCATCAAATTTTGTCAACAACTATTATATTGGCTATAATAACAACTTTACTAACACCTATTTTAATAAAAGCTACATTTAAAAACCGATATTTGAAGAAATAATTCTAGTAATTAATTCTATTTACTTTTTATTTTTTTTAAATTGAGAATCAGAACTTATATGAAAGAATTTGTTGAAAATATTTAATTAATATAATTATGTATTATAAAAAAATTTTACATTTGAGGCAGAAAAAACTACTAAAAAAGATTATTATTCATTGTTATTTCAATACTATTAATTACTATTGTTTTTACAATAATGGATTACATTAACGAATTATTAAATCTTGAAAGTAATATTTTGAATCAAAAAAAAAAATGGATTTAAAAATCTCAGGCCACTGTTTTTTGACTTTTAATGTCTTAAAATGCGTTGAATTGTAAGTTTTTGTATATTTTGCACAAAAATGTTATTTCAAAATGAATATATAGGTTATGAGCTATTTATCAAGCTGTAAAGGTTTTTAAATAAATAAATAATATATTCTAAAAGCTGTGAGGATGATGGAGATAAAAATATTCAATTGTAAGCGCTGTGAGAAAAAACTTTGGACTAGCTACCATAAATTACCCGATAATACAGTTGTTTGCAACGATTGTTATACACAATATTTAATGCAAACTCTAGATGAAATAAATGATAAACAAGCTTATGATATAATATATAACTTTGTTGAAAAATATGTAAAAAAAATTCCACCTGATATGATAGGGGACTTAGCTCGATTACTTAAAATAAAATACAACATAACAATTGATGTTGTTACTTTAAGTGGAATTCTAAATATTTTAAAAAGTAAAGTCGAAAAAGAAGAGAATTTAAAAAAATTAGCAAGATTTGAAAGAGATCTAATTAAGGATAGTTCAAAAGACCATTTATGTGATATCTGTAATGTTAAACTTCCAAAATCAGAATTCGATTACTCTATGGAACATTTTGGGAGACCTTTATGTTTGACACATCAAAGAGAAAAAAGAGCGTCGCCACATGCGTTAAAATTATATGATGCATTGAAAAAAAGAGGTGTTGAATGTGAGTTGGAATCATTTGATAGCAATAATTACATTGATATTTCAATAAAAAATGCAAAATTATATATTGGAATAGATGGAGAGCATCACTATTTGGATCCAGAGCAGCTGCATTTAGATTTGATTATGGATGAAGAATCACAAAAAAAAGGTTTTGCAACTAAACGTTACGCTCTTAGGGAGATTGACGAAAAATTAGAAGGAATTGCAGATACATTAACGGAGGTTGTTAAACAAAGGGTTAAAAAATTTCAAAAAGATAAAATTTTTGGGCTGAAAGAAACAGACCAAAATATTCCAAATACTGATGAAAAACAAGATAAAAAAAATACAACAGATTATAATAAGAAAGACGTTATAAATAATAAACCCTAATAAAAAATGTTTTAAAATTTTCTTTTTTTGGAAAAATCGATGTTTTAATGAAAATAGGTTTTTTTAGAAGCTATATTTAAACAGTGAAAAGAATTGGGATATTTGTGAAATTACTATTTGAATTATCTAAAGAACATTATACAATTCCAAGAAGCGAAGTAATATCTAGTTTAAAAGCTGAAGATTTTATCTATGATATTATTTCTTCAAATCAAGATGTTATAATTGTTAATACAATGAATTCCTATGAAAAAATTAAAAACCTAGCTAAACGGCTTTCATACACGTTTTTTATAGATGAATTATTGTTTTCTTGCTCTCCTAATCTTGACATAATTAAAAAATATGCAAAAGAAAACCCAGTATTTAGAACTGGATCTATGGCAATATCTTGTAAGAATAGATCAACCTCAATCAATTCACAATCTATAATAAAAATATTAGGTGAAATATATACAAAACACAAACAAGTAGACCTAACTAATCCTGATATAGAGATGCGGGTTATTATTACAGACACAAATGTATATGTTGGATTAAAAATAGCTGAGGTTGTTAGACGAGAGTTTGAAAAAAGAAAAGTGCAGCATAGGCCATTTTTTTCACCGATTTCTCTTCATCCAAAATTAGCAAGAGCCTTAGTTAATCTATCCTCTATAAAACAGGATGAAACATTGTTAGATCCTTTTTGTGGTACAGGTGGAATATTACTTGAAGCTGGATTAATTGGGGCAAGAGTAATTGGTAGTGATATTGAAAAAAAGATGATAGAAGGTTGCCAAAAAACACTTGATCATTATAAGATAAAAAACTACCAACTCATACATTCTGATGCAGGAGAAATACATAATTACATTAGTAAAGTTGATGCTGTTGTATCAGATTTACCTTATGGAAAGTCAACGACAACCAAAGGTGAAAATATCAAAATTCTTTACAATCGAGCTTTTGAAGAAATTGCACAAGTATTGAAAAAAAATGCAATAGCTGTAATAGGGTCACCAGATAAAGATATTTATATAATTGGAAAAAAATATTTCTCAATTTTGGAAAAACATGAATTTAGGGTTCACAGAAGCTTGACTCGTTTTTTTGCATTGTTTCAAGGATAACCAAAATACTTTTACATTAGGTTGATATCCCGTTTTTTAAAATGACACAATTAAAAATCATATTTCTTGGAACTGGTGGAAGCTGGCCTACAATAAAAAGAAACGTTTCATCTATTGCAGTAAAAAGAGGAAGTGAAATAATTCTTTTTGATTGTGGGGAAGGTACACAAAGACAGTTCCAGAGATCAAACCTTAGCTATATGCAAATTTCTAAGATATTTATCACTCATTTTCATGGTGATCATTTCTTAGGTCTCCCTGGTTTAATCCAAACTATGCAGTTGAATGATAGAGAGGATATTCTATATATTTATGGGCCAAAGGGTATTCGAGAGCTTGTGAATAAACTTCTTTCACTTGGTTATTTTAAACCCGAGTATAAGATAATTCCACAGGAGGTTGATGATGGATCCACTCTTAATTTTAAAGGTTATAATATTCATGCACTAAAGGTCAAACATAAAGTTCCTACGTTAGCATATTGTATTGAAGAACATAATCGACCTGGAAAATTCAATAAACCAAAAGCATTAAAATTAGGAATTCCTGAGGGGCCATTATTTAATAAACTCCAAAAAGGTAAATCAATCACTTTGAACAACGGTAGAAAAATCACATCAAATATGGTTTTAGGTCCTCCAAGAAAGGGACGTAAAATAGTTATTTCTAGTGATACAAAGCCTTACAAAAGGCTTATTGGTTTTTCTAAGAATGCAGATGTTTTAATTCATGATGCCACGTTTGATTCTGAACTTCAGGATTTGGCAAATAATTATGGTCATTCTACTGCATTTCAAGCTGCTGAGATAGCCAAGCAAGCAGAAGTAGATAAGTTGTTTTTAACTCATATTAGTCCAAGATATTTAGATAAAAAAGTACTTGAAAATGATGCAAGAAGGGTATTTGAAAATTCTTATGTTACAAGTGATTTTCAAGAAATCGAAGTGAAGTTAAAGAAATAATATTTTTTTTACAATATCAATATCTTATTAAGGTTACTTTTAATTCCAGTTCTATGTCAATTATGGTTTCCTTGGAAAATAATAGGCCTTCCTACGACGAGTACTTCATGGAAATGGCTCATGTAGTATCAAAAAGAAGTACTTGTTTAAGGAGAAAAGTTGGAGCTATATTAGTCAAAGATAGACATATATTAAGTACTGGATATAATGGTGCTCCAAAGGGTCTTAGTCATTGTATTGACGTTGGTTGTATAAGACAAGACATGTCTGTTAGATCAGGTGAAAGACATGAATTATGCAGGGGTTTGCATGCTGAACAAAATGCTATTATTCAAGCAGCTGTTTTTGGCGTTTCAATATCAGGTTCTACTTTATATTGTACCAATACACCTTGTGTTGTTTGTGTTAAAATGCTTATAAATGCTGGTGTTAAGGAGATTATCTATTCTGGGGACTATCCTGACGAACTAGCTAAAAAAATGCTGGGTGAAAGTAGCATTAAGATAAAAAGATTTAAATAATAGAATTATATATAAAAATTGGATAAATAAATAAGCAATACATAGATTAAAGAATTTGAAAAATAAGAAAAATATATATAGTCGAGAATTGATTAATTTCATGAGGAGAAATCATGAAACGAAAAAGGTCGTTTGTATTGGATGAAAAGGATGCTAAAGTTGTCGAACTCTTTACTGATCTTGGCATGCCGAAGAATCTTGCTAAAACACTAATGTACATATCACAAGTTGAAGAATGCCGTTCAGCAGATGTTGAGCAAGGAGCTGATCTTCGGCAACCGGAAGTTAGTGTTGCGATGCAAGAACTCAGGCGAAGAGGATGGGCAAAAAAGCGCGATATCAAAAAGAAAGGTAAAGGAAGACCAGTACATCTATACAAACTCACTCAA
>Ga0209427_10007107_pt1 | contig 12698 bp, 14 predicted proteins | sample DeeMarSWOR136_30_FD_187465 | JGI IMG/M metagenome (GOLD analysis project Ga0209427, IMG submission 187465) | Marine sediment microbial communities from White Oak River estuary, North Carolina - WOR-1-36_30 (SPAdes) (version 2) | ecosystem: Environmental > Aquatic > Marine > Intertidal zone >... | reverse complement strand
AGAAGAAAGCAGAAGAGATAATAGAAGAATTACTTAATAAGCTTAGAATATTTAATCCTGTTACTCAAAATTTCAAGATTTTAAAACTACAAAAAGAGTCTTAAAAATTATGAGAGTAAAAATAGCAGTTCTAGATTTCCCAGGTAGTAATTGCGATTTAGATACTATACACGTATTAAATAATGTAATTAATATTAAAGCAGATTTAGTATGGCATAATTATTTTAAAGAATCTAAGTATGATGGTGTTATCCTACCAGGAGGATTTGCATTTGGTGATTATTTAAGAGCTGGGATTATAGCAGCCCACAGCCCTGCTATAGATGAAGCAAGAGTGATGCTAGAAGATGGTAGGCCTGTAATTGGCATTTGTAACGGTTTCCAAATTTTAACAGAAGCACAATTTCTTCCCGGTGCGTTATTACAAAATGATACTCTTACTTTTATATGCAAATGGGTCATGGTTAAAGTAGAAAATAATGAAACTGCCTTTTCTAATAAAATGAATATCGGTGATATCTTAAATATTCCCATTGCTCATGCAGAAGGACGTTATTATATCGAAAATTTAAAAGAATTAGAACAGAATAACCAAATCGTTTTTAGATATTCTAATGAAAATGGAGAATACACCAAGGATTCAAATCCTAATGGTTCCTTAGCAAATATCGCAGGAGTATGTAATTTAGAACGAAATTGTATTGGATTTATGCCGCATCCAGAAAGAGCCTCTGAATCAATATTAAGTCCTAAAGGAACATCCCATGGTAAAAATTTCTTTTATTCAATGGTGGATTTTATTAAAAAGAGGTTATAATCATGACGAAAGTTAGAGTTGATGAAAATGAATTAAATGTTGATTTAACACAATCTGAAGTTGAATGGATACAAAATACATTAGAAAGAAACCCTTCAATTACAGAATTAGGTATGTTTGATGTTATGTGGAGCGAACATTGTTCTTATAAATCATCACGACCAAAATTATCTTTGTTTGAAGATGCTGAAAAGAATTATGATTATGTTTTAGCTGGTCCGGGACAAGATGCTGGTGTAATTGATATTGGTGATGGGTATGCTTTAGCTTTCCGAATTGAGTCTCATAATCATCCCTCTGCTATTGAGCCGTATCATGGTGCCGCAACTGGTATAGGGGGAATTATTAGAGATATTTTATGCATGGGTGTACGACCTATTGCTTTATTAGATCCACTTCGATTTGGTCCATTAAAAGGTAATCCTCATTCTCAGTGGTTGTTTAAATATGTAGTAAAAGGAATAGCTGATTATGGAAATTGCACGGGGATACCAACTATTGGTGGAGAAGTCGAATTTGATAAATGCTTTGAAAGTAATTGCCTTGTTAATGTTGCTTGTATTGGGTTAGGAACCATCGAGGATTTCAAACACGCTCCAAGTAGGGCTTATAATCCAGGAGATTATGTTGTATTAATGGGAGGGTCAACTGGAAGAGATGGAATTCATGGAGTTACCTTTGCTTCAAGAACGCTCACTGAACTTTCAGAAGCAGATAGACCAGCGGTTCAAATTGGTGACCCCTTTACTAAAAAAATGATAATTGAAGCAACTTTAGAAGCAATTAAAACAGGTTATGTAAGGGGTTTAAAAGATCTAGGAGGTGGAGGATTATCTTGTGCTTTAAGTGAATTAACGGGAGATGGTGGAACTGGTGCTAAAATTGATATGGGAAAAATTTTCACCCGAGAACCAAATATGAATTCATATGAAATTATGCTATCAGAATCCCAAGAAAGAATGGCTTTTATCGTTAAGCCTGAAGGATTAGAAGAAGTTTTGAATGTATTTCAAAAATTTGAAATGGCGCATGCTGTACTTGGTCGTACAGATGATTCTAAAATTCTCAGAGTCTATGATGGAGATAATTTAGTGGTTAACCTTCCTGCAATCGCACTTTCAGAATCTCCCACTATTCCTCGCACAGAAAAACGTCCTGACTATCTCGATCAGTTATTAACTGAAATAACACCAGAGCCTTCTAAAAAACTTGATGAGATAATTTATATTTTAATTGCTTCTGAAAATATCTGCAGTAAAGAATGGGTATATAGACAATATGATCACGAAGTTGGAGTACGATCTGTTGTAAAATGTGGGGATGGGGATTCAGGCGTGTTACGAATAATAGGAACAGATAAATTTATTGCTGCTAGTGTAGGCACCAATTCAAAACACTGTTATCTAGAGCCGTATGAAGGTGCTAAGGAAGGTATTGTTGAAGCATGTGGAAATGTGATTGCGAACGGTGCTAAACCAAAAGCGATGGTAAATTGCTGTAATTTTGGAAATCCTGAAAAACCCGAATCTTTTTGGTATTTTGCCGAAGCTGTGAGGGGAATGGCTGATTGCTGCAAAAACTTAAGGATTCCGGTAGTTGGGGGCAATGTCTCATTTTATAATGAAGACGAAGTTAGCAATACTGCAATCAAGGCAACACCTGAAATAATGATTGTAGGAATTATTGAGGGCGAAGATAACATAATTACATTACCATTTAAAGAATTTGGAGATGATATTCTTATAATTGGAGAGACAAAAGCAGAATTGGGAGGCTCAGAATATTATTCTGTTATATACGACCTTGAAGGAGGCATTCCACCTAAAGTAGATGAAAATCAGATAAAAACAAGATGGAACTTTATCCAAGAATTATATAAAAAGAAACTTATTAAGGCAAATCATGATGTCAATAAAGGTGGCTTCATAATAACTATTGGAGAAATGTGTTTTAAAAATGAACTAGGGGCAAAATTAGACTTAAAAGATTATAATAACTATGGTTTAAGAGATGATGAATTACTATTTAGTGAATCGGTAGGAAGGTTCATTATCGAAACAAATCCTAGAAATCATAATGAAATAATGAAGTTAGCTAAGAAATTTAAAATATACGTGAAAAAAATCGGAGTTTTGTCCCAAAATCCTACTATCGAAATTAAAGGTTTAAAATCTGGAAAGCTTGAAATTGATGCTTTAAAGATGAAAAATCTATATCAATCAACTATACCAAATCTCATGGAGATTTAAATAATATCTTAATGGTGAAAATTTTACTTTAGACTATTTTTAGTTTGATTTTTTTGTTTTGGATAAACAAAATTTTATTACCTAGAAATTCTTCTAAGTAAATGTAACAAATTCTATTGAAAATGGTGTAGGGTATAAGAGTACGAGCTTGTATTAAATGTAAAGAATATGTAGCAATTCATCCAAATAATCCACAAAATCAAGTTAAAATACACGAATTTGAAAGAAGGCACCATCTTCACACACTTATTACAGTAAATCTTGATGAAGTAAAAGATTCCTATCAAATATATAGAAATGATGCTTCAGAAAATTCGACTGAAGGATTAGAGGTTTCATAGAAGTATTTTTGTTGGCTTATTTGTTTTATTTCACAAATAATCTAAAACTGAATTAAAAGAATCAATAATGAGAAAAGGTGTTGTCTTTTTCATAGATGGTTTATAATGAACTCCTTTTCCAGTTCTAACCAATATAGATTTTATACCTACATTGTTTGCTCCTTGAATATCTGATTCAAAATCATCTCCAACTACGATACAATCACTGGATGTGAGGTTTAATTTATTTAATGCTTGTTTGAAAAATTCTATTGATGGTTTACCGAATACTTTGTAAGGAACACTTGCTGCATCTGCCAACATTTTTACGAATGAACCTGTATCAATTACAGGTTCACCTTTCTGGTCTAAAAAATATCTATTTCCTTGAGTTCCAAATAGACTGGCACCCTTTAATATATATTTAAAAGCACGATTTAATCGAAAAACATCCCAATTATCCCTAAAATCAGCAATTATCACGTAATCAGGGATTTCATCGCCTTGGACTGAATTAAACTCTTTAAATTCATTCTCAATTTCTTTTGTAGACACTAAAAATATTTTTTTCTGGCGATGTACATATAAAAACTTCTTTAACGCAATAATAGGTGTAAATAATTCATCTTCCTTAACATTAAATCCATATTCTAATAGGTTTTTATAAATTGATTTCGGAGTCTTACTATCTGTATTAGTAAAAAATAGAAGTTTTATTCTCTTTCGTCTAAGTTTAGATATGGCTTCAATTGCTCCTGGAATTGGAGAACCTTTAAAATATAAAGTTCCATCAATATCAGATAATATACCTTTTATATTTTTCAGTTTCTGTTTCATTAATTTAAAAATAGAACTAATCTCTATATTTATATTTATATCAAAAAAAGAAAAAAAGAGATTAGTGGAATATTTTTTAATTTTAAGAATTAGAATTTTAGTGCTGGATTAAAATTTTTAAACATATTTTATCGAGTTTTTTTATCATCACCTTTTATAGGTCATATGGGAACGCTTTCCCATTATGAAAATAATGTTAGTGAGGCTTTATAAATCTTTCTTTTTTCAAATATAAAGGCATAATTTATGAAAAAAATTAAGAAACTTTACAAAAAATTGAACAATGATATAAAAAAACTTGCTTCTATGTTAATTAAGTGAAATATTTATTTTCATGATAAGCATATTATGCCATAACTTTTTTTTCTATATCTTTTTATAATTTTTTATAAATTCATTTTGAAATTCAATTAATTTGAAAAAAAAAGATTAAGATGAAATGGAAAACAAAAATAACCGAACTAGTTGGGTGTAGATATCCGATTATTCTGGGCGCAATTGGAGGGAAGAATAATACCAAATTAACAGCAGCAGTGAGTAAAGCTGGTGGTTTTGGTATTCTAACTGGTTCTTATTTTAGGAATGAAGAGAAATTTCGAAAAGCTCTTTCGGAAATTAAAAATTGCACAAATAATGGCTTTGGGGTAAATTTTTCACCTGCAGGTCCGATGAATTTTCAAAAAAGTCTTAGTAAAATGTTTAATCAATATTTAGAAATTGCCTATGAAGAGGATATTAATACAATAGTCACTGCTGGAGCTCGATATGAAGAGTTTAGTAAAAAGATCAAAGAATATGGAATTAACTGGATTCATAAAGCTACTACAATTAAACATGCAATAAATGGAGAAAAAAATGGGGCTGATGCCATAATTTTAACTGGACTTGAAGGCGGAGGTTTTAAAAATCCGAAACAAAATACCTTCTTTATTAATATGGTAAATGCTGATAGAATATTAAAGACTCCAATTATTGCCTCAGGAGGGATTAGTAATGGAAAAGGTATGTTAATGGCACTAGTTTCTGGTGCTCAAGCAGTTCACTTATGCACTGCTTTCCTCGCAACGGAAGAGAGTCCTGTTGCAAATACCTGGAAACAAAATATAATTGATGCTGATTGTTTTGATCCAGAATTTGTAAATACGGTGTGTCATTTTGACTCAGAAAAACCTAAACTAAATCCTGTATCCTTAGCCGCTGGAACAGTCGATAAAGTTATTTCTGCTGAGCAATTAATAAAAAATATTATGATGGAAGCTGATATCATTCTTAAAAATCTAGGTTTTCAGGGAGAAATTATCGATTTTACTAAATTATAGAATTAGATTTTATCTATAGTTTTCTGGCGATAGTCCAATAGATTTTTTATAGTACATAAACAAAGATATAAAAAACCTAATTACTAAGTTAAATAACTGAAACCTTATAAAAAATTTATAATGAATCAATATAGTCTAATTCTAGTTAATAATAGATTTTTTATAGCATATAAACAAAGAATACATAATGAGAATAGCTGTTGATATTGACGGTGTGTTATTAGATATAATGGTTACTTACTGCGAAATTTTCAACAAAAAAAATAAAACAAGTTATCAGAAAAAGGATGTCAAAAACTGGGAATTTTTCAAACACTGGAAAATCAGTGAACAAGAAGCCTATGAAATTTTTTATGAGATATATGAAGATTCAATGTTAGTTCCATTTATAGATGAAAATGCCCCCAGCATAATGAAAGAATTGAATAAAATTCATGAAGTATATATCGTTACCGCGAGACAACTAAAATATAGAGTACCTATCTTAAAAAAATTGAGTTCCCATAATGTTAGAAGAAATGTTGAATATCAAGAGCTAATTTTACTCCACCCTAAACCTTATGATATAAAACTGCGAGAGAATTTTGATATTTACATTGATGATAATCCTAACTTAGTCGATCCTATTAAAAAATTAAAAGGTCGAATATTATTGTTATACGATCAACCTTGGAATCAAAATATTAATATTGAGAGAAATATAAATAGAGTTTTTAATTGGAATGATATATATCAATTTATAATAAATTTATAGATATATCTTTACAGGTTTTAAATAAGATGCATAAATTAGTATTAGTCGATGGAGCAAAAGGGCACACGGGTACTTATTTAGTAAAAGAAATACTAGATTCCAAATCTAATTGGAAGATAATAGCTACAGATTTACCTGTAAATAAAAGAAAAGAAATAATGACGAAGGAGAGAGTATTTAGTAGTAGATTTAAGTATATGACAGAAATCTTAGAAAATGAACAGGTCGAATTCATACCTGCTGATTTAACAATTAAAGATACGATCGAAAATCTATTTGAAAATAGAAAATTTGATATTATTTTTCATATAGCGAGCCTTTATGATTATTTTGCGGAATTAAGCGTTTTAAGAACAATTAATGTAGAAGGTACAAGAAATCTTCTAGATGTAATCTCTAAGTCCCAAGATTTGAATACTTTGAGATTTATTCATTGGAGTACCTGTGGAGTTTATGGTGAACCTAAATATAAAAAGGATTCGAAAGGTTATCCTATTCCTGCTGATGAAACAACACCTTATAATCCACCAAATAATTATAGTATTAGTAAGATGGAACAAGAGCAAGTTGTAGAAGATTATAGCAAGCGATATAATTTAAAAGCCACATTTATACGTCCTGCACCCATAATGGGACCATATCAAATATATGGGATATTTCATATTATGCAAATTGTAAATAAATCTGGCTTTGGTCCAGGTATTCATATTTATCCGAAAAAGAAGCGATTGGCCATGTCATTAATTCATGTTGAAGATTTAGTACAAGCAGCAATATTTTTAGCTGAACATGATGAATCTATAGGAGAAACATATAATTTAGTTATTGATCCATGTTTTCAAGAAGATTTTTTAGAGTATCTTGCTGATCTTCTAAATGCCGAATATTTTAACTTCCCTATATGGTGGCCTATTTATAAAGCATTTTCAAAATATCTTTTTTGGCTTGATAAAAGAAAAGAAAAAAAGGCTCGAAAGATGAATACACGACCACCCGTAGATTTGGCTATGGCAGCATACACTTTTCATCAATATCTCTTCTCTAATGAAAAAATTAAAAATTTAGGTTTTAATTTTAAATTTCCTGATTATAAAAGTGCTACAAAAGATACTGTTGAGTGGTATCTTAAAAATAATTGGTTGGAGAGTGAATATTAATTATGAGTTTTTTAGAGGGACTTATAGGAAATTTCCTATTTGGTTGGTTAAATTCTTATCTTTATCGAAAATACCTTCGTAAAAGAAATAAAGATTGGATTGTTTTTTTAGCAATGATCTTTATAACTGGGTTATTGTTATTGGATATATTAATCTATTTAGAAATTGTTGATATGACTTGGGTAAATGCTCTTCCCTGGGTAAATATTCCGTCTATTCAAAGTGGAAAATATTTTATGTGGAACTCATTCTTACTTTTTGGATTAGATCTGGGAATTACAGCTCAACCTGGAATGGATGTATTTGCTGTCTTTTTATTTATCTCTTATATCTTTTGGTATTATTTCGGATCGAAATTTGGAAAATTTCTTCATGGATATCGACCATATCAACAAGGCTTTTATTTAATTTTTCGACCGGTTAAAAAATTTATAAAAGATCGTGAGAAGAGAATGAAAGAAGAAGATAAGGCAAAATCTAATAAATAAATTCTATTATTATGTTTTTAACCAAATAATTCACTAAAAATACTCTCTCTATTTATATAAAGAAATTTGTAATTTGATAGATATTAGTAAAATGTAATTAATGGTTGAGTTAAAAAATGACTGAAGCATATGCTAATTTCATGGTATTTGAATTAGAAGATACTGGTGAACGACAACAACTAGATATAACCGAACAAGATTTTTGTCAAAATAATGGTAACGGCATTTTACACCCATACCAAGTTGCAATAATCGTTAAAGAAGATCTAAGAAGAATTTATATTTGGAAAGGATTTACCTCATCTGTCAGAAAAAAATTTATCGCCTCCCGAGTTGCATCAGAGTTACAACAAGAATTAGTCACGAACGCGGGTTTCCATAGATGCAAAGTAATTTCAGTTGATCAAGGGGATGAACCAAGTGAATTTCTTAATGCATTTGGATTTGAGGAACAGAGTATTCAAGAACAGGGTGAAATTGAACAATCTGAGGTTAAAGATGAGCTTAAATTAAAAACTCAGGAGACGCAACAGAGAAATCCATCAATTAAACGCCTAAATAATTCAAAATCATTTGTTTCAAAGTCATTTAAGCATGTGAAGAGTGAAAAAAAATCCAGAGAAATTTTCGAGAAAATCATTCAAACTGAGGCACCTAACAATTATAAAAGAAAAAATGTTTTAACAGGGCAAAATATACTTTATGGAGAAATTTTTAAAAAAGCGAACATTTTTGGAGAAATAGTCGAAGAAAGAGAATGGCAACCAGTCACTAACCTTCCAAAGGAAATTTTCGAGCTTGAGGGTCATAAACTAAGGATTTATTTTAATAAAGAAATTGGAATGATTGAAGCAATTGAAGTTTTAGAAACTTTAGAGGACGTTTCAAAGCCTAAAAAAGATGAAGAAGAAGGAAAAGTTGATTATAATAAATGGACTGTTAAACAACTAAAAGAATTCTGCAAGGAAAACAATATTTCTGTTCCCTCATCCTATAGAAAAGCTGAGATTGTACATCTTGTAAAAGAGTTCGCTAAATCTGAAAAGTAAAAAATAATTTCGAGTTGTTCTCTTCCTATTCAAGATTCAATCTATTGAATTAAAAAAAGTTAAAATAAAATCCTTTATGGGGTAAATTAAACATCGAGTTAGCAGTAAAAGATCTAATTGAACTACCAGATCATTTTATCGTATTAGGAACTGCTATAAACTCCTATATCAACGAACAAGATTTAACAGATGATAAACCTGATATGAAAAAAATGAACCCAATTATCTATACTGGCGCTGAAAAGCAACCAACATATTGGTGCATTGGTAAGAAGTTAGGTAATGCCTTTAAACTGGGGAAAGAATACAGAAAGCAGTAATACTTTTTTTTATTATATGTTTTACATAGAAATATATGCTCTAAATAGCAATATAAAGGCAAATATATTAAAAAAAGGGATAATCATATGAGAATTCAAATATTATTGGAAAAAAAAGTTGCTGAAAGAAGTTTTTAGCTCATATTGTGGATAACTTTATTATTTAGGGGATAGGCTTCTTAGAATTATTAATAAGTTTTAATTTAAATTAATGCTCTTTAACTATTTTAGCTATTTTTATCATACTAACTCTATATTTTTCAGCTAGTTCTTGTAAAGAGACTCCATCATGAAATTCTTCTTTAATTTTATCGATTACTTCTCTAGTCATTACGGGAGGGCCTTCTTCCAAAGATCGGGTTGCTAAATAGGAGATACACAACAAACCTATAGCAATAAATGGAAGATAAAAAGGAAACAAAATTATAACAATACCGTGACCGTAAGGATGACTGTTAATAACACTACTAAAAAAATCTATAGATAAAATAACTATCAATACCATCTTCAGAATAAAAATTGAGATGATAATGAAAGTTAAATCATCCTCTATTTCGGATGTATTTAATTTAACAGTTCCTTTATTATACCCAATCAACTTTTTTTCAAGTATTATTAATTTTGCAACTGGAACTATATTAAAAAACATAATAAATCCACCATAGTAGTAAATTTTTAAGAAAATAGTTAAGCTGAAAATATATTGAGAGGAATATTCTCCAATACTTAATATAATTGGTAGAAAAAAATAAAAAAGATATGCCATCAACGCGATTATATTAATTGTAATTAAATAGATTATTTTCATTTCCTTTCAGATTTGGATTTTTTAACCTTTTACAGAGGATTCCTTACAAATTATATAATAGTCTACTGAACAACAATATATAATTTATATTAATAAATGTTCTGAATTTGACCATACTCTGTTTTAACACCTAATTTGAAGAATCCTTATTTGAATGGTTGCAACCTCCATATCCGATTCATGAAGGGCATGTTGCACAGTGGCTTGAGATTCAAAGACGGAATCTCAAAATAGATTAATATCGTTAAAAAATGCATAAGAAAGATATAGTTTAGTTTTTTAATTTACAAAAATTTGTACCTCATTATGAGTAAAATAAAACTTGATCAGAAATTTTCTCCATATCAAATGCCAAGTGTTATTATTGGAGCAATTGTGAATGGAAAACCTAATTTCATGGTATGTACATGGGTAAGTCGAGTAAATCGAACTCCTGCGTTATGGATCGCTTCTATTAATAAAAATCATTATACAATGGAAGGTATTCAAGAAAGTAATACTTTTAGTATGAATTTTCCATCAGCTACTCTTGTAAAGGAAATGGATTATGTTGGAATTACTTCAGGACAAGAAATAGATAAATCTTCGATTTTTAACATATTTTATGGAGACACAGAAGCTCCAATGATTGAAGAATGTGCATTAAATATCGAATTAACAGTAAAAGATCTAATTGAACTACCAGATCACTATATCGTATTAGGAACTGCCATAAACTCCTATATTAGCGAACAAGATCTAACAGATGGTAAACCTGATATAAAAAAAATGAACCCAATTATCTATACTGGCGCTGAAAAGCAACCAACATATTGGTGCGTTGGTAAGAAGTTAGGTAATGCCTTTAAACTAGGGAAAGAATACAGAAAGTAGTGATACTATTTTTTATTATAAAAGAAAGGTAAACCATAACACCATAGAAAAGGCAAATAGGGCACTAAATATAAATATATTAAAAAAATGGATGATAAAATTGGCTTTTTGATCGACAAAAAGGTTAAATAGGATTCTTCTTACTTATCTTTTGCATCACTTTAATTTGTTTTACGAGCAATCAAAAATGGGTTGAGATAAGAAGAATGAGAGCTCGAGCGTGCATAAAATGTAAAGAATATTTAGTTATTAATCCAACGAATCCAGTTAATTTACATAATGAAAAGTTATTTGAAAAAGAACATAGAGGCCATACTCTAATTACCGTTGATCTCAGTGAAATTAGGGGAGAATATAATAAAAGAAAACTATCAATAGAGGCCCCGAATCTTTAAAAGCGTACTCAAGTTTGAAATAAGGATTTTTAACTTTATAATAATTGCTGTAATTCTTCTAAGCTTTCGAGATTTGAGATTTTGGTAATATCATTATTGCTTATCGCATGATATTAAATCTAATCTGTATAACTCAGTACAATCATTTAACCCTTCTAAATTTGAGCTCCTGAGTTTCCACATCAGAAAGAACAAATGCTTTATGCCCCACAAAATCTGTGATGGGATATCTTTCTTCTTTAAATGTAATAAATTCATTATCAAGATTTTCATATATGCCTATTTTTATTAAGGAGGTCTTTGTATTTAGGCTTTAAGGAGGATAAGATTAATTATTTACTTATATTGTTAATCTCGACCCACTTCGATTTTCGATATATTTAAATAGCTGTGTTTCCTTTAATATCACGTATTCGATTTATGATATATAATCATATATCGAAATAAAACATATGGTGAGTTAAAAATTGTTTTTTGGCAAAAGATTTAGTGGTCATCGAGGTGGACCCTTTTCTGGGCTGAATATCTTGGTACTTTCAATAATTAAAAACCACGAGAAAGGCTTAACTGGATATGATATAATACATGAGATTAATGAGACGTTCAAGTCTATGTGGAAGGCTTCACCAGGAACTATATATCCGTTATTAGGACGACTTGAAGAACGAGGATTTGTTGAATCAGAAGAAATTATTGATGAGAATAATCGTCAAAAGAAGATTTATAAAATAACATCAATTGGGGAAGAAAAGCTTGAAGAGATTTTAAAAGACAATTTTGAGTCAAGCGTGAGCACATTAGGGGATTATATTAGAACAATTATACAAACTTGGCTTCCTGAAGAAAAAGGCATGAAGAGAGTTATGTCATGCTTTCCTTTTCATTATAGTTCGCATAGACGGGAAATTAATGAGGATGACTGTTCATTAGAAAACATTAATCGATTGGAGAGAATCATTAACGATTTGAAATTTAGTAAAAAAAGATTAAAACATCGATTAGGAGAAATAGAAAAGGAAATTAATAGGTATGTAGAGTTAAAGGAAAAATTAAAGAGAGAAAGAGACAAAAATGCCAAGACAATTCCAATCGTTGATGGTGATGAATATGATAAGGATTTTTGAATTGGATGAAGAAAAAAATAGAGAGAGTCTGAAAAATAACGAACGAGAAAAAACAATCAAGCTCACCAAATAATTTAAAAAAAAATAAAAAGATGAGGTATAAAAAAATGTGTGATGAAAAGCATTATGGACCACATGTTTATGCAGGTTGCTTTTCGCCCAAAGACATTGCAAGAATGAAACATATG
>Ga0209427_10007105_pt1 | contig 12701 bp, 11 predicted proteins | sample DeeMarSWOR136_30_FD_187465 | JGI IMG/M metagenome (GOLD analysis project Ga0209427, IMG submission 187465) | Marine sediment microbial communities from White Oak River estuary, North Carolina - WOR-1-36_30 (SPAdes) (version 2) | ecosystem: Environmental > Aquatic > Marine > Intertidal zone >... | reverse complement strand
GTATATAGCGAGGCAAGCTTGAGTACCAAGGCCAATTTAAAGGCACATTTACCGGTAATAAATGAAACCACATTTTACACTAAAAATGGAGACTGGTTTGGGAAATTGATACTTTGGGTGTCTTTTGTATTGATTATCGTTAAATTACTCAGTATCTATATATCGAAATATCGGTCAACAGGTTAGATTCATATGCGGATTAATATTCCCAAATCAACAATAATCATATATGTATGCTGTTTCTTCTCATATCTTAACAGCGCACAATTACAATTAAAAACAAACCAGGATATTATTAAAGATCTTGTTCTCTCTAAGATATTCGAAAGTATGGAAGTATTTCCTGTTCAAGCAAAAAGTCTTCTTTTGGTCTCAATAGATGATAATCAGGTTGGAGAATGGGTATCGGAACAGCTCAGAAGCGAGATTTTAAGTCGAAATATAATATTGATAGACACTGAGAATCGAACCTCACAAAATGCGATAATTCTTGAAAATATTGAAACACAAATAACTTATCGAGGTAAAAACAAGAGTATTTTTTTTAAATATAAGAATTATGAGAGAGAAATAATTATTTTTCTCTCTTTTTATCTAAAAGATGAGAATGATAAGATTGTATTCAATTTCAGTGATGAAATGAGAAATGTGGATATTATTCCAAGATCGAACATGGAGAGCATTGAAAACAAGTTGTTACCGTTCACGATAGGGCAAAAAACAGAGTCGAAATTTATGAGAAGGTTATTAGAACCGATGATTGTTTCGGTTGCGACGTTGGCAGTTGTTTATTTGTTCTTTTCATTAAGGAGTGGTTAAGAATGCGTTTAATGTTATTTAAAATAGGTATATTTGTTTTGATTACCTCTTTCATCATTATGCTGAATTGTGGCCATAAGGTTCAAAAGGAGAACCTGGGGCCTCAGGATTATTTTGATTATTCCAAAGCTTTACTTGACAAAGGTAAATGTGTAGCTGCTATAACGGAATTTACGATTATTGTATTGAAATTTAGTGGTCATCCAATCGTTGATGATGCACAATTCTATCTTGCTGAGTCGCACTTTAAATGCGAAGAATTTCTCATCGCGGCAGCAGAATACCAGAAATTAATTAATGACTATCCGGAAAGTCCGTATGTAGAGCAAGCGTTTTTCAAAATCGGATCAAGCTATTTTCAATTATCACAGAGACCAGAATTAGATCAGGAATATACCTCAAAATCACTGCGTCAATTTCAGATTTTCATTGAAGCATATCCAAATAGTTCATATCGGGATGAAACTGAACAGAAAATAGCTTTATTAAGAAAAAAACTTGCTAGAAAACAGTTATTAGGTGCAAATGTTTACCGTAAAATGGGAATTTACGATTCCGCAGTGATTTATTATGACATACTTCTGGAAAAATATTATGATACACCACAGGCAGAGGAAGCCATGTTCTATAAAGCTGAATGTCAATTTAAATTAAAAGAATATAATCTTGCCATAACAAACTTTACAGCATTTATAGAGAAATATCCTAAAAGCAAATATGCTAGGAGAGCAAAAGAAAAAATTACCGTAATTCAGGAATTGATAAGAGAGCAAGAAATTTCGCAGCATGAATCTGAAGGATAAAAATGAATAAATGAAAAAAATTGGACTGTTTGGTGGTACATTTGATCCGATTCATAATGGTCATTTAATTATCGCAGAATTTCTTCGTGATGAACTGAATCTACATGAAATATGGTTCATTCCTTCTAAATTACATCCTTTAAAAAACAACAAGGATATCACCTCCGCTGATTTACGACTCAGGATGGTTGAGTTAGCAATTCAAAATAATGAGTATTTTAAGGTATGTGATATAGAGATTAAGAGAGTGGGTATTTCTTATACTATTCAAACGATTGATGATCTGTTGAAAAGTTATCATAACCTTTATCCCAAATTTTTCTTTTTTATTGGGATGGATAATGTCAATGAATTACATCGATGGAAGGATCCCCTTCAAATTTTAAAGAAAAGTCAGGTTGTGGCATTTGGTCGACCGGGATTCATTCCTGAGGACTCTTGCAAACAATATTTACCTTATATTCAATTTGTTTATGTGCCATTACTGGAAATTTCTTCGACTGACATTAGAAATCGTTTAAAGGAGGGTCGAACTGTCCGCTATTTACTACCGGATGCAGTATGGCAATTAATCAAACAGGAAAAACTCTATAGATGATGCAGGAAAATAAATCTTGCAAATATATAGTGTACCACTTAAATTCCCAGACGACTGAAAAAAACAGACCGGAGGATTAATGAAATTTAGTGAGATTAAACAGCTCATTAAGGTCGTGGAAAGAAGTGAAATTGGCGAGATTGAGATTGAGGAGGAGGGTAGTCGAATTCGAATTTCAAAGAATAGTAGAATAAAAGAACCTCCATTTATTCAACATCATGAAGCTGTTACTCTCCCACAAAGTATTACGGTTACTCCAAAGATAGAAGAGAATCCCCCCAAAATTGAAGCACCTCATGAGCCGATTGAAGTCTTGGATAATCTAGAAAAAGTTACTTCACCTATGGTGGGTACTTTTTATAGAGCACCTGCTCCTGATGCAGATCCTTATGTAGAAATAGGTGACCATGTTAAAACAGGGCAAACCCTATGTATCATCGAGGCCATGAAATTGATGAATGAAATTCAGTCTGAGAGTAGTGGAACGGTTAAAAAAATATTGGTCGAGAATGCTCAACCAGTAGAGTTTGATCAAGTACTATTTCTAATCGAGAAAGATTAATTTTCTGAGGGAGTATACTCTTGTTCAACAAGGTGCTAATTGCAAATCGAGGCGAGATCGCTATTCGAATTATTCGAGCATGCAAGGAACTTGGTATCAAAACGGTTGCCGTCTATTCTACTCAAGATGAAAATTCTTTGCACACAGTTTTTTCTGACGAGGCGGTCTGTATTGGACCAGCTCCCAGTGGGCAAAGTTATTTGAATACATCTCGAATTATCTCAGCTGCAGAAATTACCGGAGCTGATGCGATTCATCCAGGCTATGGTTTTCTGGCTGAGAACTCTGATTTTGCAGAAATGTGTAATTCCTGTGAAATTACCTTTATCGGTCCATCTCCGGAAGTTATTCGCAGAATGGGAGATAAAGCAGAGGCAAAGAAATCGATGTTCGGTGCTGGTGTTCCTGTGGTTCCTGGAAGTGAGGGAGTTGTAAAAAATGAAAATGAAGCCCATAAAATCTCTGAGGGAATGGAGTATCCGATTATTATAAAAGCAGTTGCCGGTGGTGGTGGAAAAGGTATGCGCATTGTTAGGGATTCCTCAAACCTGGAAAACAGCTTTATGATGGCTAGAGCAGAAGCAGAAGCCTCCTTTGGTAATTCTGATCTGTATATCGAAAAATATATCGAAAATCCCAGACATATAGAGATACAACTGTTAGGTGATCAACATGGGAATATGTTTTATTTAGGGGAACGGGAATGTTCTATTCAGCGCCGTCATCAAAAACTTATTGAAGAATCTCCTTCACCCATCATAACCGAAGAAATTCGCAGGAAAATGGGGGAAGTATCTGTAAAGGGAGCACTTCATGTGGGTTATTACAGCACTGGGACCATCGAGTTTTTACTTGATGAAAAACTAAATTTTTATTTCATGGAAATGAACACTCGTATCCAGGTCGAACATCCTGTAACTGAGATGGTTTATGGTGTGGACCTTATTAAAGATCAAATAAAAGTGGCTGCCGGAGATAAACTGAAACTTAAACAATCTAATTTAAAACCACTTGGTCATGCAATAGAATGCCGGATAAATGCCGAAGATCCCTCAAACAATTTTATCCCCTGTCCAGGAGAAATCACCTCATTCTACCAGCCAGGAGGACCAGGTACTCGGGTGGATACCCACATATATGCTTCATATGAGATGCCACCTTTCTATGATTCTCTGATAGCAAAGTTAATTGCATTCGGAAAAGATCGAGATGAATCAATTCAACGCTTGAAAAGAGCACTGGATGAATTTGTCATAGAAGGAATAAAGACCACTATTCCATTTCATAAATATGTCATTAATACACCTGAATTCATCTCTGGTGATTTTGATACACACTTTATTGAAAAAATATATCGCAAAGAATTAATCGAAATTTGATTGGAGGGCATTATGCATATCCCTGAAGATCTCAAATATACCAAAGATCATGAATGGGCACGCATCGATAATGACATCGCAACAATAGGAATTACTGATTTTGCACAAAGTGAATTGGGTGATATTGTGTATATTGATCTGCCAGAAATTGGTATTGCAGCTGAACAGTCTAAAGCTTTCGGAACAATTGAAGCAGTGAAAGCTGTATCAGACTTATTCTCTCCCTTAACAGGAGAAGTGGTTGATATTAATAATAAAATTTCTGACACTCCTGAAATAGTCAACAAAGATCCCTATGGAGAAGGGTGGCTCATAAAAATAAAAATTAGCAAAACTTCAGAATTGAATAATCTCTTAAATAAATCCCAATATGAAAAGTTAATTTAGAATAGTGAAGCGGTTGTACAAAACCTTAACCACATTATATTCTAATAGATGTAATGCAAGTTTTATTGAAAATATTAATGTAATATCACACTTGTTAAGAAAAATTTTGTTAAACAAAAGGATGTAGAATTAGATGTCAAAAGTGTTAATTGTTGATGATAATGAGGATATGCTGGATACCCTGGAACATCTGTTCAATTTTTACGAATTTACGGTAGCAAAAGCACGAAATGGCCAGGAGGGAATTGAGGTTGCCAGGAAAGATGAACCTGATATGATAATTTTGGATGCCTTGATGCCTGTAATGAATGGTTTTGATGCCTGTAAGGTGTTGAAGGAAGATTCAAAAACGAAAGATATTCCCGTTATTTTTCTTTCTGCCAACTATGTTGAAGATGAACATAGAGTAATGGGTTTGGAATTGGGTGCTGATGATTATGTACTTAAACCCTTTAATGCGAAAGAACTTATTGCCCGAGTAAAATCAATTCTACATAAAAAAGAATTAGTTGAGCAGCTTCGACAAAAAAATACCCAACTAATTGAAGAGAAATCGGATGCCTTTAAAGAACTGGATGAGCTACGAAAAAAAACCAGTGAATTGGAATCTAGCCAAATAACTGATTCACTTACCGGTTTATATAATAAAAGTATTCTACACCAAAGAATGGATGAAGAAATATCCCGTGCTAAGAGATATAAATACCCATTCTCTATTGTGGTAGTTGATGTCGATTTCTTCCGTATCATTAATGAAATTTTTGGAGAAAAGACGGGTGATTACATTCTCATGCGAATTGCCAATGTTATTCTAAACAATACCCGTAAGACGGACATCGTATTCCGTTCGAATAGCAATCGTTTTGTGATTCTTTTACCACATACCGATGAAACAGGTGCTTTTTATGAAGCAGAACGAATACGATCTGCTATCGATCAAACACAATTTTTTGATCAGGATTTCTATGAATTGAAAAAATTATCACCAAAACGTAAGCAGGATTACCAGCGTATCACAGTCAGTATTGGTATAACTGAAGTAAATTTACCTGAATTGAAAAAAGGTGTTGAACCACTGGAGTTTGCCGAGAAAGCATTGGATTTTGCTAAGTCGAATGGAAGAAATCAAACTGTTCGATTCTCTAAAATAAAAATTGAGTGAAAAGAATACCGAACCAAACGAATACACTCGTATTATATCAGGAAAAAATTTAAATGTGATATTTATGGCGGAAAAAGCAAAAATACTACTTGTTGATGATAATCCTCATGTGTTGAAATTGTTAAGTATCAGTCTGGAAAAAGCAGATTATACAGTATATACTGCCGAAAATGGGGATGAGGGGTTCAAAATTTCCATGGAAATTAAACCTGACTTGATTGTTTCAGACGTAATGATGCCAGATACTGATGGAATTGAATTCTGCGGCATGATTCGTGAAAAATCCGATATTCCCATGGTTCCATTTATTTTTTTAACAAGTTTGAGCGACCGTGATACCGAGATTAAAGGATTCCGGGCTGGCGCAGATGAATATCTTATCAAACCGATAGATCGCAAGATTCTTCTGGAAAAAGTTGGCACACTGCTAAGAAGAGCTAACAAGGTTAAAAATGTAGAAGATGAACATGTATCCAAAATGAAAGGTTTTGAGGGAAATCTAGCAGATCTTTCCTTAGCCGAAATGATTCAGCTGCTGAATTTGAATAAAAGAAGTGGAACAATGGAGATAAAGGCAGAAGAGAATGGTGAAATTATATTTGAAAATGGGGAGATGATATATTCAAAATTAGGCGAAAATTTTTTTGGCAAAGAGGCTGTTAATCGCCTGGTCACCTTTAAAGATGGCATTTTCAAGTTTGAGCCTATAACACCCCCAGAGATTGAAAGGAATATTGAAGGATCTACCATGAACGTACTTCTGGAAGCCTGTCGACTTATGGATGAGAGAGATGTAAGTAAATAATAATTCTGGTATTATCCGCTTCCTCTATATTTAATAAGAATAATTTTTTTTGGGACTTCACCAGGAAATTTCGTATTAAAACCTTAATTCCATCTCGCTGTTGTTTACTTCTTAATCAAATTGTTTTAAACTTTAACTCTGGCTAAAATAAAGGAGTCTTTGTAAATGTCGAATTTAACTCATTTCTGGATAATACTGCTTGCATATTTTAACTGCATTTTTGCTTATCCGGGGCAAATTATCCACCATCTGTCTTTTCCAAATAAAAATTGGACGGGACTTACCTATGATGGAAAAAATTTATGGTATGCGGATAGAAGAGCCGATAGCCTGTTCTGTATTAATCCCCAGTCGGGAAAAATTTTGAAAGGATTTCCAGCCCCCGGTGTATGGCCAATGGATTTGGCATGGGACGGAGAAAATTTATGGAATGTAGATAAAAAACAAAAGAAAATATTTAAAGTAGATCCTGAAAATGGCGTTATATTAGCTGTTATTGATAGTCCAACCTCAAATCCTGAGGGATTGACTTGGGACGGAAAGACTTTATGGATAAGTGATGAAAAAGATAACCAGATCATGCAGCTTGATCTGAGCGATGGCACAGCTCTAAGAAAATTTTCTGGACCTGCTAAGAGTGTGAACGGTTTAACCTTTGATGGCAAATATCTTTGGAGCAGTGACCGTTTAACGAACGAAATCTATATGATTGATCCAGCAACCGGAGCAGTATTGTTGATCCTCGAATCCCCTGGTCCATTTCCGCGTGGTCTTGCCTTTGACGGGCAATATCTTTGGAATGTCGATTACCAGAATGATGTAATTTATCAATTCATTCGACAGGATAAAGAAACATATCGTTTAAAAAACACCAGACACTCGAAAATCACTCTTTGGCATGAGATTAATGCCACCGGAACCGGAAGTATCAAAAATATGAATATTTTCATTGCAATACCAAGAGATCTCCCCCAACTGAAATTGCATTCCGTTAAGTTTATACCAGAAAATTTTAGTTTACTTGAAGATCAATGGATTCAGAAAATTGCTTTATTTCATTATGAAAATATTGAGACACCTGCTGTTATTATAAGTAGAATGATTGTTGAGGCAGAAATTTCGGATATTACTTATTTTCTATTCCCGGATGAATGCGGAAATTTGAATGACATTCCCCAGGAGATAAAAAAACAATATACCATTGATGGCAGTAAATATCAAATATCAGATCCTTATATTCAGGAACTTGTGCTGAATATAATTGGGGAAGAAAGAAATCCTTATTGGATTGCCCGTAAGATTTTTAATTATGTAGGGGATAATATGGAATTTGAAATGGTTGGTGGATGGAATGTAGCTCCTTTTGTATTAAAAAGAGGAACTGGTTCCTGTTCGGAATATACCTTTAGTTTTATTTCCCTGTGTCGGGCTGCTGGTGTACCTGCCCGTTATGTTGGGGCAATTATGGTCAGAGGCGATGATGCGAGTCTGGATGAGAGTTTTCATCGCTGGCCTGAAGTATATCTACCAAATTATGGTTGGATTCCATTCGATTCCCAAGGTGGTGATAAAGAATTACCTCGAGACAAAGCTTATGCCATTGGACATCTTTCCAATCGCCCTTTGATTACTATGCAGGGAGGTGGGGATTCTAAATATTTAGGATGGTATTATATATCACATGAAAATTATCAAACAGATCCACAGGTTGTTGTTAATATTGAAAGTTATGGAGATTGGGAACCAGTGGAAGAAGATAAGTAATAAATGATAAGTGATAAGTTGTAAGTTTCGGATAACAGGTGATATGTGATAAGCACTATGAGATTTGTTCTATGAGAAGCGGAAAATATTGATTTAGGCAAAATTTTGGAAATTGCTGATTCTTTATCGAGCAAAGTGGGAGTAATGAATTGAGTAAAAGCAAATTTAAAATAGTTATTGTAGGAGCAGGTGGAATTGGGCGTGCGGCAGCCCTATTGTTGAGGGAAGTGGCGGATTTTGAATCGGATATCTTTATCGGGGATTTGTATAAAGATATAGTGGAAGAAGTATCTACCTGGGTGAACGAGGATTCTAAGCGAGGCGGTACGATTGAGCCTTTTATAATGGCCAAAAATAGTGTTAGTAGAAATTTTGCTTCTATACTCAAACAAGCAGATATTATTTTAGATTGTCTTCCTGGTAATCAAGCACCACGCATTGCCACCTTAGCCAGAGAAAACCAATTGCATTATGTGAATCTGACTGAGTATGTGAAGGAAATCAATGAAGTCATGCAAATAGCAAAGGATGCCAAAAAAGGATTTATATTGCAAACCGGATTGGCACCCGGTTTCATAAACGTACTCGCTAATGGTTTATTTCAAAAATTCTGTAAATATTATGAAGTGAATAAAGTAGAATCCGTTTCCATGAAGGTAGGTGCTTTGACCCAGACTGCTTATCCTCCTCATTTTTATGGTTTTACCTGGAGTCCAGTGGGTGTTGCCACTCTTTATGTGAAACCAGCCAAGATTATTCGAGATTATAAAACAACCATGAAAGCATCACTCACCGAGAGATCAAAAATCATTTTACATGGAATAGAGTATGAAGAAGATTTGACATCAGGTGGAGCGGCTGATTTACCTGAATCTCTGGCTGGAAGAACCAGAAACCTCGATTATAAAACTTTGCGATATCCAGGACACTATGACTGGATCGAAAGTCTGCTCAAGCAAATTCCTTATGGCGAAGATCAGGTAGAGGTACTTCAAAAAAAGATGGAAGAACTGGTCCCCATGGTTGAAAATGACCTGGTAGTCATCTATGCATCTGTTTTGGGCTATGATAAAAATATTAAATTAAGAATTATGGAGGAATTTTTTTTAATCCGACCAATTGAAATTAATGGCAAAATTTTAAGAGCGATTCAGGCAACCACCGCAGCAGGACTGGTAGAGTCAGCCCGTTTACTGTTTTCCAATAAATATAAAGGCTGCATTCTGCAGAGTCAGATTGATTCAGAGGATTTTTTAAATGGTCCTTTTATTGATTTCGTCTACCGATCTGTGGTATAATCTGTTTTAGTATATGTCAATTCTATTTAATAAGAAGAAACATATATATTCGCCAACCTGCCTTACATTGGTTTGAAGGGCTATCGGACTATTGTAGTTTTGGGATTCTAGCTATTTTTCCCTTGAAATTAATCTAAAATGTTTTTAAATATTCCAATACTGAGAAGAGGAGGCAATTATGAATCTTATTCTTTTTTTAATCATAGGTACAATTGCCGGTTGGCTAGCTGGTAAAATAATGAAGGGTAAAGGATTCGGCTTATTTGGAAATCTTATTGTTGGCGTTCTCGGTGCACTTATTGGTGGTTATCTTTTTGGATTTTTAGGAATTACAACCGCAGGAATGATCGGAGAACTCATCGCTGCTCTAATCGGCGCAATTGTATTGATTTGGGTGGTCGGATTGATTAAAAAATGACAATTTTAAATTCCCCTTTTTTTATCCTGTAAATTGGTAAAACTTTGATTCTCTTATTATTGGTACCCAATCATCGGCCATAATGGGAATTTATCATAGCCTCTGTGCAGCAAATAGAATTTATTCAGGAATTTATTCATAATCGAAAAAAAGTATCAAGTTTTGTTGAAATGTGAAGCAGTAATATTTCACTATTAAAATATAAGATAAATAAATTTTAATTTGTGGGAAGGTTGACTTCTCACCTATATTTAAAAATGATTTCGTAATTGGGTGCGAATCTTATCATCCCATAACTTATTTATATAGGTGATTCTATGGCAATTTATGTGGGAATAGACATCGGAACCGTCAGTTTAAAAATAGCGCTGATAGGGGATGAAAGTGTATCGAAAGATTTTAAGTATTATTCAGAAAATTCAAATCTTTTTTATTCTTGTAAAGAACAAATACAGATCAGCGATCATCAATTTCCGCTTCTTGTAACAAAATACTCTAGAATAAAAGGAAATCCTGTACATGCTACCAGATCTCTTTTAAAAGCCATTTTCAAAAGAATACCTTTAGAAGGGTTTGCAGGTATACGTGTGTGTGGTTCAGGTGGAAAGTTAATAAGTAATTTATTGGGAGTGAATTACGAGAATGAGTTCAGAGCCATTGCTCGAAGTGTAGGGGCCATTTATCCTCCGATAAAAACCATATTTGAGATTGGTGGTCAAAATGGAAAATATATTTTATTAGAACGTGATCAGGTGTCAGATGTTGCAGGAATTGCTGATTACGAAAAGAGTGGTGATTGTGCAGCGGGCACCGGTTCCTTCTTGGATCAACAGGCAAGTCGTTTAAAAATTCCTGTTGAAAAAATTGGAGAGATGGTGATAAATACTGAGAAGTTCGCTAAAATAGCCGGGCGCTGTTCAGTATTCGCCAAATCTGATATGATCCATGCACAACAGAAAGGATATTCACCCTCTGAAGTGCTCAAAGGATTATGCGAAGCCATTGCCAGAAATTTCAAAGGCAGTATCGTAAAGGGTAAAGTTGTGAAAAAACCCGTTATACTTCTGGGTGGTGTGGCAATGAATGAAGGGATTTCCGAGGCGATCCGTGATGTTTTTAAACTGACGCATGAAGAACTATTCATCCCGGAGCTACATTCATGGATGCCGGCAATTGGGGCAGCTTTGGCAGAATGGTCAACCTCTAAGAAAACCAGAATATATAAAAAGCAGATTTTCCAATCGCAGTCAGTTTCAGAAAATCTAAAATTTCCCACCAGTCAGACTTTAGAAATGGATAAAGTGCGCTTATTACGGGATGAAGTAAAACCACGTATTTTGGATAAATCTGATCGGGATGTGAGTGTTTATTTAGGAATTGATATTGGTTCGGTGAGCACCAATCTTGTATTGATTGATAATTCTGGCAATATAATCAAAGAAATTTATACTCGAACAGAAGGTCGTCCCATTGAAATTGTCAGTCAGTGTTTGAATGGTATTGCAGCAGAATTTGGAGAAAAAATAAATATACAGGGAGTGGGTACAACGGGTTCTGGTCGAGAATTACTGGGTGAATTGGTTGGTGCTGATACCATTAATGATGAAATTACTGCACATAAAACTGGTGCAGAATTTTTAGCTAGAACGTATCTCAACAATCAGCCTGATACTATTTTTGAGATTGGTGGACAGGATTCAAAATATATCAGCATAGAAAATGGAGTTGTAGTTGATTTTGCCATGAATGAAGCGTGTGCAGCAGGCACCGGTTCATTTCTGGAAGAAAGAGCAGAAGAACTGGACATCTCTATAAAGAATGAATTTGCTGAACTTGCTCTTTCCTCAAAAAATCCAGTCAAATTAGGAGAAAGATGTACTGTTTTTATGCAACAGGATGTTGCTTCATTTCAACAAAGAGGAGTGAGCAAGCAAGACTTATGTGCCGGGCTGGCTTATTCAGTGGTGTATAACTATTTAAACCGGGTAGTGCGGGGTCGTAAAATCGGAGAGAATATATTTTTCCAGGGAGGGACAGCTTATAATGATGCCATAGCAAGTGCTTTTGCCAAGGTCCTCGATAAGGAAATCATTGTACCACCTTTTAATGGAGTGGTGGGAGCAGTAGGTGCTGCATTACTTGCCAGAGATAAAATAAAGTATACCAAAACATCAACTAAGTTCCGTGGATTTAGTCTGGAAGAAATCGATTATACACTCCGGGAATTCACCTGTAAAGCATGTTCTAATTATTGTCATATGCAGGAGTTCACTGTAGAGGGAGAAAAGACTTACTGGGGAGATCAATGTTCTGATAAGTTCAGACGGCGTCAGACGAGTGAGATAAAACCGGTTGTTCCTGATCTACTGAGTTTTAGAAGAGAGTTGTTCTTTAAAAATTATAATCCGGATGTAGAGGGAGTCTATTCAATTGGATTTCCACGTTCAATGTATATGTATGAAGATTTTCCCTTCTGGAACACTTTTTTTCGGGATCTCAATTTTCGAGTTGTTTTATCAGATGAGTCCAATGCCAGAACCATAAAAAGTGGCATTGAAGCCGCTGTTGCTGAACCATGTCTTCCGATTATGGCATATCATGGTCATGTATCAAACCTTATAAAACAGAAGGTGGATTGGATTTTTACTCCGAATTATATTAATGCAAAGACTCCCTTCCCGAATGTTAATAGTTATTATTGCCCCT
>Ga0209427_10007103_pt1 | contig 12703 bp, 8 predicted proteins | sample DeeMarSWOR136_30_FD_187465 | JGI IMG/M metagenome (GOLD analysis project Ga0209427, IMG submission 187465) | Marine sediment microbial communities from White Oak River estuary, North Carolina - WOR-1-36_30 (SPAdes) (version 2) | ecosystem: Environmental > Aquatic > Marine > Intertidal zone >... | reverse complement strand
TTTTTGTTTTTATGGTCCTTCTTTTTTTCCTCAGAGACCTTCGAGCCAGTATCATAGTTGCCGTTGCCATCCCCACCTCACTGATAATTACTTTTTTACTGATGTTGTTAGCTGATTACACGATTAATACCGATAGTCTTGCCAGCCTGGCTGTCGCTGTTGGTCTTGTGGTTGATAATGCTATCGTTGTTATTGATAACATCAGTCGTCATCGTCATAAAGGAGAGCGCCCAAAAGAAGGCGCCGTTTTCGGAGCAAATGAAGTAGCCAGAGCTGTATTTGCTTCGACATTGACGACCGTTTGTATTTTTATACCTATTATATTTATCCCTGGAATAGCAGCGGTTATATTCGGGCCTTTTGCAATTATCATTACGATGGCTCTGTTAGTTTCGCTGCTTACCGCTCTTATGCTCGTCCCGATGCTCTCTTCAAAACTACTAAAAGTTCGTAATCCAAGCTCATCAAGGTCGATATTAGACTTCTTTTACAATTGGGGTGAAAAGGTTTTGACCAAAACCGAGCAACTGTACGTTCAGTTCCTGAACTGGTCGCTGAAAAATCGCAAAACGGTCTTTCTTTCCTGTGTTGTTTTATTTGTCTGGAGCATTGGTATTGTCGGTTTTATCGGCACCGAATTTTTCCCCGAACAGGACCAGAATCGAGTGTCGGCAGATTATGAGCTGCCCATCGGTACTCGTTATGAGCGCACCGGTATAGTAGCCCAGCAGTTACACACAATAACAGAAAGTAATGTTCCTGAAAGGCGGAACAGTTTTCTACGCTGGGGTGTTTATGGCGCGGGTGGGGGCTCCCACTATGCTACCGAGGAAGAAAGCTATAAGGGCATTCTCTTTATCAGCTTGAAGCCCAAGAGGCAGCGCGACGCTTCGCCGAATGACCTGATAAAGAGACTTCGTAAAATCACGGATAAGATACCGGGAGCAACTATTCGCTATAGTGCGGAGGACCCGCTTGCGGCAATGATGTTTGGCGCCGCCGGGAAACTGGCTATTGAACTGTACGGCCATGATATGGATGAAGCAAGGGTGTACGCCGAGGCCGTTATGGCAGCAATGGCTGCTGTTGAAGGTGTGGACGATGTGCAAATCAGCCGAAAAGAGGAAAAGCCGGAACTTAGAGTTATTATTGACCGTGAGAAGGCGTCAAATCTGGGACTTGATGTGAGAACTATCGGTAAAACGATAGAGACGTTTTTTGCAGGCAGCACTGCTACGAGATATCGAGAACGTGGAAATGAATATGATGTGGAAGTTCGCCTGCAAGCTGAAGACCGCGATAGGATTGAAGATTTGCGAGATGTGTCTATCAGTATGCCCAACGGCGGTCAGGTCAGCCTGGTAAATATTGCTAAAATCGAGCAGGGGCTGGGCCCGACAAAGATCGAACGAAAAGACCAGGCACGCTATATTACCGTTTCCGGTCAAGTCAGCGGCAGGGACCTTGGTTCGGTGGCAGGCGATGTAACCAAAGCCCTGGAAAAGATTCCTGCGCCGCCGGGTTTCAGTTTTAAACTTGCCGGAGCTGAAAAAGAAAAGAAAGAAGCATTCCGGCTGTTGGTGATAGCTGTGGGCCTGGGGATGGTATTGGTATATATGGTAATGGCTTCGCAATTTGAGTCGTACCGTGACCCATTTATCATATTTCTTTCGATACCTTTTGGCATTGTCGGCGTAATTATCGCGCTCGCCCTGACCGGTCAGGCAATGAGTGTTGTCAGTTTTCTTGCGCTGATTATGCTTGTCGGCATTGTAGTGAATGACGGAATTGTCCTTATTAGTTATGTTAACATACTTCGGCAGCGCGGCCGCGATGTCTATTCGGCAATCATTGAGGGAGGACGAAGCAGATTACGTCCTGTGATATGTACCAGTTGTACTACAATGCTTGCGATGACACCGCTTGCCTTTTCACGAGGCGAGGGGGCTGAAATTTGGGTGCCGTTTGCCGTAACGGTGATTGGGGGCTTGTTTGTCGGCACCGTCATTACCCTGGTTCTGATGCCGACCCTTTACAGTGTGTTTGAAGGTTTTAAGGCTTCTGCAGTAAGAGAATAATTATGAAAGCTGTTTTGATTGTGCACAATGCGGCGATAGATGAGGAAGTAAATGAAGCTCTGGCCTCTATTGGGATCAAGTGCTATACCAAATTCACAAATACGCTGGGCAGGGGCGAGATAAGTGAGCCGCATTTGAATTCGGATATTTGGCCCGGGATAAATTATGGCACCTTTGTTGTAACCGAACAGCCAAAGGCCAAAGAAATAATGCAGCAAGTCCGCCTGATGCGAGAGAAACTCGGCACCGAAGGCATAAAGGCGTTTATGTGGGAGATTGATGATATTACCTGAACCTGGCTTGTTCAGCACCAATTAGGGGATCTCATTTTGCGGCTTATTGCACCTGTGGCAGAGCCAGAATGGGGCACCCAGACCTGAGCAAATGCTCAATTGGTGCTGAATTGCTCTGTAAGTTGCGTTATGGCTGAGGTTTAACAAACAAAAAGTAGAATTTTTTAATTTTTTAAAAATTTTCTGGCCAAATGGTCGCTAAAGGTAGATAATAGTTCATGTTGCGTTTGTGCAGTGAAAGGGGTGGGAATATGGAGACCACTGCAAATTATAAACCGAATGTCGAAATTGCTCCCGACACTGAGAGTCTTGCGCAGAAAAGTGTTGAGTTTTTTATCGCTCATGCGGAAAAGGCGATAAAGGCAAAAAATTCTTTTCACGTCGCAATATCCGGGGGGCACACGCCCAGGCGTTTTTTTGAACTGTTGGGCGAGGTGCCGAACGCGAAAGCTCTGCCCTGGGACAAGATACACTTATTCTGGGTTGACGAGCGGTACGTTCCGCCCGATTCTCAATGGAGCAATTACAAGCTGGCCGCCGACACCTTTCTACCTAAAGTCGGCACTCCTGAGCAGAACATTCATCGCATTCCGACAGAGTACACCGATTTTAAGGCTGCGGCTCAGCATTATGAACAGACCATTCGAGAGGTTTTCGGCCTCGAAGAAAAGCAGCTTCCTGAATTTGATTTGATTATGCTTGGTATGGGGGCTGAGGGACATACCGGCTCGCTGTTTCCCGATTGCTATGCGGCCTTTGATACGGAAGATTTAGCGTGTGTTGTTTATGTCCTGGATGAAAAGCTAAACCGCATAACCTTGACACATCCCGTTTTACGTGCCGCATCTCATCTGGCTGTGCTGGTTTCCGGGCAGGAAAAAGCCAGCATCTTGAAGGAGGTTCTGACCAGCGAGCCGGATGAAGTCCGCTATCCTATTCACGTCCTCTGGCCCATTCTTGATAAGGTCACCTGGCTGGTTGACAGCGAAGCCGCAAAAGCACTCTAACTGTGACAATTCGGGTTGGGGGGGTACGCCGTTCGGCTTTTCACTTTTTCCTTAATTTTGGGTTTACTCCGGGATGATTAGTTTTGTTCCCGGCCTGAGCTTGTTTGCATCTTTTACAACGTTTCGGTTGGCATTAAGAATCTTTTTCCATTTGTTTTCAGAGCCATAGTATTCCCGGGAAATGCCGCAGAGGGTATCACCCTCGTGGATGGTGTGAGTTATTTTTTCGACTTGTTTACGGACTGTGAAGTCCGGCACATCGGTTTGTTCGGTTTCAGTCTTCGCAATCAGAGGGACAACCGGCTGCTCGATAGGTTCCTCCTGCATCCCGGCGTTGTAGGAGTTCAGCATTTGTGCTTTTGTACTGAGACTGGGGCGGGTAGAGAGCCAGAGCATAGCGGCTATTGTCAATACCAGGCCCAGAACCATCCCTATTTTCAAATCTTGTTGCATTTTTAGCGCTCATTGCTAAATCGTACAGCGTATTACGTATAGTATATCGGTTATCCACTGTCATCTATTTACTTTTTTCATTTTTGGTTTTCGTACGGCCCCTGATGCTCTTTGTGGCGCTGGAGGCCCCGGCGCCGAGCAGCAATACCGGTGCGGCTATCGCAACGGAGGAATAGGTGCCTATGATAATGCCGAGGCCGATGGCAAAGTTGAAGCCTCTCAGGCCAGGGCCGCCGAAGATGTACATTATCAGCACGACTATAAAGGTTGTAAATGATGTTAGAAGGGTTCTGGAAAGTGTTTGGTTAATGCTGTTGTTAATTATCTGTGGATTGAGCAGGGCCTTGCGGCGGTTTTCGCGAATGCGGTCGAAAACGACAATCGTATCGTTAAGTGAGTATCCGATGATTGTCAGAAGAGCCGCTATTATTGCCAGATTGATTTTGAAATCTCCAATTAGCAGTCTTTCACCAATCGGCGTTGTTGCGATATAGGTACAGGCGGTAATGGCGCCGAGTGTGATGCATACATCGTGCACCAGTGCCACGATTGCAGCAATGCCATAGCGGACATTTCCGAATCGAATCCAGATATAAGTTATAATTGCAAACAGAGAAAGGATAATAGCAATCAGTGCCCTTGTTTTTGCTTCTGCGCCGACTGATGGGTCGAACTGCCTAACTTGGGGCAGTGATCCTTCCAGTTGGGCTGCAGCGAGGACCTTAGTTTTTTCGTTTTCAACAAACCGTGTCCATTCATCCTCGCTCAGTTCGCGAAATCCCGCTTCCGGCTCAGCACTGATATAGACAAAGGAATTTATCGGCTGCTTTTGTTCCATTTCGTTCAGGTCTGAGCGGAGGATTTTATAGGTATAAGACCAGTTAAGGCTTTGCATACCGGGCTTGAGTCGCAAATCCACCAATCTGGCGTTGATTTCTTCGGGGGTGGCGGCTCTTTCGATGTTGCAGGTGATTTTAATACCACCCATAAAATCAGCAAGTTCGGGGTAGGAGTCTATGAGCTCTTCAGTTATTTTTTCCTCTACGTCGATTTCGGGTTGAAGGTTTTGCTGGATTTCCAGTTCATCCTTGAAAGCAGTTTGTATTGCTTTAGTGACAACCTCATCAACTTGTGGTTCTGAGATGTTCGCATCTGCGAAAGCTGTTGTCAGCACATTTTTTACCAGAGATTTGTTCACCTGGCTTGTTGTTATGACAAAGACCGTAGGGCTTGTAGTGTCTTCTGTTACGCGCAAACTGCTTAATTCACCGCCGAATTCACTCTCGGCTTTTTTAATTGCTGAAATTACAGTTTCAGAAGTGTGCCGACCCGGTTCCGAAAAAGTAACGGTAACGGAGGTTTTGTTTGTCTCTGTGGTGTTGACTTCATACTGCCTGCCTGAGTTGCCGATGCTGTAGACGTTCGCAGCAGCAAGCGCAGGATTGAGATTATTCGGTGCGGTTGCGATTTCACGGATTTTATCTTCCACATACTGCCTGGTGCGGGATTCTTTTAGATTGACCTGGGCGCTTGTTCCGCCTGTAAATTCAATATCATATTTATCGTCTCTCGTAAAGAAGACGAAAAGACCTGCCGCAATAAGTGCAACTGAGATACAGAAGAAAATTGGCCGCGAGGCCATCCAGTTTATGTTTGGTTTGCGTATGAGCTGCAGCATTATTAAGTGGTCTTTGATAATCCGCCGCCCTAAAAGAAAATCGAAAATCACCCGAGTTACAAACAGTGCAGTGAACATACTCGAAGCGATACCAAGCATAAGCACGATAGCAAAGCCCTTTACTTCTTCAGAGGCTCGCCAGAGGAGAATCGCAGCCGTGATGAATGTAGTCAGGTTGGCATCCAAAATAGTACTAAATGCCCTCTGATAGCCGTTTTTTATTGCGATCCTCAGCGATGCCCCTTTCTCCTGCTCTTCACGGATTCTCTCAAAAATAAGAACATTGGCGTCGACACTCATACCGATAGTTAATATGATGCCGGCGATGCCCGGCAATGTGAAAGTCGCCCTGATACCTGCCATTATTGCCAGAACAAACAGCAGGTTCATAAAAAGTGCCACGTCGGCGATTGAGCCGGCAAGCGTATAGTAAACCAGCATGCACAGAACTACCAGGCATAAGCCGATTAAACCGGCTTTGATACCTTTGTCCCGATTATCGGCGCCGATGGATGGGCCGATTGTTTTTGTAGAGATGGGCTGCTCTATCAGACGTGCGGGCAAAGAGCCGGCGTTTAGTTTGTTGACCATATCTTCAACTTCAGTTTGTCTGAAGCTGCCCATTATTATGCCCTCTTTGCGTATCCTCGCTTGAATCGTCGGTGCCGATATGGCGATTCCGTCGAGCAGAACACAAAGCGGTCGGTCAAAATTTTTATCGGTTACCGGAAAGAATACTTTTCCCCCTCTTTCATCAAGTTCGAATCCGATAGCTCTTCTCCCCATTCTGTCAGTTGATGGATATGCTTTTAAACTCCAATCCTCCCCGCCGGCGATGTGCAGTATAGTTTCATCTTTTTTGTTACTTGCCAGCACATAATATTTGTTCCCAAATGGCGCAATGATAGAGGGGTTGTCCTGTCCATCTACTACCCTGACAACAGGACGACCTTGTTCGTTGACTCCCATCCAGTCTCTGATATTTTCTAATTCGCACCAGACATATTTATTGTCTGATGCGTATTTCGGGCCTTTTTCTCTGAGCGAGTCAACATAGCCGGTCATCTCGTCTGAGTCCACTTCCGGGTGTCCGAGTGTCGGCAGTACTCTAAATTCCAGTATGCCGGCGCCTTTGAGCATTCGCTGAAGGTCTCTCGGGTCGTCCAATCTGCCTTTGAATGGGTGATACTCGTCGTAGGCGGCGACTACTTTGTCAATTTTATCTGCCCGGTCTGCGAACTCGATTTTGAGTCTTTCGATTTCCCGGCGTCTTTCGGCGGACTTGAGCGGCATCTCGAGACAGAAGTTTATCTGGTCTTCAGTGAGGTTTAATTTATTGAGGTCTTTCTTTGCTTTTTGGTATTGCTCGTTCTTGCCTGTTTCCGGCTTGGTTAGCTGTTCAACGACTTCGGCCCATTCGGCGTACATTTTTACATACCTGGTCAGCAAGTCGAGATTCCCTTCAGAGCCGGCGAGGAAATCCTTGATTGACTCTTTAAGCTTTTGCTCATCCAGCTTAATCCAGTCACCGAGCCGAGGTTTTATATCGTCGAGGTTAAGACCGGCGATTGTGATTATACTTTCCGGCGTTTTAAGTTTTGAATAGAGCTTGTCTCTTTCTTCTTGCAGTTGTTTGCGTTCGTCATAAGTGGTGGCAAGGTTGTTGAGAATACTTAATCTATTGGGGTCGCCCTGAGTGAAATCGTTGAAATCTTCGGTTCGCTCTTCTACCGGCTTCTGGAGGGAGCGCATGATTATTGCCGGGTTGATGTTTTCGTCCAGCAATTCTCTTAGTTTTTCCTGGAAATTCTTGCGTTTATCGAGGGTTTCTGCACTTGCCAGAGGCATCTGTATTTCAAAGCGGGTGTTACCCTGAGGACGCCATATAAGATTCTGGATGTTGGCGGGGTCTATTCGCCTTCGAAGAACGATTATCATGCTCTGAGCTAAATTTTTCTTTTCGTGCTCTTTGAGCCCTTCTGCGTCGATTTCATAGATAAGACGTGTTCCGCCTGCAAGGTCGATGCCAGGCTTTAAGGTTTTGCCTGGCGGATATAAGGTCCACGCCGCGACGACTATTAGGACGATAATGAAAACGGCTTTTGGCGCCACATTCTTGTTCATAACTTTCCTCGTACTGCGTTAATGAGTATATCCGTTAACGAATTAATACGTTTACTTATTTACACATCCATGCATTTGCTCATTCACGATTTATCTCTCGTCAAATTCTTCCCGATTGCTGAGGAAGCGACTTTTATTTTTGTATTGTTCGACTCATCGACTTTCAACGTAATCTCGTCATCTTTGATGTCGACGACGGTCCCGATAATTCCGCCGATTGTTCTGACTCTATCATTTTTACTCAGTGATTGCACCATTTGTCTGTGTTCCTGCTGTTTTTTCCGAGGCCCTCTAAAAAGCAGAAAGTACATCAGCACGAACATCAAAAGAACCCATACCCACATACCACCTCCGAAGGGGCTTCGTCGCGGGGTTATCGGTGTGGTAGCGTTGGGGTCGGATGCAACCGTCATTGTTTCGCTTTCTTGTTCATTGACCGGTTTAGCAGTAATGCCTGAAGGCCGGTTGGCGTCTGTTTGAGCTAATATCCATATATTGTTCATTTTTATTTTCCCTTCATAATTTCGTATATCGCATTTAGTATTGTGATAACCGGTGGTAAAACCACCGGCCAAATAACAAATACTAACGACTTTCTATTTTTTATCAATAATCATTTCAGCTCTTCGGCTGCCCAGTGAGTAAATTCGTCGTTTTTCAGGGCCTGCCTTATTTTGGCCATTAGTCTCTGGTAGAACCTAAGGTTATGCAGGGACACCAGGATTGGCCCGAGCATTTCTCCGACATTGAAGAAATGTCTGATGGTGCCCCGGCTAAAATTAGTGCAGCAGTAACAGTCGCAGCCGGCCTCTATTGGTCTTCTGTCTCCTGTATGAGCGTTGTTCCTCAGTCGGAGGTATCCATCTTCGGTAAAAGCGCAGGCGTTTCGTCCGTTTCGGGTTGGCAGAACGCAATCGAACATATCGACGCCGGCCTTGACAGCGGCAATGATATCGGCTGGCGTCCCGACGCCCATCAGATAGCGAGGTTTATTTTGCGGTAAAAACTTAGCTGTGTGAGCGGCTGTTTTTATCATATTGTCGTGTCCTTCGCCTACACTTAATCCGCCGATAGCATAACCGTCAAAATCCAATTTGACAAGTTCTGAGGCACAGTGCGTTCGCAGGTCGGGATTTATTCCGCCCTGGATGATGGCGAACAGCATCTGGTCATTGTTGGTATGAGACTCTTTGGCGTGCTTCGCCCAGCGGATAGTTCTTTCTACCGCTTCTTTTAGCTGCTTCTCATCACACGGAAAAGGCGTACATTGGTCAAAGCACATTATTATGTCGGCGCCGAGCCGATTTTGTATCTTGGTTGCAATTTTAGCATTTAGGTATATTTTTGTCCCGTCTACGTGGCTGGCAAATTCAACGCCATCATCATCGATTTTGGTAAGCCCGCTTAGAGAAAAGATTTGATATCCGCCGCTGTCGGTCAGTATCGGTTTGTTCCAGGCCATAAGTTTGTGCACTCCGCCAAGCGCTTCGACCACATCAACTCCGGGCCGAAGCAGCAAATGGTAGGTATTGGCCAGAATAAGTACGGAGCCGGTTTCTTTGAGCTGCTGTGGTGTTATTCCCTTTACTGCGCCGGCTGTGCCAATTGGTATAAACACAGGCGTTTCTACCTCGCCGTGAGCCGTTGTCAAAACGGCTCCCCGTGCGGTAGAACCGCGGTCCCGATAGAGAACTTCAAAGTTAGTCATTTCAAATTAAAATCAAATCTCAAAACTACAAATCAACATTCAAAGGTTCTGAAAGGTTTTGCATTTTAATTTTTGTTTTCTTTTCAATAGACTCTTACAATCTTAGAGCCGTAGTAGTAATATGACAGTATCTGGTCAGTGGTTTTGCCTTCTCTTGCCAATGCCTGGGCGCCGCATTGACACATCCCTACACCGTGCCCGTAACCTCTGCCTGACATAAATGCCCATTTATCGCCCTCATTGATGATTTGGCAAATCGTGCTTTTTATTTTTCTGCCGCTTGGGTCGATGGTAAGACGGAAGTCCTCGGCTCGCAGGAAATCGCTTTTGCCGGTTGAGCCGATGAGTTTGACCTGAGTCAATCGCGAAAATTTTCCATAGTTACCTTGATAGTCACTTTGCTCGGCAGCTCTGATATCCGTGATTTCTCCAAGCTGCTTTAGCTTCGGATACCTTTGTAATAGCTTGTCTGTAACATCGGTCTTATCGAACTGCACGGTAGGCCAGTAGAAAAAATGCGGCTTGGCTACCTTTTTGCAATACCGACAGGGACGGCCAGCGAGTGCTTCAAAGGAGTCGCCGAACACGCGCTTGCTATCTTCGGTGTGACCCCCGCAGATTGAGCTATAGTAAGCCGGAAAGATATCTTCAGTGCCGTCAGGATGTTTGCACACTAAAATCTGCCCGTATGTCCTGCTGATAGCGTTCCAAATCTGGGCCGATTCGGCTCTGACGCCGAGATATACCTGATTTGCCTGTGTTTTCCTGACATCCCAGGCGCGATTGTTGCCGAAGCGTTTTTTGATATACAGGCAGTAAGTTCTTGCAGCAACCGCTTGGGCCCTCAGTGCCGCTGGTTCCCAGTAATCAGGCATCTCGGCACCTACTACGCCGGCTAAATACGGCTCAAGCGGAACAAGGTTTATTACGTTAAAAGAAGTCCCGTCAGGGCTAATTTGCAGCTTTAATTTGCCGCGGTAATCATCACCGTTTAAGTTAAAGATGTACGGGTCACCGGGAGAGATAATTGCCTCGCTGCTTGTAAGGTTTTGACCGGCAATCGTAATTGTGCCGGCAGAAATCTTTGCCTTCAGCGGCAAATTGACGTGATCAAAATCGTTTCGTACCCCTGATGAACGCGGGTCATAGCTAATAATACTGAAAGACGAAGTAATCTTTAGCGTGCAGTCCGTGACATCATCAAGCAGCAGGACCTTCACCCAGAACTGCGGTTCGATGTCCATCTGCGGGGTGGTCCTGACGAGCTGCCTTGCCTTGCAGCCGGCAAGAATCATCGGCAAAAGTAGAAAGACCGCCGCTCTGCGATACGTCACACGTATCCCCAAATGCCCTTTAGCGCGTTTGACGGAAGACGCAAAACGAAGTACCCAAGAAGCTATGTTTTGAATATTTGGTATTTGAATTTTGTATTTGTTTCGGATTTCGATTTTCGGATTTCGAATTTAGCTTATAAGCATAATTTTTTATATAATAAAATTTTATATTCTTAACGGGTCTAAGTTGCGCTGTAGTTCTAATCCAGGGCTCGCAGCGATAATCCAAGGTTGCCAATGGCCTTTTTGATCTCGTTTAAGCTTGTTACACCGAAGTTTTTTACGCCGAGCAGCTCGGCGTCTGTTTTGTATGTCAAATCCCCGAGAGTGCGAATATCAAGTTTTTGAAGGCACTTTCTTGCACGCACCGACAATTGAAGGTCATCTATAGGTTTTTTTAAGAGCCTTTCATCTTCATCTTCCGCCTCACTGAACTCAGAGGTTTCTCCTGAAGAGAGCTGATTTTCCTCCAGAGCCATACCAAGGCGCAATGCTTTTGTTTCGAGAATGCTCTTGATTTCTCTAAGAGAGGTTTCACCAAAGTTTTTGTAAGACAGCAGTTCCACCTCGGAAATATTCAAAAGGTCGCCGAGCGTTTCGATTTTCATTTTTTTCAGGCAGTTTCTGCTGCGCACCGACAGCTCAAAATCAGAGATCGGCGTTTCAAGGATTTGGTTTTTGCGCGTTTTTTTCCTTTCTTTTTCCTCGTCATAGAACATTGTTTCTGAGCTTTCGATGTCTTTTTTGAACAGGATTGCTCTTTGATGATTCGGATGAGATTCCAGCACTATATCAATGCATTGAAGAGCTTTGTTGAACAATCCCATATCTTCATAGAGCACAGCTAAATTCAGCAGCGCACTTATATGAACCGGAGAGGTTGAAGCAATTTGCGTGTAGTAGTCGACTGCCGCGTCTTCATCGCCGGATAAATCGCAGCGATAAGCCAGGTTAAAAAGGGCTCTTTGGTGATTCGGAAATAATTCCAGAGCTGTTTTGTAATTGTCCATCGCTTCTTCGTAAAGCCCTTGTTTTTCCCGAAGACGGCCAAGCTGGTAGTGATATTCGGCACTTACATTTTCAAAATTTGCGCAGGTTTTCAGCTCCTTAGCCGCGGCTTCAAAGTCAGATGCATAACGATACGTGGCGACTTTTTCCAGCGTTATGTTTAATGTGTTTGCTCCGTAATCAAGACTCTTTTGCAGGTTTTCGATCGATTCGTCGAATTTGCCCATTCGGCAAAGTGCAAAGGCTAAGTATATGAATTTTTCTTTGCAGTCCCTTGCTTTTTGCAGTTTAGCCGCTGCTTCGGTGTTTCTGCCGAGAATAAAAAGCCCGATTCCCACTGCCAGACGAACTTTGGGCGATTGTCTCGACATATTCGCATCTACTTGCTCACTGAAAAATATCTGGTTGCTTTCGCTGCAATGGACGGCCTCGGAGAGAGTCTTAATTTCTTCCATTGAAGGTAAATCCTTGGCAAATAAGTCGATTCCCAGCTCAGTAATTGATTCCATAAAAATTTTCTCCTTATTCATATTTCGTATGTTATACTTTTTGTTACGCGATACGCAATACGATATACGCACAACGAAGACATTATAAGGCCGATACAAACATTTGCAACAGATTTTTTGAGCAGCCGAGCTATTGTGACTATAGGTTTACTATTTCAGCTTTATTAGTGCAACCCAGTCTTTCTTAGTATCTTTGGGTGGATTGCCAATGGCCACGGAGCCGGGGCCGTTGATTGTCCTGACAGTGCCGTACCGCAGCGGACCACCTGTACGGGGGTTGTACCAGCGTATAGTGAAGGTTGCGGAACTGGTGCCTACATTGAGGTTTGTAGTGCCGCCGGAGGAAAGGTATATAGCGTAGATTTCGCCGGATTTTGCGAAACAGTAGTCGTCGCTGGCGGAGGTCAACTCGTCGTGGGCGTGCATTTCGCTGAACGGCAGGTGCTGTTGGAAAAATTCTAAGGCGTATCGGGTCAGGTCCCACATATGCTCCCGGCTGCGCCAATCCTCA
>Ga0209427_10007102_pt1 | contig 12703 bp, 15 predicted proteins | sample DeeMarSWOR136_30_FD_187465 | JGI IMG/M metagenome (GOLD analysis project Ga0209427, IMG submission 187465) | Marine sediment microbial communities from White Oak River estuary, North Carolina - WOR-1-36_30 (SPAdes) (version 2) | ecosystem: Environmental > Aquatic > Marine > Intertidal zone >... | reverse complement strand
TTTAAAACACTAAGTGATATATCAACATCAATTTCTTTTTTATCTCCACATATAATCTTGGTTTCAAGATGATGCTGCATTCCTTTCTTACGAATATTCTCTGCACGTATTTTCTCCCATTCCTCGGGAGGATAAAGGATGCTTACATGTTTCATTAATATATCTTTTTGACTATATCCTAATAGTTGTTCAGCATAGTTATTCAAAGATGTTATTTGTTCCTCGGAATTAGTAACAGTTATTGCTACAGCGCTGTTATTAAAAATAGTCTTAAATCTCTCCTCAGCATCATCTAATTTATTCTGTGTTGTTTTCATTTTGCTAATATCTTTAATTATACCAATTGTACCAATTTTCTTTCCATCTTCACTTTTTAAAACACAAAGAGATATCTCAACATCAAAAGGTCCATAGTCTTTTCTAATCATCTTTGTTTCCATTCTATATTTAATCCCTTTCTGACGAACATTCTCTGCCCGTATCTTCTCCCATTCCTCCACCGGGTAAAGAGATTCAACCGGTTTTAAATATAACTCATTTTCTGTCAAATTAAAAAGCTCCTCTGCATGTGTGTTCCATGAAACAATTCTTTCTTGATTATCAACAATTGTGATACCAAACGAAGAATTTTCAAAAATTATTCTATAAATTTCACCGATATTAGCAAGTGAATAATCATCAGATTTTATACCTTCATCAGATATTAACTTTGATTCATCATCCTTTTCATTAGATAAAGGTTCAAAATCTGTTACAGAATCATGGAAATTTATTGTTTTACTCTGTAATAAATCTAATTTTTCTTCTTCTATCAACTCTCTAACAATATCAGGAACTTTTCTTTTGTGCATCCACTATAACCTCCAATATTTAGAGTTAAAAAATAAATACAATTATACTATAAAATCTTTTAGATGATTCAATTAGTAACTATATTACTGCATCAGGTAACTGGGTAAGATATAATTCTTATAATAATACTCAATCAGCAATTGTAATAACATTAGTTGAAATTGAAACAATTTAGCATTATGGTTTTTTTGACAACTACAAAACAATATATTTAAGAGAGGAAGGACAATCTAATAGTATATATTATAGAAAACAATAACTCTATATTAACGGCTGTTAATTTTAAATAGCATATAGTGATGATATATTTGGAGGTAAATTATGAATAATAAAATTCTAAGTTTATTCTTATGTATTTTGTTTATTGCAACTAGTTTTTCTGTTGCAGCAATGACAAAAACTAGTAAAATTCAAAATGCTGATGAAATAAAAACTTCTTGTTATATCAGAATATATGAAGAATATGCAGCTAATGTCGCATCAATTTTAATAAATGAAGGTTATGATGTTTTATATGATAAAATTACAAAAGATTCTTTTGATTTAATTGTTACACCCCAAGAACTACAAACAATTGAGTTAAGAGGTCTAAATTTTGAAATCATATCACGTGGTAGACCTTTTTATGAGATACAAAAAGAAAGACAAAAAAATCCATCCTTTATTCCACCAGGATATTCTGATCTTGCAGAAATAATTGATCAAATGAATGACACAGAGAGTAATTATCCTGATATATGTAAGGTATATGATATAACTGAGACTTATGGTTGCTCAGAAACACATGAAGGTCGTCATATTTATGCCATGAAAATTTCTGATAATGTAGAAGATGACGAAGATGAACCAAGTTTTTTAATGGTAAGCTGTCATCATGCACGAGAAATTGTTACTCCAGTGATTGCTCTTTATTCAATTGAGCAATTCACATCAGAATATGGAAGTGATCCAGATATTACTGCTGCAGTTGATGATTATGAGATATGGATTTCACCTGTATGGAATCCAGATGGATATGAATATTGCTATTATTATGATAACATGTGGAGAAAAAATAGATGTCCTCCAAATGGAGTAGATCTTAACAGAAACTACCCATTTGGCTGGAATTCAGGATGTTCAGGTAGTACTGATCCATACTCAGAAACATATAAAGGATCAAGTGCAGCATCTGAACCAGAAACACAAACAATGATTGCATTTACAAATGATAGACATTTTACAAAAGTTCTAGATTATCATTCATATGGTAGCGAGGTACTTTATGGGTATTGCTGTCATTCTCATCCATTTTCAAGTTTCTTTGAAACTGAGGCAGTCGCACTGTCAAATGCTGTAGGTTATAATGGCTATATAAGAGAACCAAGTGCAGAAGGAGAGCATTATGAATGGCAGATATGGGGAAATGGAACCTATGCAAATCTTATTGAAACCCATACTGAGTTTCAACCAAGTTATAGCAGTGCACTTTCTGAAGCTGAAAAGGTTTTTCCAGGTACTATGTGGATGCTTAAAAGACCAATTTCTGTTTGTGGACATGTTGTTGATTCAATTACTGGTGAACCATTAAATGCAGAAATTGAAATTGAAGATATTTCCTTTTCAAATGATGAATTGTTTTTTAGTGAACCTAATTTTGGAAGATATCATCTGTTTTTGCCTAGTGGGACATACAATATTAAATTTGAATGTGAGAACTATAACTCTCAAACTCATGGAGTAACAGTTACATCAACAAGTGAAGAGATATTAGAAGTAGAGCTTGCAAGAATAAATTGTCCCCCAAATAAACCATCTATAGATGGACCTTCAACAGGTAAAGCAGGAGAAGAACACACTTTTCAATTTACAGCAACAGATCCAGATGGTGATGATATCGATTACCACATTAGATGGGGTGATGGTAATGCCATAGATTGGGATGGACCTCATAAGTCAGGTGTAACTGTATCATTCAGTCATATTTGGGAAAGAAAAGGAACTTATGATATATGGGCAAAAGCAAAAGATGTATATGGTGAAGAAAGTACAATTGAAGTTTTTACAATAACAATTGAAAAGAAGAGTAAAAATATAATTGGTGAAACAAATATTTTCAGACTTTTAATATATAAGTTATTTCAAAATTTTCAGAAATTAATAACATAAAAGTAAATTAAAAAATCTGCTAATGAAAATACATAATTTTTAAGAATCAATCCTAGATTTAGAAACATTGCTTAATAAAATACCCAATGTCCTTTTCTTTAAACAAAATCTCAGCTTTTTCAGATTTTTTTTAATTTAATTATTTTTATTATGGACAATTTTACAGCAAGATTTATTGATAATTTCTTTCTTTTTTAATCCATAATATCAATTTTAATAACTAAAATTTTCTTAAAAAGTATTACAAAAAAGTAAGAAATGTTTACACTATTATTATATATTACTAATTCAATTAAGATATTAATCTAGGATGGATAAATTGGATGGGTGATACATTAAAAATTACTTGTAGTCTTGATATGGATATTTTTTCTAATTTTAGGAGGTCCAAATGAGAAAGGAGCCTCAAATAATTAAAGAATTAAGAGAAGAAGAAAGGCAGAGTAGGTTATATTGTAATACAAAAAAAATTAAAGCAACTTGAAAAATTTAAAAAAGTAACAGTCGGAAGAGAACTAAAAATGATAGAATTAAAAAAGAAAATTTATGAGGTAAATAAAAAACATAAAATTGAAACAAAAAATGAACATAAAATGGTTGAAAAATAAAACAACAGGTATTAATATGGTATTAAAATGTGTAAAAACTCCTCCTGAAATGAAACCGTTGTTTGAAAAAGCAGAAGCTTATGTAAAACAATATTTCTCAGATGAAAAACGGCAACCAAATTTAGGATCTATTACAATTGGTGGACAAAGATATATTCTTGTTAGAGCAACCTCCATGAGTGTTGAATTTTTAAAATTTATTAAAGATAAATATCCTGGTCTAGATGAAGAAGATGCATATGATGCTGCAGCAAAACTTCTATTTGATATGGCTCATTCAATTGGTAAATCAGATGCTAAAAATTTCCATGAAGCAATGAATGTGTCAGATCCAATCGCAAAATTATCCTCAGGCCCTATACATTTTGCATATACTGGCTGGGCTTTTGTGGATATTTTTCCAGAGTCAAAACCAAGTCCTGATAAAAATTATTACTTAATCTACGACCATCCACAATCTTTTGAAGCAGACTCTTGGATTGATAGTGAAAAAAATGTAGATAGACCAGTATGTTTTATGAATTCAGGATACTCATCAGGCTGGTGTGAAGAAAGTTTTGGTGTAGAACTTGTGGCAAAAGAAATTCTTTGCAGAGGAAAAGGTGATGATTACTGTAGATTTATAATGGCTCATCCTGATAAAATAGAAAAATTTGTAGAAGATTATAAGCAAGCTCATCCTGAACTTTTCAAAAAAGAAAAAATAATTCAATAATATGATAAGGTGAATAAAACGGCTAAAAAAATATACGATAGTGTACTTACAAGACTTGCAATAGAAGTGCCTTTATTTGCAGAATCAGTTTTAAATAAAGCTTTAAAAAATATTGGCACAAATCCAAATGATGTAACAGCTTTTGAAATGAAGATTGCAATAGAAAAACATATTGAACCTTTTTTACGCGAAAATTTAGAAATTAATAAGGGATTACAAGAACTAGGAGCAGGTATTATTATTTATAATAACACTGGAAAAATTCAATATTATTCACCAGTAATTAAAAAATTAATACCAGATATTAATAGCCGTTTGTTTTTAATAAATAAACTAATTACCACAGATATAATTCAATTCGAAGATAAATCAATAAAAATCTTAAAAATTCCAATAATAAATAAAGAAGGAAAAATAAATCATACTATCTGTTTTGTTAATGATATAACACTTGACTTAAAACTTGATGAAGAAATATATTCAGCATATAATCAAATAAAAAAACAAAACGAGGAGTTAATTAAAATAAGAAATGAATTGCAAGAATATGAGAAAGTAATTGATGAAAAATATAAATTTATTGAAAAAAGTGAACTTGCAACCTTGAACATTATGGAAGATCTTCAAGAAACAATTAATGAATTAGAAAATGCTAAAAAAGAAATACATGACCTAAATAAAAATCTTGAAAAAAAGGTTGAAGAAAGAACTGAAGAAGTGCATCAATTATTAAAACAGAAAGATGAATTTATTCAGCAATTAGGTCATGACCTAAAAACACCACTTACTCCACTTAATACACTTTTACCTATAATTGCTAAAAAAACAAAAGACAAGGAGCTTAAAAAAATGATTGATATAACTTATTCAAATACAAAACAAATCACAAAACTTGTAAAAAATACACTAGAACTTGCTAAATTAAAAACAACAAAAAATGATTATAAACTTAAAGAAACAAACTTACTTAATGAAATAAATAAAGTAATTGATAGTAATAAGCTAATAATTGACAATAGAAAAATAACTATTGAAAATAGATTAGAAAATAATCTTTTTGTAATGGCTAATAGCTTTCAAATAGAGAGCTTGTTTGAAAATCTTTTAACTAATGCAATTAAATATATGAAAAAAGGAGGAGGTATTATAAAAATAGATTCAAGAAAAGAAAATGGATTTGTTGAAGTTATTATAAAAGACGATGGAATAGGACTAACGGAAGAAAATATTAATAAAATTTTTAATGAGTTTTACAAAGCTGATTGGTCAAGGCATGATATGGAGTCTACTGGTCTTGGACTCTCTATTTGTAAAAAAATTGTTGAAAGACATGGTGGAAAGATATGGGTGGAAAGTGAAGGATTAGGAAAGGGATCAACCTTCCACTTTACATTAAAAACAGATAATAGAAAAAATAATTAATTAATATTATATGTAGGAATTGAGAGGTTGGGAAGTATGGTTAAAAACATAATGGTAGTTGATGATAATCCAGATTTACTCTTTTCAGTAAAATATGGACTTGAAGATATTGATTCACAATACAAGGTAACATCTGCTGAAAACGGGAAAAAACTTTTTAATATTCTTAATAGTGATAATAATTTTGATGTTATTTTACTTGATATAATGATGCCGGAAATGAGTGGATGGGAAGTCTATGACAAACTTAAAGAAGATGAACACTGGAATAAAATACCAGTGATTTTTATAACAGCAAGAAATGATAAAATTTCAAAGAATGCTGGATCTTTTTTAGGCGAAGATTTCATTGAAAAACCTTTTGAAATTACGGATTTGAAAAATAGAATTGATAAGGTTCTTGAAAAAAATAAAAATTGATTAAACAAGGTTAAAGAAATTAAAAATGGTATGCAAAGAAGATTCAATTATTTTTTTATATGATGATAAATTTGGAGAGCTAAGAGGTCTTCCGTCTGTTTCATTTGATCTAATTATGAAACTTGAGGAAATTAGAGAAAAAACGAAATAGAGAGATTAAACAAACTAAAAAATTACTTGAGATTTTTCATATCTTCTTCTATCATTTTTTCAAGTTTCTTATCAACTCCCTGTTCTCTTGAAATATTTTGCATATCAGTGATTATATTTTCCCAAAGAACTTGTTGTTGTAATGCATAATCCCACATATCAAGCCTTTTTGAACCATCTGCTTTTTTGAATTCTTCTATATAATCTTTTTTATCTTTTTCTTCCATAAATAATCACATATACTATTCTTCTTGCTTAATGATTTGACCTTTTTTCATGTTCTCTATCTGCGCAATATTTGACATTTCAGTAATAGATTCTTCCCATAGACTAACTTGGTCCAATGCATAATACCACATATCAAGCTTTTTTGTAATATCTGCCTCTTTGAAATCTTCAAGGAATTTTTTTGTGTCTTCTTCGTTCATATATAATATTCATATATGTAATGGACTCTTATATTTTTTTATCTTATTTTGTAATTTATTCATTAATAAGATTCATATTGCTAGGTTTTATGGAAAAGATTATAAGAAAAAATCACCTTAGGAATATATAAGGGGAGCTTTATTTGTCTAACTATAAAGTTGATATAAAAAAATTATTTAAGAAAAATACTAGTGGTAATAAAAGAGCAGAGATATGGGCAGAGATTACTGATCTAGAAAATTCTACAACTATGAACAGGCGAATATGGTGGGAAGATGAAAAAGGTGTTCATCATGATGAAACACCAAATTTACCCTTTGATGTTAGAGAAGCAGTAGACAATGCATGGCTTGAAAAAAAAAGGAAATGGTGATTGTTAGTTTATTACCATTAGAAAATATTATAATTCATAAAGATAACTTTATTATAACAAATTCTGCTCATATATAGCGTTTGATTTATAATATATAAAGTATATTTATGAACAATAATATATATGGTTATTCGGTGTTTGAAAATGAAATTTTATAAAAAACTATTACTTTTTTCAGTTGTTTTTATACTTCTTCCAAGTTATGGAGTAAGTTTATCAGTAAAAGATAGAAATGAAATCAAAGAAACTAAATATGTTTCATTACTTGATGGTAGCAATCTTGAGGTTTTTGATGGTTTTAAGATTCTATATATTAATGGTTCTTACTATGAAATGGGATATCAACATGGTTTTTTATTAAGTAGTGAAGTACAAGAAAATGTTAGAGCATTTATTGATCGTGCAGAATTCTTATCATCATATGAAGAGCATCTAAATATTTGGAATAAAACAAAACCATATGTTCCCTCTTGCTTTATAGAAGAAATGAGAGGAATAGCTGATGGAGCAAACATATCATTTGAAGATTTGGCAGTTACATATATGGCACCACTTTATTCTGATTTGAGATGTTTTTCGTTTGCTGCATGGTCAAATGCTACAATTGACGGGAAGCTTTATCATATACGCAGTCTTGATTATGCTTTGCTAATTAAAGATCCAATATCTGGCAAATATACACAGGAAAATTCAGTAATCATAGTAAGAAAACCTGAAAATGGGTTAAAATCTATTAATCCAACTGTTTCAGGGTGGATAAATTTTTATGAGGGGATTAATGAAAAGCAGGTATCAATAAGTGTACAAATCTGTTGGAGCAATGATAACAATTTAAAGGGAATACCTGTAATATTTAGAGTTCAAAAAGCACTTGATTGTGCAAATGACATAAACGAAGCAATAGATATTTTGACGTCAAATAAAACTCTTGGCTGGAACTTTATTGTTTCAGATGCAAAAACTTCTGAAGCATATGCTGTTGAAACAACTGCAAATTATTCATATGTTGGAACCTGGGATAATCCTGTTGAAAAAAAATATCCTTATTGGGAAATTGCAAATGTTGTTAGACGTACCAATTTCTTTATAGAACCTGAAATTGCTGCAACACAAAGAAGCTATTACAATACTCGAGGTGTAGTAAGTATTCTTAATTTTTTAGCAGGCAATGATTTCTTTTTTCTCTTGTGGAGAAAATATAAATCAATGAGCAAAGAAATTGAAATAAATCTTGGTAATATAAACTTAAATACTAGCATTCATCTTTTAAGAAAGGTCTATAGTGGAAAAACAGACATTATATTATTCTTTTTTATTAAATTTTATAGAAGCGGGATATTTTGTGATTTTCATCAATGGTCAGTATGTCCAGAAACAGGCGAATTTGTAATATCCTTTGCTGATGCAACAACCAATTCCCATAAAACTAAACTTTTTTATTTTAACATATACAATCTTTTTGAAAAATAAGAAATGGATTATTGGGTAGGATTATTGACAATTCCTGTGAAAAGAATGGTTCCTGTTTCCTTGTGTTTTATAAGATATAAAAATGGATGATCTGCGTTAAAAACAACTCTACTATCACCATTAACTGCTGATTTCATCATAACTACTGCTGTTGCGGCAGCCGCTTCTGTTCCTTCCTCATTTACATCAATAAATGCCTTATGAACAACTTTTGAAATGAATAGTTCTCTTAGACCAGTCATACCTGAAAAATCGGCTTTATCAGATAAAAATGCTTTTTCCATTCCAAGATTTATCAAATAATCATTTAAAATGTAATTTCCGGTTTCAACCTTGAATTTTGGAAGATAGATATCTAGTTCCGTCTCAGACATTGAACTTATCCAGTCTGTAAGTTTATCATTATCAATCGTACTAATGATATCAGATAAATCAATATTATCTTTAGGAAGAATAACCACCATTGAAATATCATCGCCTGCATATGGAAGATCTAAAATTTGCAAATCATCTGTTTCAGTGTAATTAAATAAATCTTCTGTATGTATCAAAGACATTGTAGGAACACTTATGATATTTCCTAAATTATCTTCAAAATCTCTGTCGGTAGTATTTTTAGAATCAAATTGCACCTTCCAGATTCCTTTAAAATAAATTGCGTTTGTAAGAATTAAGGCAGTAAATGGTGTAATGTATTCCTTTTTAATTAAGTCTTTAATTAATCCATTTGTTTGATTTTCAACCCATTGATTTATAATTTTCACAGTTTCTTCTGCTTTATTAAAATCAACATCTGTTGCATTTCCATGGTAATAATTTCTAATAATATCTAAGTAAATCTCAAGTAAGCTAATATTTTTTGAAACCCATAACGCATTTGCAGTGCTAATATTATATTCAACATTTATGTTAAAATAATTATATAACATATCTACATATTGATGAAATGAGTCATTATCCTGCTCAATATTCAAAACATCTGCCATTTCTTCCGCGGTAAGCCCTCTAGCTCCCTCATAAGTCATTGCAAGAGCAGTAAATATTGAATATGGGGATAAGAAAATGTTGTTATCAATATTTGGATCATTAAACATCTGTCTAAATAAATTAAAACAAAATGAATTTACTGCATCATCAAATGAAGAAATATTTCCGGTAATAATTAATGGTTCATCAGAGGAGGTATCTTCCTTTTTATCAATTGGTTTATCAAAATTATAATTATAAACAAAAAAAGCTGCTCCAAGTATTATTATTAAAACAATTATTGCCAATGGTTTTTTATATTTCATGATTACCACAAATAAAACGTATTATTATAATTACTATATATAAAACATGTTTATGTTTGGTAAATACCAAACAAGAACATTTCATCTTAAATAAAATACTAAAATAAATGGTGTAAAAATAATTATCAACCTAATGGGCCTAAAATACCACCTATATATAAGATAGCAGTTGCACTACCTGCAACTAAAATATTATCATCGATAGGCCCGAATTCATATCTTTCAAAAAAAGAAGCAAATATTGCTGCAATAATTCCCCATAAAGGAATAGAAGGATTACCGGTATTTGCAAAATAATAACCAATAGGAATACAGACACCCATCATGTATATATTTCCAATTGGGTGTTTTCTTCTTTCTTTAAATGCAACATTTCTAACAATCCCTGTAATCCCATCTCCAAATGCAATAAATGCAGGAGGAATAATTGCTATCCATGGATCACCATATATTTGCCAAAGAATAAATATTGCAATTCCCCACATAAAACAAAAGCTTACATCATTAAAATCATTTCCAGTTTGAAACCAATAAAAACTGTTTCCTCTTCTGTGGGCATTATAGGTAATTATACCCATAAGAACACCGGAAAATAGTGGAAGCCACGGATTTGAAAATAAAAAAGGAACAAGTAAAACAACAACTCCACCTGCAAAAATGTGAATTATTTTTCTGTTATAATAAATAGCAACCTTATCATTTAGTCTCTTTTTAAGCATGTATTCATATAATTTTTTTGTTGAAAAAATAACAGTAAATGCATAACCTGCAAGGATAAACATGGAAACTATTTCTATAATTATTGTTTGTTCCAGCATTGGCCACGAAATATATTCATCTTATTTAAATTTAGTAGAATTAACGCTTAAAAAGGCATCAACGAAACATATATAAAAGAGAGGCTAATGCCTTAAATAGCAAAATAAGAAAAATAAGAAGACTAACTTTTTGTTTTTTTTCTTTTGTAAATATAAAAACTCCAAAAGCAATAGGAGGAATATTATGAACGGAAAAGTAAAATGGTACAACCCAAGAAAAGGGTATGGTTTTGTAGAAGGTGAAGATGGAAAAGATATATTTATTCACAGAACAGCTATACCTCAAGGAACCTTCCTAAATGAGGGAGATACAATAGAATATGAAATTGAAGAAACAGATAGAGGCCCAAAAGCAATTAACATTAAAAAAGAAGAAACATCTTAAATTTAAAAGTTAATTTAAAATTAAAGGTTAAAATCTTAACATTCCTGAATTTTAAATTATTTTTTACTAATTTTTTTATCTTTTTTAAAACACTCATTACATATAGTATTGCCATAAGGTATTCTTTTACCACAAACACTACATTTTCCACGATATATTCTCTTGAAACCAACACTTATCTCATGATGTTTGGTTATCCAGTTAAACATTAATCCTTCTCTGTGAATCTTAGATTTCATCTTTACCCCTCACTATATGATGTTTTCATATTTAAATTTGAAAATGTTTTTTTAACAAATTTAAAAAGTAAAATCAAATTTTGCTTTAAAACGTTTTGCAGAAATTATTTTTATAAGGAAAAATACTTAAATAACGGCAATATAAAGCCGATTCAATTAGGTAATGTCTTATGAAAGCATTTGTTACTGGTGGTGCAGGATTTATTGGAAGTCACCTTGTTGATAAACTTATTTCCAATGAATATATTGTTACAGTATTTGATAATCTTAGCTCTGGGAAAAAAGAATTTTTAAATCAACATTTTGAAAATAAATTATTCACCTTTATAAATGGAGATTTAATAGATTTAAAAGAGTTAAAAAAAGAAATAATTGGTCATGATGTAGTTTTCCATATAGCAGCAAATCCTTTTGTAAGGCTAGGTGAAAAAAAAACAAGGCTTGATTTAGAACAAGGAGCAATTGTAACTTATAACGTACTTGAATCAATGAGAGTCAATGACATTAAAAAAATTGTTTTTTCATCAAGTAGTGTTGTCTATGCTGAAACTCCTCCAATATCAATTCCTGAAAGCTATGGCCCAACCCTTCCAATTTCAATGTATGGAGCTGGAAAACTTGCAGCAGAAGGATTGATCTCTGCTTTTTGTGGAACATTTGGTTTTCAATCATGGATTTTTAGGTTTGCAAATATTGTTGGAATTAGAGGAACACATGGAGTAATTGTTGATTTTATCGATAAACTTAGGAAAAATCCAAAAGAACTTGAGATACTTGGTGATGGTAAACAACAGAAACCATATCTTTATGTTAGCGATGTTGTCGATGGAATGCTTCATGGTTTTAAACACTCTAAAGAACAAATCAATTTGTTTAATTTAGGATGTGATAGTAATACAACAGTTACAAGGATAGCAGAAATGGTTGTAGAAGAAATGGGACTTAAGGATGTAAAATTTAAATATACAGGTGGTAAAAGAGGATGGGCAGGAGACGTTCCACGTTTTCAATTGGATTCGGCAAAAATAAATAAGATTGGATGGAATGAAAAATATACATCTGATGAGGCAGTAAGAAAAGCTATAAGAGAAACACTTGATAACTCATAAGATTATTAGAGGAATGAAGTTATGATAATTTCACGTTCTCCTGTAAGAATTACACTTGGCGGTGGTGGGACTGACCTTGCATCATATTATTCAAAATATGGTGGTGCATTAATTGCTGCGGCTATTGATAAATACACTTTTGTTACTGCTCATACTAGATTTGATGAGGATATAAAACTTAATTATTCAAAAACTGAGCAAATAAAAAGTGTTGATAATATTGAGCATAATATTTTTAGGGAAGCATTAAAACTATTAAAAATAAAAAATGGA
>Ga0209427_10007101_pt1 | contig 12705 bp, 10 predicted proteins | sample DeeMarSWOR136_30_FD_187465 | JGI IMG/M metagenome (GOLD analysis project Ga0209427, IMG submission 187465) | Marine sediment microbial communities from White Oak River estuary, North Carolina - WOR-1-36_30 (SPAdes) (version 2) | ecosystem: Environmental > Aquatic > Marine > Intertidal zone >... | reverse complement strand
TAAGGGTGCTAACCTCCATAAGCAGCAGTCGCTCCACGAGGCACGGCTCGTCATAGGCCGTGGTATGGGCCGCCCACTCCACGGCCTCCTTCACAGCTTCATAGGCCGCCTGATGCTCTCTGTGGTAGTCGAAGGGCAGGTGGGTGACCACAACCCTCGGCCTCTTCTCCACGATCACGTCCGAGACGCGCCTGATGAGATGGACGCTGTTCTCGACATAGAGATCATCGAACACGGTGGGCTCCCCGATCCCCAGGGCTCTGGCGGCGGAGAACAGCTCCTCCCGCCTCTCTGGGGGGTTGCACGTCAGGCACAGCACGTTAACCGGAGCGTCGGCAGCGTGGGCGGCGAGCGTCCCGCCGCACCCGAAGGTCTCGTCGTCTGGGTGAGAGACTATGGCTAACAATCCGCGCCTCATGGACACCGGTTGATCCATGTCTGGGTCCAATATATAGTTGACCGGCTCTGGCAAGTCTTATCTAACGATTCGACACCCAAATACACGTTCTGAGTGATCGATTTGATCGAGATAAGGTTCCACGGAATGGGTGGACAGGGAGCCGTCATGGGCGCACTCATGCTCGCTGAGGCGGCGTTCAGTGAGGGTAAGCACGCCCAGAAGATTCCCGTTTATGGTGGCATGCGGCGAGGAGGAGACGTCACAGTCTTCCTCAGGCTCGACGACAAGCCAATTAGGCGCACGAGCGGCATCTATGAGCCCGATGCGTTGGTCGTTCTGGACCCAACCCTTACGTCCCACGAGACGGTGACGAAGGGGCTGAAGCGAGGCGGCACGGCCATACTCAACGACACGAGGAGCCCCGCCGAAGTAGACCTCGGCGTCAGGCTGTCAAAAGTGGCGACGGTAGACGCCACGAGCCTCAGCACAGAGATATTCGGGGTCCGGGCCATACCCATCACCAACACCATAATGATGGGCGCGGTAGCCAAGGCCACGGACTGGGTCAAGCTGGAGTCGCTGTACGAGCCCATAAAGCACACGTTCCCCGGTAGGATAGGCGAGCTCAACGTCGACGCCTGCAAGAAGGGGTACGCGGCTGCGGAGGTGGCGTGATGGCCCAGGTGGTGAGGGCGTTCGCCCCCAAGGCGGACCACGACAAATGCATAGGCTGCGGCCAGTGCGAGACCTACTGCCCCGAGGGCACGGTCATGCTCAACGACGACAGGAAGCCCGTCTTCGACTACAGGTACTGCAAGGGCTGCGGCGTCTGCGCCAACGAGTGCCCTGTAGACGCCATAGCGATGGTGAAGGAGGGTGCACAATGAGCTTCACACGGATGATGGAGGGAAACGAGGCCGCGGCATGGGGGGCCAAGCTAGCCAGAGCCGAGGTGGTGCCCGCCTACCCGATAACGCCGCAGACCGAACTCATTAGCCACATCGCCACCCTCATCGAGAACGGTACCATGAAGGCCGAATACATCAAGGTCGAGGGGGAGCACACAGCCATGGCAGCCGCCATAGGCGCCTCCGCCGCCGGAGCCAGGGTGTTCACCGCCAGCAGCAGCCAGGGCGTCTGCTACATGGAGGAGGCCCTATGGATGCCCCCCGGCCTCAGGCTTCCCATAGTCATGTGCTTCGTCAACAGGGCGATAGCGCCAATAGGCGGGCTCCGCCCCGACCACAACGACAGCCTGCTCCAGCGAGACAACGGCTGGATACAGCTCTACTGCGAGAACAGCCAAGAGGCCCTGGACACCATACTGATGGCCTACAAGATAGGCGAGAACAGAGACATCTATCTCCCCGTGGCTCCCTGCTACGACGGCTACTTCGTGTCAGCCACGGCAACCCCTACAGTGGTCCCCGACCAAGAGAAGGTGGACAAGTGGCTGCCGCCTTATAAGCACGAACTTTACAGCCTACACCCTGACGACTTTAGGCGGCCCCCACGCCCCATGAACATAGCCGAAGGCCGATACGAGGTTCAGAAAGCCCACGAACGAGCCAAGCAGGTCATCGAGGACGTTGACAGGGACTTCAAGAAGGTCTTCGGGAGAGGCTACGACGGGTTCATAGAGGAGTACAGGTGCGAGGATGTCGACGCCGTGCTCATAACCATGGGCAGCATGACGGGCACAGCCAGGGACGTAATAGACATGATGCAGGAAGACGGCAAGCGGATTGGGCTTGTGAAGCTCAAGGGCTTCAGGCCTTTCCCAAGCGAGGAGTTCAGAGAGATCGCCAAGAAGTACCAGGCGATAGCCGTCGTTGACCGGAACACCAGCTACGGCTCAGCCGGGGGAGGAATAGTGTCGATGGAGCTAGCCCGCGCCCTCTACCCCATGGACGACAGGCCGCTGCTGCTGAACTTCCACGTCGGCCTCGGCGGAAGCGACGTCACGCTACGCCAGATAGAGTACATGGCCGACAAGACCCTGGAGGCTGCGGCGAAAGGCAAGGTTGACGAGGCCGTGGACTGGGTTGAGCTCCACGACCTAGGGGAGGTAATGTAGATGAACGAGGCGTTCGATAGAAGGTACGAGGAGAACATGCTCCAGGGCGGCACCACGTGCTGCCCCGGCTGCGGCGGCCCCCTCTTCTGGAAGATGGCGCTCCAGGCTCTGGGGCCCCGGACAGTGATCTACGGCGACGGGCCGTGCGCCATGTGCGCCATCAGGAACATCAAGATACCCACGTTCAACCTCCACTTCAGCTTCGTCGCAGACGGAGCAACAGGCATAGTCAACGCCTTCAAGGCCAAGGGCTGGGACGACATCACCATAGTCAGCTCGGCCGGGGACGGCGCCACAGGCGACATAAGCTTCGGAAAGCTGTCGGCGGCGGCCGAGCGCAACGAGAACATGATCCAGATATGCGTCGACAACGAGGCGTACATGAACACGGGCATCCAGAAGAGCGGCCTCACACCCTACGGCGCCTGGACCACAACCACCCCCGGCGGCAAGGAGAGCAACAAGAAGGACGTGCCCCTCATAATGGCCGCCCACGGCATACCCTACATGGCCACCGTCAGCGTAGCCTACCCCAGGGACCTCCAGGAGAAGCTGAGGAAAGCCAAGGAGATAGAGGGCTTCAAGTACATCCACGCCGTTATCCCATGCCCCACGGGCTGGAGGTTCGACCCAGCCAAGGCGGTGGAGGTCTCCCGCCTCGGCGTGGACACGTGGGCGTGGCCCCTCTACGAGGTAGAGGAAGGCGTCCTCGGCATGAGCAGGAGGCCAGAGCAGAAGCCAGTCACAGAGTACCTCAAGGCGCAGGGAAGGTTCAGGAGGCTCAGCGAGGAGCAGATAGAGTACGTCCAGGCCACGGTGGACGAGCGGCGCACGAACCTCCTGGCCATGGAGGGTAAGAGGATAATCCTCTAACTCATACTCTTACCTTACACACAACTGTCGAAGAAAAATCCAGAATGAGTGCGCGAGATAGCCCAGAATCTGGTGGAGTATGGGTCTCCAAATAAACCTCCATTATTTAATGGACCTACGCGTAAGCGAGAATCTACAAATTATTTTTAAAAACATAGGTGTTACATTTAGCTTGTGGCTCCGCATGAGGAAAACATTCCCCATTCTAATTTCTTTTATCTTATTGTTCTTGGGCTCCATACCTCATTTTGCTTATGGAGCTGAATACGATCTCTCGGTCTCCAGCAGCCTGACAACTGCTTCAATTAACCTGAGCAGCCAAGGAATGGGAGACCAACCATTCTCTATCACCGGTGGAACCGTGACTTGGGGGGACTACCCCTACGTTACTCTAGAATTTGATATACAGGTGTCCGGAAACGTCCCCGAGAATCCAAGCCAGCCGGATGTTCTAGCCCGAGGCACGGTTTACATCACGACGGGAGAAGGGCTCTATGTAGATTATACTATAGAACCGAACAATGTTCGAATTCCCTTTACCGCTCACGCAGTCGTGAAGATCCACCGTTATAGCGAGGTGGGTGACAGGCAGTTGGTCGTCGATGCACATGCGGGAGGGGAATCCGCTCAGACCACTGTCAACCTCAAGCTGACCCGAAGCAAGGTCTCAATCTCGCTGAAAAAACCAGAGGAAAACGACCACTTTCAAAGTGACAACATAAGAATCGAAGGGAGCATAGACCCCCCGGTGGGAGGCGTCGTCGTAAACCTTGACCTCTACCACAAGTACCCGGAGCTGAGGACACAGGAGCAGATATCTGGCTATCGTTCGGGCATCCAGCTTCGGGGGATGACAGTAACGAAGCCCGATGGAAGCTTCGTGATCGACTCAACCACGGGGGCTTTCGAACGTTTCCCTCTATCGGGTATATCGATAAGCGCCATAAAGGAGGGTGTCTGGTATCTCCACTTCTTCACCAATGGACTAAAACTCTACGGGGATGACCTGAAACGGGTCGACTACCAGAGGCCGATGGCAACGGCATACGGCGCCGTGAAGACCTATGACGTCGATTACACTGGGATACCGCCTGACGGCGGCGATGTCCCCACGGAGCATGTCCGGAAGTTCATCCTGGCTGTGCCTGAGATCGAGCTGAGGATAGAGGGTGGAAACCCGCTCTACCCTGCAGAGCAGATAGGGCACAACGTCTTCAGGAGAAAGGTTGACCTCCCACGCTTCGAAGTGACTGTTAGTGGAAGCTCTCATGAGCTTGTGGCCGCAGGAGTAGCAGAGATCAGACTAAGTTTCAATAGGCCAGGGAGATTCACGGCCGACGGACAGTCTGTAAAAAGCACTGCCACACAGGAGGTTAACTACCATACTATGCCTGTTTCTACAATTAAGTTCCAGAAGGACAGCGAGATAGAGTCCACGGAGATGCGTGAACCCGGTGAAGAGTACAAGGTCATTGAGAGCACCTGGGTGGCGACATGGGATTGGCGAGGCGATTACGGCGGAGGCGTCACAGGTGACGTGGCAAAAGAGATACCTATAGGAATATACGGAGTTCAGGCCGTACTCTGGGACGTAAAAGGCAACAAAGCCCTTAAGGCTTCGACACCCAAGAGCAGCTACGTTCCAGGCTTCGACTCATTCTTCGTAATCTACGACTTCGATCCAAAAGATAAACTGGTGACAGAGCAGAGCTACACGGACCTGGTTGTATATCCACCTCATACGTACGGGGAGTGGTGGACCAGAAGAAACTACAAACTACATCAGTACGATATCGATGTCCTGGCGCTTTCTCTAAAGAAGATACAATACTATGGTGCATGGACCCCAACCGGTTACAGGAATCTATTCAGAGAGGACATTACCAGTCCGGACACGATAATGCTGGACACTGCCCTGGCGATAACCAACGACATCATCAGTGGCTTGAGAGGTCAGGTAATAAGGTACGACCCTGCGCTGAAACATGGTTTTTATGACACAGAGACTGCAAGAAGCGAGGGGCGGGGCATATGCACAGATGCGGCTGCTATCGAGATGGAGTTCCTCAGAGCTGTAGGCATTCCGTGCAGATACGTGTCAGGCAGATGCCATCACGTGGTTTCTGGAAGGACCGCGCCAGTTGGGCACGCTTGGGTGGAAGTATGGGACAAAAAAACCCAGAAATGGTACAACTTTGATCCTACAAATCGCTGGGCGGGCCAGACGGCGATCGACTACATGGCAGGTGTGCTAACAAACCCAAGTTACGGGCAGTATTATCCTGCAGACGGGGCACCTCTCAGAGGCGCCGGAATCGTACCTCTAGGCACATACGAAGGATACTTCGTTCTTACGGAAGACCCGATCTCTAAGGCTGTCGTAAACAGGTATAAGGAATATTCGTATATTGCGAGTATAGAGAACAGCAGACTAGATAGGGGTCCTGGCACCCTCCCAGAGCACTATGAACCCGGGGACATTGTGTCTTTCGAATGCGATGTCATGAATCCCGGAGTACTGCCTCTGGAGACAGGCAGTGTCAAAGCGAATCCGCATATAAGAGTACAGCTCATACAGTCGCGCCTATCTTACGTTGGTCGCGGATCCACCATCGTAAAAAGCTATACCACCATTGACGAGAGACCCCTTCCTAATATCAACGCCGGAGGCTCGGCGCATTATACGCTGAGTGCCCCTCTGCTCCAGGAGACCCTCATGTCGCCGATGCTCAGGATTGAAGTTTATTACATATTCAATTATTTCATAGGTTCACGAACATTTACGAAACCTGCTATAATGGACTCTCAAGAGATCGTCATCCCCTTTAAAGGGCCATCCACTCCCTCCCTGGAGACCGACGGCGAGGTTCATACTCTCTTGGTACCATCTAGGACCGAGACTGAAGTAGGCGATGAAAACTTCACGAGCACTGAGCTCTATGCCTTCGAAAATCTGCTTCTGAGAAGGACGAGCCAGGGTGAAGGCTCCGAGGCAAGCCGCGAGAACTTCATGCTTACAGGTGTAGCGCAATCAACTGACTTCTCACTCAATTGGCCAGTAGAGGACATCGGCGAGTCTGTGTACCTGCCTGACCGGGGGACATTCTCAACAGACACCTCTGGGATTAACGTAGAGACCAGTCAGATAGGGGTCACCCGAGATGGGAGCATTACTGTTTACACGTTCTCGCCTAAAATACTCGTCTCCTCGATCAACTTTGGAGATATTCGTGGAGAGAGGCTGTGTGAGATAACCGCAGAATGGTCGGAAAACGTGGTTCCAGGCGAGAAGGTGGAATTTAGGATATACTCCGAAGCCTTCGAAGGAGAAGACTTGCCCGAACACTACCTCGAGCTGGCACTTCTCAACCTGAACGAGAGGGGCGTCAAGCTTGTCAGCGTCGAGCCCAGCATACCTCAAAACATTTTCTCAAGTGACCGCGAAGATGCAGAGATCACGTTTTGGAATGACGCGCCAATCGAGCAGTCCGCGGAGGTCTATCTGGAGATCTCTGGGCCGGCCACGTATTATAACACTAGCCGAGACATCCTGTTCAACGAATCCAGAGTGGTCACAATCACTTCAGGCTCATCTCAGACATTGACGATTCCGCTGGACCATGACTACACACCCATTCAGCTGCCTTGGGAACTGATCTACAGCGTCGAAGGGGGGCCTGCGGGAAGAATCCCCCTTTTCCAAGAGTATCCCATACGCATCGATGTTGAGGAGACGCAGCTGGAGCCCGGGGTCCCTGGAAGCCTGGAACTGAACATCACAAATATCTCAAACTATGAAGTTGAAGATGTTAATGCGGCCATCGATGTCACCAATGGATTGTTAGCTATGGATGAGCGGGCCACTCGGAGTCTGGGAACGCTGGGCCCGGGTGAGAGTAGACTCCTACTCTGGAGCATCGAAGCCGGTGACACGAGATACGTGACGATAAGCCTCGGCATCGCCTCAGGCTCTAAGCATGTCAACGGTGCAGAATTCGACCTCCAAGTAAAAGGGAACGGCATACTGGATCTCGATGACGTCATCATCCAAGCCCAGCCCTCCCAGGGGGGAGAGCTGAAGACCATCGAGTTCGATGTTAAAGTGGAGAACGTCGGTCTGTACGACTCACTCCCATCCTGGATCGAGTTTGAAACGGCTGAGGGAGTATCCGAGCAGGGCGAGATATATGTGAGCCAGCTCGGGGCGGGAGAGGAGACCAGCATAAGGGGCAGCATACAACACAGTTTGGGTAGGAGCTTCTCTGTGGCTCTCAACGTCGTGGACGGTCAGGGGGTGAAGTCGTCTTCGACGCTATTTGTGGAGATGGGAGATGAAGCTTCAGGTTTCAGCTTCCTGGGTTATTCCTATCTGGTGATGCTCATCCCCGCACTGGAGGTGATTCTCATTGTTATGTCAAGGAGGAGGGAATGATGTCTTATGATGAATGAAGGCCCAACATCGGAAGAGAATGAACCCAAGGCCGAGTCAGGCGGTGGCGGTTCAAAGGGATTGGCTACTTTGTTCCGCATTCTCGGCGGCCTCTTGATCGTCGCGTCCATCATGCTGCCCTTCATGAGTCTCAGCGGGTACTCTCTCTATGGAAAAACGTCTGGCATGGCGCCTGACATCGTGGCTATGTACAAATATTTCATTCTGAATTATCAGGTCGTTACACCGGGAGTGATAATTGCGTACTCGCTTCTCATTGTTGGTGCCATAGTTATTGTGTTGGGGGGTCTGCTCTCCTTCATCAACGGCGCGAAGGGCGGGGCTGTTGGCCTCGTGGGTGTCATTTTTGAGGTAGCCGCGTTTTCGCTTTTCTCAGGCTTCTCTCCTCAGATGATTATCTTCGCTGGGCCCGGATACTATGCCGCCCTATCAGGCTCCATAACGGCAATCGTTTCAAAATGGGCAGTAAAACAATAGCGAACTGAAAGTATACGAGAGCACCACGACAAAATAATTGATATGGAGGGGGCAGAATGCTTTGCACTCTTTTTTATTTTAAAAGGGAAAAAAGCCCAGAGACCTCCCTCAAATCCCTATGCTTAGAACCAACGCAGAGCGTAGGATACGAATAGGTTCAATATCTCAAGCGCAGGTACACTGGTTTATCGATAAAGCCTTAGTATAAACCAAGAGGGTGGTGAGGCGTAAAAGATTTTTTAAAATAGTAACCCAGCACATACCGTTAGTTTTCATCTCCTTTCTGTGGCTATTCGATAATTTTATCGTTTACTGGCAGTCAGCGTATATTGATTGTTCGATAAAGTTGATTTTTAAAAGGTTGGAAGGGTCTCCAAATAATCTTCCATTATTTAGTGTCCTAGCGCTTTTAGGATATGATAAAAGAAAACAGCTTGATTATAGAATTTAATATGAAATGAATATAAATATTTTTAAATATTTCACGAGACGTTTCTCATCTATTCTGATGGAAGCGACTCGAAGTGGATGAGGAATCGAGTCAAACTGAAGAGACGAGATCTGTTGGGTGGTTATTCCTTCCATCCATAGTCCTAAGCCGCTTAGCAACGACAACACCTAGTATAATTATGACGCTCCTCCTGATTGAGATCGGGCTCACCTTCGGGCTTCCTGTCGGAGTAACTGGACAGCTATCAACTGCAGGTTCAATCGCCTCATTCGTCTCGGCCCTGATCATGGGCGTACTGAGCGTCAGATACAAGCACAGATCCCTGCTCATGATCGGTCTCCTCATATACAGCCTATCGTTATTGGGCCGTGGCCTAGCCCCGAACTTCATCCTATTCCTATTGTTCAGCATTCTAGGCGGGTTGGGGGGACCCATGATTACGCCAATGACGAATACCCTCGTCGCCAAGCATCTGCCCTTGCAGAAGCGGACTCGTGTTTTCGGGCTGCTCGTTGCCGCCGCTTCGTTTTCTTGGGTCATCGGCTTTATAATAATCCGCTTCATCAGCGACATTGGGGGGTGGCGGTTCCCGTTCCTCGTCTATGCGCTTCCTCTTCCTCTACTGGGCCTATTATTGGCTTTTAAAGGCCTCCCACCTGAATCAGGGGGTTCACAAACCCCTTCAAGCACAGGCAGTTTAATCGAGGGTTACAGAGGAGTTCTCTCAAGCAGATCGGCCGATGCCTGTCTAGTGTGCGATGCCCTCTCATGGGCAGTTTGGTCGGGCTTTACCCTTTATGGCGCCTCTTTCTACAGGCAACAATTCATTGTTTCCATAGGAGCGGTTACTTACCTTTTGATGGGCGCAGCCACGAGCTTTACTCTCGGCGCTCTGATCAGCAACAGGTTCGTGAACAAGTTTGGCAGAAAACCCGTGACGCTCGTATCTGCCCTCATGATCGGGCTCTTCGTGCTCTTCACCACCATCGTGCCTAATCTATGGATTTCATTGGCTCTGTGTCTGACAGGATATCTTTTCATGGGCTTGAACTCGACTGCTGCAACCAGTTTAACGATCGAGCAAGTTCCCCAGTTCAGAGGGACATTAATGTCGATGAGGTCTGCCTCGACGAGCATGAGCGGTGTCTTGGGTGCGGGTCTGGGAGGCCTGGCTCTTCTCATGTACGGTTATAAAGCCCTTGGACCCTCCCTTGGATTGCTAGGTCTAGCCTCAGGCGTTATCATGTATCTCATCGTAGTTGATCCTACCCAAATGCAAAGCTAGGAATCCAACCATTCCCCAAAGCTAATTCAGGCGGTTTTTCTGTAATAGAATTTAATAAATTAAAAATTGTAATTCTTCGATAAGATTTTTCATCACATGACATTCACTAAAATGATAGGGTCCTAAAGGAGAAAGAAGATTATGAAAAGGTTGGAAGGAAAGACCGCGCTCATCACCGGCGCAGCTAGTGGAATCGGGGAAGCAACCGCCAGATCATTCGTGGAGGAAGGCTCCCGCGTCCTCCTCACCGACATAAACGACGAGCGAGGCAAAAGCGTCGCAGAAGAGCTGGGCGACAAGGCCGGCTATCTCCACGTCGACGTCAGCAGGGAGAAAGATGTCGAAGGGGCGGTCAACGCCGTGGTCGACGACTGGGGCAAGCTGGACGTCGTCTTCAACAACGCCGGCCTGGGAGGAGTGAGCGGGCCGATCGACGAGATACCCGAGGAAGGGCTCGACCAGACAGTCGGCGTCCTGTTTAAGGGGGTGTTCTTCGGCGTGAAACACGCCGCCAGGGTGATGAAGAAGCAGGGACACGGCTCCATAATCAACAACGCAAGCGTCTCAGGCCTCATGACGGGTGGAAGCCCGCAGATCTACTGCTCCTGCAAGGCAGCCGTGATACATCTCACCCGGGTCGCTGCGGTGGAGCTGGCGGGACACGGGGTTAGGGTCAACTGCGTTTGCCCCGGAGCCATCCTGACCAGGATCTGGACGCGCGGGGCGGACATGACCGAGAAAGCATACAGCGAACTCGCTGAACTGTTCTCCCAGCAGCAGCCAATAAAGCGGGCTGGCCTCCCAGAGGACATCGCCAGAGGCGTCCTGTGGCTGGCGTCCGAAGAATCCGGCTTTGTCACGGGGCACCCTCTCGTCATCGACGGGGGGCTAAGCCTGGGGTGGGGCTGGGATAAATACCTGGAAGACAGGCAGAAGCTCGGAAAAATATTGCGGGGGTAACTCTTTTACTCTAACCTTCTCGCGAGGTCGACCCTCAGCATGCTGGAGCTGTAGCTTCTTGATACCCCTAGAACCTGCCTTACCTCAAGATACTTGACGGCGTCCAGTATCGACCTATGGAAACCCACGTCCTCTTCCTCGGGGTCGCCATAGAACATTTTCCCATTTCGCCCTGACCACACTTCTTTATACGTTGTGTCGCTCGGCGTGGACGCTGGGTACGAGCAGTCTGGCTCCCCATCCATGGCGTGGATATATTTGTATCCCAGCATGGGGGCCCCTCGCGGTTTCTGGTTCATGGCTTCGACGACCTTCTCAGGCTGCCTACTCATCGGCTCCACCTCTACGCCGAAGAGAAGGCTCCCCCACAGTGAGACCTCGCATCTGATCTTGCCGTCCGGCATGATCCTCGGGTCAGATATGTCGCCGTAAAGCTTGGGTACGCCCAGCAACTCCCTACCCGCGATGATCGGCAGCGTGTCGTCCTCGTACATCACCACGATGAAGCCTCCCTCGGTCGTCCCACGTTTCCCCTCATGCCTCGCCGACACAGACACGGTGGCTATCCTGTATCCTCTCCCTTTCATGAAGTCCACCCCGTCGTTATACGCAAAGGATGCCGTCACGACAGGTTTATCGCCTGATAGATAACAGTCCGGGAGAAGTCTCTCTATGTTCCTGGACGTTGTCAGATACTGCAGCGCGATTATCTGCCTCTCCCTGTAGGGAACCCCGCCTTTCGAGTCAACGACCATGCCGCCCAGCAACGGCATCATGTATATCTTGCTCGGATCGTGTCTCATACCAAACTCGCTCCTCATCCTCGTCTAAAAGTTGATCCATGTTAAAGGATTTAATAGGTATAGACGAAGCGTCATCAGAGCATGAATACGCGCACGTGATTTGCCTTACATCGTGTTGTATGTCAGCATTCAGGACGAGCAGGGCACCGTATATATAACCGGACAACCTCAATCCATGTGCCGAATGGCTAAGATGAAGAGCCTCCTCGAGAGGCTGTGGGAGAAGACCCTCAGGGCCGGGTGGTACAGGAAGGACCACGTCTCAGAGGAAAACCCCGTCATCATAGGCGGCTGCGCCAGAAGCGGCACCACCCTCATGCGAGTCATGATAGACACCCACCCCAACATCTACTGCGGACCCGAGACAGGTGTGCTGTACCTCAGAACCATGACCCGAAGAAAGATCAGGAAGCTGTCACGGAAGCTCGAGATCCCCGAGGAAGACCTCAGGGCCATGATGCGGGGCACAGCCTCGTACTTCCAGTTCGTGGAGACCCTATTCGGCTACCTGAGGCAGAGGGCCGGGAAGCCCCGCTGGGGCGACAAGAGCCCCCAGAACGTACTGCACCTCGACAGGATATTCCGCCACTTCCCCGAAGCCAGGTTCATTCACATGATAAGGGACGGGAGAGACGCCGCCTGCAGCCTAAGAACCTTCCCCCAGTACAGGATGGTGGACGGCAGGAGAGTCGAGCTGGACACGAGGAACCCCCTCGACGAGTGCGTCAGGAGGTGGGTCCACGACATCGAAGCGGGGATGCGTTGGCGCGGAGACCCCAGGTACATCGAGGTCAAGTACGAGGATCTCATAGGGAGCGACGAGGAGACGCTCATCCGCGTCTTCGAGTTCCTCGGCGAGCCCTGGGACGAGCAGGTAACAAAGTACTACGAGATCGAGTCCCCAGGCAGGAGCGAAGAAAAGATGCCCC
>Ga0209427_10007100_pt1 | contig 12706 bp, 10 predicted proteins | sample DeeMarSWOR136_30_FD_187465 | JGI IMG/M metagenome (GOLD analysis project Ga0209427, IMG submission 187465) | Marine sediment microbial communities from White Oak River estuary, North Carolina - WOR-1-36_30 (SPAdes) (version 2) | ecosystem: Environmental > Aquatic > Marine > Intertidal zone >... | reverse complement strand
AGGACAGCTTACCGAGGCGGTGAGACGGCGCCCTTACCGGGTAATTCTACTCGACGAAGTCGAGAAGGCACATCCGGACATATTCAATATTCTGCTGCAGCTTCTGGACGACGGCCGTCTGACTGACGGTCAGAGCCGCACGGTCGATTTCTCCAACACCATCGTGATCCTGACCTCCAACTATGCGGCTGACGTTATTCTCGACGCCGACCGCGAAGGGCGCGAGGTCGATATGGACCAGGTCCGGGCCTTCCTGTTCAGCAAATTCCGCCCGGAATTTCTCAACCGTCTCACGGACATCATCATCTACCACGCCTTCAAACCGGAGCAGGTGGAGAAAATCGTCGAGCTGGAGTTCGACCAGCTCATCGGCATGCTGAAAGACCAGAATGTCACGGCGACGCTGAGCGACGAGGCCCGCAAGAAGTTGGCGCGCGACGGCTATACTTTTGAGCTCGGAGCGCGGCCGCTGCAACGCATAATCGAGCGTGAGATTATAAATAAGCTGTCGGTGGATATTATCACCGGTGACGTCAAGGCCGGAGATCAGATCAGTATTGATGTCAAGGACGACGGATACAAGTTCACCGTCAATGGATAACGTGTATTGGAAATAGAAGAGCCAGAAGCTGGAGGCATTTATGGCGAAATTCATTCTCGGCGCGCAAGAGAGGGTCAAAAAGGACGCGTCCATTCCGGTCGAATTACTGCCGTCCAACAAGATTCTCTACTGCACCCGTCTCAACAAGGACGAGGAACCGGACCTCACCCCGACCAAGTGCGCCAATCTGAAGGAAGTGTTCGAGAAGTTTCAACCATCCTTTGACGTGGAGCTGGAGACGGCCGAGGGTGAACCGATGCTCGCCGACTTCGAAATCAGAGCCATGAAGGACTTCACATCCAAGGAACTGATTGAGAAGAACGAGCACCTCCAGAAGACTTACTACAGCAAGGAGATGATGGCCGACCTGGACAAGCAGCTCAAAAAGAACACCGCGCTGCTCAAAACCGTCCAGGACAAGGACAAGAAGGACGCCTTGCTGAAGGTGCTGCAATATTACATCGACCTTTTGAGCGAATAGGAAGGAGGTGAGCTTTACCGTGGGAGAAGATGAAAGAAAAGATATGCAGCCGCAGCCGGCCGAAGCGCAGCCCGCTGAGGCGGCCCCGGTGGCCGAAAAGATCTCCGACGAGGAGTTTGCCTCGATTCTGGGCGATGCTTTCGGAGATTTTAAGAAGGTCTCATCACTGCTGCCGTCGTTCAAAACGTCCGACGGCGATCTGGTACGAGGCGTGGAGTGGCTGGACCCGAAGAAGGACTTCCAGCGTAAGGACTTTCTGACCAAGCCCGATTTCGCCAAGCAGCGCATGCTGCTGGGCCAGCGGCTAAAGATCTGGGCCGAGCATCTGGCCAAGGGCGACAAACCCGACGCCATCCGCAAGAGCCTCAACGAAACGGCGGCCAAACTCGAGCAGAACCTCGAGAAGAACATGAAAAAGGTGCACAGTGCCAGTCGCGAGATCGAAACGACCTACCGGGCGATCGACAAGTTCTTCGCCAACGCTCAGCAGGAGCCCGACGAGAAGGTCAACGCCTGGTTTGTCAACGCCAGCGCCGCCGAACTGAGCAACCCGGACGACCGGGAGAAGTTTGAAAGTGTGGCCAAAGAGGTGGCCGACTTTTTCCGGGAATGGGACATCACCGAAGCCTACGCCATGGCGGTGGTGCCCGGGTATCTCGGAAGTGTTGAGGCGATTGATACCGTCGCACGGCAGCTGGGCCTGCCCAACAAGGTCCACGTAATGACCGATATGCCCAATTTCGAAACGTTCGAAGAGGTCATGGACATGCTGGACGACCCCAGCTTTGCCAGCCTGATGGGTGTGGACAACTATAAGCAGTATGCTTCGGTCTTCGCCAATTATGTCCTGGCCCGTAACGCCAATCAGTACGAAGACGAAGACATGTGGATCCCACCGTCGGCGGCGGTCGCGGGCAAGATGTATCAGGGCGACCTGACGGAAGGCATGCAGCAGCCGATGGCCGGTTACAAGTTCGGCAAGATCAACGACGCCAAGTATCTCAGGTTCAAGGCCAACCAGCCGGATGCGAGTAAAATCAACGAGAAGGGGGTTAACCCGATCGTGGACTTCAAGGGCCAGGCGGTGGCTATGGGCTCGGCAACCCTGTACAACAAGGAAACGTTCAACAACTACTCCATCCGGAGAACGTACGACTACGTCTACAAGACGCTGCGCAATTATCTGAACAAGCAGACCTTCACGGTCATCGATCAGAAGTTTATCGATGCCATGCGGCGCGATATCGACAAGTTTATGAAGGCCATCACCGGCGCGGATAACATCCTTCAGGACTACAAGGTCGAGATTTTCGCCGACGATGAGATGCGCAAGAAGCAGGAGGTGGATATCAAGGTCAGTCTCAACCCGAAGTACCCGGCCAAGACATTCAATATCGAGTTCCTGGCCTGGGGTGAGGGTGACCAGACCAACGTGAAGGACAAATAACTTAGAAGAAATGAAAGCGAACTGTCCACAAACCCACACTAATAGAGGAGAAACAGTATGGCCAGGAGACCGATCCTCGAAATCGACGGCGTTACTTACAAAAACGTCTACGAGGTGAAATTCACACTGTACACGGCCAAGGATGAAACCGGCCGTCCGTCCGACCGGGCGCACGCCGGGGTAATCGCCATCACTCGTGAGTCGGATGAAAACACGGACATTGCCCGCTGGGCCATGGATTCCGGCAAAACGAACTGGAAAGCGGGGAAAGTGCTGTTCAAGAACCCGGACGACGCCACCATGAAGGAATTGACCTGGGAGGATGGTTTCGTCACCAAGTATGAGGAGACCGTTCCGCACATCAAGGCGCGGCCTGATGACCAGGTGTTTGAGCACTTCGAGATCTCGTGTCACAAGCTCATGATCGGTGATGCCGAGATCGACAACCGCTGGGAAGAGTAGCGTTTGATCTGGCCGCCGGGCGGCGCGCAGCCGTTCGGCGGCAGTCACCCGTTTTTTGCTATGCGAGGTCGCGTTTATGGCTCAGATACGCGGGCATGACGAACAACCAACCGGGTCCACCCAGGCCGCCGGCAAGAAGCGTTCGGAGCAGGACGCCCTGCTCGAGGTCGCGTGCGCCTGCCAGATCACGGTCGACAAGGAGAGAATCGAATACGACATCTCCAGCGTCGAACTCCGGCAGTACATTGACAAGCACCATGTTCTGCGGCTCAGCGTGCGGGAGCGGGCCGAAGACACAACCCGTGATATCGCCGCCTACTCGGGAGTTCTGGGCAAGTCGATCTCGATGAACATCCGGCCGGCGGGAGGCGTGGTGAGTGAATCACGCGCCCTGAGCTTTGTCGGAGTGGTCACCAGGGTCGAGCAGAGCAGCAGCATCGACGCCATCAACGTCACCACGATCGAAGCCCACAGCCCGACGATTTCGATGGACGGCGCCCGGCATAACGCCTTCTTTCGCGATCAGAGCCGGAGCGATATTATCGGGGCGATTGTGCGCAACTATCCGATCACGGTCGGCACGATCGACTCCAGCGGGGACAGTCTCAAGTTCTATGTCCAGCACCGCGAGACCGATTACGAGTTTGTGATGCGGCTGGCGAGCGGCGCCGGACTGTTTGCCCATTACGACGGCCAGGAATTCGGAGCCATCAAGGCAAACTCGTCCGGAGCCGAGCAACTTGTCTGGCGGGAGACGCTCGGCGCGCTGGCCATGTGCCTCGGCACGGCGCCGCAGGAATTCACCGCCCAGGTTTACAACTACGAGCAGGCCAAGTCGTATACTCAGGACACCAAGTCGGTCCGTTCCACGGCTTCCCTGTCGGCCCTGTCACAAGCCTCGCCGGATGCCTCCAAGAAAATATACCGGGATTCCGGCTTCTCGACATCGCCCCGGGTGGTGGCCGATGCCCGCTCGCTTGACCAGATTCTCGAGCGGGACCGGGCGCGGTCCATGGGTGAGATGATAACCTGCGAGGGGCAATCGAGTGTTCCGGCCATCAAAGTGGGAAAGTGTGTTCAGATTCGCGGCCTGGACAAGCTTGACGGCCACTATCTGATCGATTCGATCGTGCATCGAGTAAACGCCACCGGCGGATATCACAACCGGTTCACCGGCCGGCCGCTCGATATCGCCTACCCGTCGGGTTATTCGGCCGTCCCCGCCGCCACGCACCTGCAAACCGCCACCGTGGTCGACAACAATGACCCGGACAAGCTCGGCCGCATCAAAGTGAAGTTCCCCTGGCTGGAAGCGGAAGAGACCATCTGGGTGAGGTTTCTCACGCCCCACGCCGGCGAAGATCGCGGTTGGTACACCGTGCCGGAGATCGACGACGAGGTGCTGGTCGGATACGAATTCGGCGACCCGAACCACCCCATCGCCCTGGGGGCCCTGTACAACAAGAACGCCGCCCCGCCCGGCGCCGCCCCCACGCCCGAAAACGACATAAAGCTCTTCCGCACCAAGGCCGGGAACGAGATCAAGATCAATGACAAGTCCGGCTCGGAAGAAATCGCCATCACTACTAAAGATGGCGACAACAAAGTCGTTCTGAACATGTCCGGGCCCAGCATCAGCATCGAGAGCAAAGGGGATATCAGCATCAAGGGCAGCAACATCTCGATTGAGGGCGATCAGAAAATAAAGCTCAAGGCCGGCACCGACGCCGAGCTAGAAGCCGGCGCCAATCTCAAGACCAAGGCCGCCGCTCAGTACAACGCCGAGGGCGCGATGGTAACGGTCAAGGGTAATCCCATCAACCTGAACTGATATTCATGGACTACCTGGCCATCCCGTTCGAACTGCGCGAAGACTACCTGACTCGTGCCGACGACCTGCGGGATTCGATCAGATATTCCATCGGCCTGCTGCTCTCGACCCGGGAGGGCGCCATGCCGTTCCTCCCCGAATTCGGTTGCCATATCTGGGAGCTGGAATACAGCGATCTGGACACCGCCAACAAAGCGGCGGTCCGGGCGACTCTGAGGAACGCCATCGCTGCGTTCGAGAAACGTCTGACCGACGTGTCCGTGTCGTTCTCCAGTGTTCAGGACCTGGCGCCGCGTGCTATCGGCATCGAGGTCAGGGTGAGCGGGTTGTACCGGGAGAACGGCGAGGAAAAGAAATTCGAGGCGGCGTTCACGCTGGGGTAATCATGCCAAGTGACCGGGGCCGGACACAGCAACAGATCTTCGACAGTATGCACCGGGAGCTCCGCTCGTGGAACCCGAGTATTGCCGAATCGCCCGACCGCCTTGACCCGATTCTTCGCATCCTGCTGCAGCTGTACTCACATGAACTGGCGCGAATCGACAAGCGGGTAACCGACTTGTGGGAGATCGCCACCGACTCGCTGATCCGATCGCTCAATCCGGAATGCCGTCGCTGGCCGGTTCCGGCCTACACGGTCATGCGGTGCGACGTCACTGACCCGGTCGTTGAGATCGACCGCCACACGAGATTCTTCTTTCGAGAGGAGCGCGAAGGCGGGCAGACATATTTCTTCGCGCCCTTGAAGTCTCAGAGACTGATCGATGCGCACGTCGGGCACATCTACCTCAGAGCGGGGGACCACATAGTCGACCTTCGATCGTCGGACGCGGCCGGCTCAAAAGGTGCAGCCGACCTGCCCCTGTCACCAACTACACCGGGGCAGGTCTACATCGGTCTGGAGTTCAAGGGTAAACCGGCCGATCTCGGCGGCTGCGCTGCCTTTCTGAAAGGCGACCGGGCGGCCCTGAGGCAGCTTCGGTGGGGTCGGTGGCAGCCGTCGGCAGCCTCGGGACAGTTCTACGAGGACGTGAAATTCTGTCCCGGCCTGACCAGCACGATTGAAGATATTGTTACGCCCGACCGCGGCGATGGCGACTGGGGAGGACTGCGCACCGGCACCTCGCTCTTCGGACAACTGGAAGATCACTACGCCGTGATACCCGGGAACTTTGCCTCCACCTGGGAAATGGCGCCGATCGATCCTGACCTCGGCGTTCAGGCCCGTCGTCTCGGCCTGGAAACACCTTCCGACGACGACCGACTCTACTGGATAAGGGTTGATCTTCCGCCGGGCAGCAGCAAGATATCGCTGGCCTCCCCCCTCGAATTGTGGTTCGATACCTGTGTGGTCGTGAACCTGAACGAGCTCACACTGTTCAAACACACCGGCGGTAATCGCCTTATTGATATGAAGATACCGGAAAATATTGAACAAGTATTTGAAGTCGGCACCGTGACCGATTCCGGCGGGCGGCACTATCTTCCGCGTCACCGGCTGCATCTCGACCAGAGCGCCGGGACCTACGTCATTCAGGAGCAACGCGACCGCATGGTGCTGTGGTTCGACTTCTCCGGCCAGACCGGCCTTCCCCCGGACTCTCTTACTGTCACCTACTCGGTGACCGCCGGTACCCAGGCGAACGGAATCGGCGTGGGCAAGATCAGCGATCTGTACGAAAGCCATCCGGGGATCGAGGCCGCCGCCAATCTCATTCCCACTACCGGCGCCATCCCGGCCCGGTCGGTGCAGCAGATCGTGGACGAGGTTACCGCGCGATTGCGCGACCGCGACCGCACCCTTACGTTCGATGAAATTATCCGCTGGACGGGGTCGTTCGATCCGAGAATTAAGAGCTGCCGGTGCCATAACGGCATTGAGCGCACCGATTCGGGCGTACGGCGATGTATCGTCGTGACTCTCGAAATCGACACGGACCAGTTCTGTTCCGATGACGAAATCGCTCTCCTGCGAACCAGGCTGGGTTCTTTCCTGAAATCGCGGGCGCCCGTGAACACCCACTTTCAGGTGGAGACCTCCGAAAAATGACCCCGGCGCGGCCCATAACCATGCCCGATTTCTGCAATCGGCATCATCCTGTCCGGATCGATGCCGCATTGATGACCTTGTTGCGGATGGAGGTTGACCTCGAGCGCGTCGAAATACTGGCTGATGGCGAAAGCGAAAACTACCGGGGTGAGATCAGACACCAGGTGCCCCAGCCGGGCGAAACGATCGGCCCGGACACCCGCGTGGTGCTCCGGGCAGGTTGGTACGGCGGGTTCGATAATCTCCCTTACCAGTTCTTCTATGGACTCGAGAGCCACGGCCTGAGTCGTTCAGCCGAATGGGAGGAACGCGGGCGGCGGCTGATGGCGCCGTTCGACGCCGCCTCGGTGCGATCCCTGGGTCGAACCCAGTACGAGGAATTAAGATTTAACCAGGGCTTCGCTGATCGAAAGCACCTGGCGCGATTCCTGAAGCTGTTCGGCCTGGACTGGGCCATTACCTGGAATGAAATACCTACGGCCCTGCTGTGGCTGGCCATGCTGCCCTCATTCAACGAATGGGCGGGCAACGCGAGACAGGTGGAGCGCGCCCTGGAAGCGCTCTTCGGGTACCGCTTTGTGATCGGTGAAAGCCGGCCCCGCACCTACACTATACCGGAGGATTTGCGGTACCATCTTGGTGGCGACGGCGGCCGACTGGGACACGAAACGGTACTGGGCGAGTCGTTCACGGAGTCTGACTCGTGCTACGAAGTCGTGGTCAAGGCCGTGCGCGTAAACGACATCCGCTCGTTCCTTCCCGGTCAGGAGCTGCGCCTTCGCCTTGACCAGGTGCTTGACCTGTGCATGCCGAGTCATCTGGAAAGAGCGATTCGCGTCGAGCCTGCTACCCGGACTGCTGCCCTTGGTGACGCGCCGGAGGCGTCTTACCTGGGCTACAGTTCGTTTGCATGAGGTCATGATTGAGGTTGACATCAGTTTCCCGGCGGGCTACATTGAGTTCCGCCCTTGCGAGGCAACGCCATGAGTGACATAAAGTTACATTCTGTTAACTGGCAGGACGGGATGCTCATATCCCGCCGGCATCTCAAGGATCAGGAGCGGTTCCTTGAAGACTTGGTGCGCTGGTATGCGCAGTCGCCGGGTGACAACTTCGGTCTCCTGAAACTGCACGATGAGGGTGATGAGTCTTTGAGTTTCAACCTGTCGGCGGGAGGCGGACGTCTCAAAGTCGAACTGATCCGTTGCCATGCTCTTACGCCGGGCGGCCGGTATATTGAGATCAGCGAATCCAACCGGAATATGGCGAGCGCTGAGCTGCAGGCTCCACCGTCACAAGTCCCGGTTTACCTCAGCGTAAACGCCGACGCCAAGAAAGAAGTCGGCGATCCCGATCCGCATGAGGCCATCCCGCGCCTGCCGTATCTCGCGGGCAACTACGCCTTGCATCTGGGTGCACCGCCGTCGGTACCGGAAGCCGATTTTCTACAGATCGCCGAATTGTCGGTGTCGGGCAGTGAAGTGACTCAGACCGAGGCCTATTACCCGCCGTGCGTCACTTTGGCCGCCGACACAAAACTCCACCGGAAGGCGACCGACCTGCGCAACCGGCTGGAGAATCTGTTGTCGCTGTCGTCGCGGGCCTACCAGGCCATCGTCACGGCCGGGGCCTTGTCTGAGGAAAGCTCAAGCGTGCAGATTGCGTTCAAGGAGACGATGTATCAGATGGCGGTGGTTATCTCGTCGCTTTTGGACGAAATGGTGGTAGGACGCAACAGTTCGCATCCGATAGGGATGGTGCAGTTGTTCAAGCGCCTTTTTCGGGTCTTCACCACCGTGCTCAATCTCCATCCCGGCCTGAAGGATTATCTCAACGCCCGCTTCTTCACCAAGCAGATGAGCACCGAGATCGGCAGTTTTCTGGCATCGGTGGACGCGTTCCTGCTGGCCGATTACAATCACCGCGATCTCGGGGGACAGATCCGGTCTATTGACGATACCATGACCACGCTGCGTAACATGTTCGGCTTCCTGGCCCAACTCAGGAAGGAGCAGCTCGGTCCGCAGGCGATAGCCACGGACACTCTAACCTATCGCGGCAAAACCTACAAGGCGGCCGTGTTTGCCTCGCAGCGTGTGGAGCAGGTCGGTGAGTTGAGCTATCTGGCGATGGATTTCGCCAAACCGATCGCGGTTGGAGATACCGTAGCTCTTTTGTCGAAAGACCTGTTCTCCATTCCGGAGTGGAATAATATGCAAGTGCGTATCGGGCTCAACCAGGCCCGTGGCCTGGGCGAGACCGACCCGGTCGACGTTGACGCCACCACATTTGGTGACAAGGTAGCCCTGCATCCTGAAGACATGCTCAAGTCACCGTCGGTGAAGCAAATAACGCTGATCTTCCGGGGAGCCAGAGATGCCTCCAAGCTGCAGGCTGTTGGGAAATCGGACCTGTTGATGTTTTACACTTAGTTTCTGAGCGAGCGACCAGGTGGACGTACGGACATACATACAAGACTTGTTCAACTACCTCGACCGGTACGAGAACGCCACCGCCCGGTTTGAAACGGAGGCCTTCCTTCAGACCTACAACGGCATCATTGCGGTCCTGAACCCCCTGCGTCAACAACGGCAGGAGGCGGTGGCAGTCGACGAGTATCTGCTTGAGCGGATCATGCAGTCGCCGCTGACGTCCTCAGACCTGCGCCAGCTCACGGTGCAGATTCTGATCACGTTCTTCGAATCAGAGGTTGATACCGACGGCCAGTCCAACCGCGCTTACGCCTACTGCCGCGGTCTGCGCGCGGTCAAACAGGACAGCCCTTACTTCGAAAGACACCTGGTGCCGCTGGTGTGCGATGAAGGCGGTCTGAGCAATAACTTTCGTCTCAAGCAATTCCTGTTGAGCGAAATCGTGCGCTATCTGCTCAAATTCGGGCGGCCGCTCCAGGCCGGTCTGCGACCGGAGGATTTCCTGGCTCTGCCGACCACGTTGCAGTTGGTAGAGCTGTTGCGGCGCCGCACCGAACTCGGATCCAACCTTCTCAAGGACCGCACCGCACTGGAGTTTCATCTTCAGCGGGTCGACTACTTTGCCAAGCTGAAACTGAAGGGACGTTTCCACGAGCGGCTCCTGACCGAGTGGGGTTATCTTCAGGCCACTACTTTCTGGACCCGGCTGAAAGCGGCCGTCCGTTCGGTGGCCTCGGGGATGGGCAGGGCGTTTGCGAGTTCGGGCTATTTCCGCCTGGTCATCAACCAGCGCCGCCCCGCCTATCTGTTCTATAGTCTGATGATAGTGATTTTTATTCTGATCGCCATCTATGTGCCCATGAAGTGGAGCAGCTACGGCGAGCAGAAGCTGGAAGGATTCCAGCAGCGGTCGCAACCGGCGGGAACGGTATCGGGACGTTAGGAGCAGAGTGTAGCTGTGGAGTTCGCCAAGGTTCTGAGGATATTCAAGAAGGGCGGGAAGGCGGCCGCCCGCCGTTCCGGGCAGAAAAAGACAGGCGGTTTCGAGTGGCCGTCCGGGGTGCGGATCGGAGTTTTCGGCCATAGCAACGCCGGTAAGAGCGTTTTCTTCACGGTTCTCAACGAAGAATGTAAAGTGGCGCGCGACATTCAGCTGTCGGTCACCGACAATGCCACCGCCGCCGAATTCCTCCGCAACTATCGCGCCATCTGGGGTCTGGGTACGACCAGCGAGGTCGGTACGGTGGTCGACCTCCACGGTGAGAAGAAATTTCCCGACCCGTCGCGCCGAGAATTGCTGCTTCAGTTCAACGCCATCCTCCAGGGCGGAACCAACCTGCCGGTTGTGGCGATCGATTACCCCGGGAGTGCGGTCGCCATTTCAGAGCCAAGCGAACTCAAGGATAAGATCACCGACTTTATGACCGGGTGCCATGGCCTGCTCTTCTTCTTCGACCCCAAAATGCTCGGGTCCGAGCTGGATACCCAGGCCCACGTGGCCGCATTCGTGAACATGATCGAACGCCTCGCTCCGCTGGGCGCCCGTCTGCCGATCCCGATCGGACTGGTCATAACCAAAGCGGATATCCTCGACGGCTTTGCCGGTGACGATCAGGTGGTCCTGATCTCCGACGACGACGAGAACCTGCTGGCCGAGAGCTTCGAAGCTTTCCTCGAGCGGACACTGGCCTCCCGCCGGGTGGCTTCGAGTCCAGCCTGGTCGGCCAGTGTGCGGAGCGTCCTCACACGGCTGCGCGAATTTCTGAAGGTTGTGGTCGGTCGCACGCTCGACTTCCAGGTGTTCTTCATATCCTGCACCGGTTCGCAGCCGGAAAAGATCGGCACCGATGTCGGCCGCTCCCTTTACCGTCCGCCGGAACCGATGAGCCCGATCGGCGTCAAGGAACCGTTCGGCTGGCTGGTCCGATCGATTGTGCGCAATCGCCGGATTTCGCGGCTCCGGTCGTTCGCCAAGTATGTGGCGACCATCAGCCTGATCTGGATAGTCATGTTCTCCGTGCCTTTCTTATTTCATTTCGGCTATCTGTTGCCCAAGGCTACCCGGGTGGAGGACAATATCCTCGAAGCCTACCAGGGTAACATGTACAACACGACCTCGACCGAGCGGTCTCGGATCGTCTCTGAGTACGGCCGCTACGAGCGGTCCTGGACGACCAAGTACCTCTTCCCTCGCTTTACCGCGCCGGCCGGGCGGATTCGCGTAAAGTATGGTGACTTTGACCTGTCCGAGGAAATCAAGCGGCTGGACCAGGTGATCGGCCGGTTCACCTCTATCGTGCAGGATTCGTCGCTCTGGCCGAAGCTCAACCCAAGCGATACGACCATCATTGAAAACGATGAACATCGCAAGCTGGCCGCCGATCTTGACCGGTTTCACCAGGGCGACTCGACGGCCCTGTTGTACAAACGGAGTGATCGGACACTCCGCTACTGGGATCTCTTCCGCAATTTCATTCGAAACCGCGGAGATTCGAGCTTTTACAGCCCTATTGCCGAGCAGGTGCAATTCGACGCCCGAACGCTGGCGAGCGAACTGAGCGCGCCCGAGACCGAGCTCGGGCAGGCGCTCACCAGTAACCTGCGGGTTCGGACTGAGCGACAGGTTCAGAGAGAGGTGGCGCAGCGAGCCGCGACCGAGGTCGGCGACATCTTTGACCGGATCAACGGAAACCCCGACCCGGCCTATCGCCTCGGCGACGCGGTGACGGAGCTGCGAAGATTACAGCGTCAGCTTGACCCGCAGGTCGACGCCGAGGCGCTGGCTTCCATCAGGCGTTATCTCGCCGGAGTAGAAAAATTCAATCAGCGGCAGAAGTTTACCTACAAAGTGGAGGCCGTGCCGGGGCAGGGCCACCTGCACGTGGAGGTTACCGGTAACGGTCAGGACCCCACCTGGTCCGAACAGTCACAGATCATCGAGGGTTTCAACTACTCGCTTCAGTGGAAGGCCGGTGACGATATCCACCTGGCGCTCGACACCCTGGGCGCTCCGGAATACTGGGGCAAGACCGCCAGCGACAAGAAGATTCTCAAAGAGCGGTATGCCCTGTTTGAGATGGACGGAGAAGTTTCTTTCGACAACCTGGGCCAGAAAGTGAGCATCCGGTTCTCGCCGAATCTCGCCGACAATCTGCCCACCCTGTCGAATTAACCCGCGACACAGGAGTGCATGATGAATAAAAGACGATTAACCCCCGCCCTGATTCCGGCTCTGGCCGGTGTCTGGATCATGGCCGTGCGGTCCTCCTGTGCACTGATGCAGGCAAGGGATAGAGCTGTCATGCAAGCAGCCAGGGTTGTCCGGCGGCGGTCCCGCACCGTTCGCCTCCGTGCGCCGGGCGCAGGCATCCGGCCCGGCGGTCAGCAAGTGTACCCTTCCCA
>Ga0209427_10007099_pt1 | contig 12707 bp, 6 predicted proteins | sample DeeMarSWOR136_30_FD_187465 | JGI IMG/M metagenome (GOLD analysis project Ga0209427, IMG submission 187465) | Marine sediment microbial communities from White Oak River estuary, North Carolina - WOR-1-36_30 (SPAdes) (version 2) | ecosystem: Environmental > Aquatic > Marine > Intertidal zone >... | reverse complement strand
AAGAAAAATTTGGCACACGAATAATGATAACCATTGGCGCGGTCATCTGCGGTCTAAGCAGCACTATAGTGGCTTATGCCTCGAATATCCTTATACTTTACCTGTGGGCTTTCCTGATTGGTCTTTCGTCCTGTTTTATCTATATTCCCGCCCTAACAACGGTTCAGCGGTGGTATCCGGGAAGAAAAGGGTTCGTGTCGGGAGTTGTAAACATGGCGTTCGGATTGTCCGGGGCCGTTATGTCTCCGGTTTTCGCTCACATGCTTGAATCGATGGACTATATTTCTCTGAATATCCTTCTCGCGATCATTGCCTTGGTGGTGGGTATCGCGGCCGCCCAGTTCACAGAAATCCCGGAAAGGATGGGATTACAGAGGCCAGAATCTGAACCCCATGAAAAACCATCTGCTGGTTTGAGGGACTCTTTGACCGTTGAACAAAGCGTTCGGACGAAGAGTTTCTGGCTTCTCTGGCTTACATGGGCATTGCAGGGGGCAGCAGGGATCTCAATGGTGACCCTATCAACGGCTTTTGGCCTGTCCAGGGGCTTAACCATGGAATCCGCGGTCATCATTTTAATGGTTTTCAATATCACGAATGGCTTTAGCCGGATATCGATGGGCTATTTTTCCGATATCATAGGACGGAACTCCATCATGAGTATAACCTTCTTTGCCGCAGGGTGTGCGTATTTTGCTCTGCCCCATGTCACCAGTCTGGGGGCCTCTGCAGTGCTGGCGGCGATAATCGGTTTCGCCTTTGGAACATTGTTTGCTGTTTCGGCCCCCTTGGCTGCTGATTGCTTTGGACTTAAGCATTTTGGAGCAATTCTCGGTCTGGTTTTTACGGCTTATGGCTTTGTTTCAGGGGCGATTGGGCCTTCCCTCAGTGGGTATATTTTGGATGTATCCAATGGAAATTTCATGATAGTATTTGCATATCTGGGCATATTTTGTGTCCTATCTGGGTTTTTCATTCGATTTGTTTTACCCCCTCAGGCTGAGTGATCGTATTGTTCGATCAGCCCGTGAGGTCCGCGACGACCCTCCCCAGACCAGCTACTACCCGTGCCAGGGGGTCGTACTGGACCTTGTCGGGGGTATCACCCCGAGTGTGGTAATAGGGGTAGCGGAAGAGGGCAGTGTCCGTTACCATCACCCCTGGATAACCCTCCTGCCAAAAAGCCCACTGGTCTGACAGGTCTATTCCCGGAATGATGCCCGGTAGCGCTCCGCCCTCTGAAGGATGCTTGGTGTGGCGGCGGAACGAGGCGACCACATCACTAACAAGACCTTTTGATAGAGTGTTCCCCACAAATCCGATGAAGTTACCGGTGGAGGGATAGATGAGGCCAAAGGGGAATGGGTATTTCTGACTCCCTTTTTCGTTGGAGTAGTAGCCGATGGTCTCGAGGCTGAGCATGGCGACGATCTTCTCACCGCGTTGGTGGCACTGCCTTGCATAGACCACGCTTCCCATCTTGGAGGACCGAAAATACGGCGGCTCCTCGTTTACGAACTCAACGAAGCGGAGGGTGCGCGATGTTTTTCCCCCGGCGAAGAGACGGGCCAGTGCAAGGACCGCGGCGGCACCGGTGGCATTGTCATTTGCCCCCGGGGACCCATCGACGGAATCATAGTGGGCACCGATGATGACAACCTCATCCATCCGGTCTGACCCCTGAATCGCTACTTCGATGTTGTAACAGGTCACCCCTGCAATGTCGTATCCCTGGCGGCAGACGTCGTAACCGGACTTCGTGAGTGAGGCCTCAAGGAAATCGGCGGCAGCGGCGAGCCTTCGGTAATGCCCGACGTTTCGCTCTCCAATCTCACCGGCGAGTTTCTCTACGTCTCGGCGGAGCGCATCCCGGAGCTCGGTCTCCCGGACGGTTAGAGGGGGCATTGGCCCCCGGTAGCTTTTCCCTGGCATTCGAATCATGGGAAGCATGATTTACCTCCAAGAAATATGAATATCCGCGATATGCGATTAATGTCAAGCATGGGGATTAGGAGTTTACAACCGCAACCGGTAGTTGACTAGAGAAGAAGATGCTCGAGGAATGCTCGATGGTCATCTATATTTATCATTTAAAGCTTGAAGTCAAAAAGAATGGGTGAAGAGGGCAAGTTTTTTCGACAAATTTAATCCGTAGAATCCATCGGGACAGGTCGTGATTTACTGAAAAATTTCCCTTTTCTGCTTACTTTTTGTTGTATCATTTCAAAGCCCTCCAAGCCGCCCGGGCCGTGATAAGATGGAGTTTAGCCGGTGTGTCCCGCCATTTAATTATCTAGAATCTCATCCTCACCTTGTATGTAAGCTTTGTCTCCTCATCTCTGGGGACTCGCACGTTAAACTCAGCAGTGAAAGCCTCTGTCCTTACGTATTGATGGGATGAGCTGAGCATCACCCAGTCTCCTGGTATCGGTTCAACAACCTTAACAAAAACGTCCTCCTTTTTGTGATTTCTCAGGGAGACTTCAAAGCTTGCCTCGTATGTATCATAGGCAATCTTTCTCCAGCCGGTCTGTTTTCTGCTTCCAACGACATCAAAGGCATCTCCGAGTTTTATCCTAACCTTCTCATCCTTTGGTGTATGGTCTATGGAATCCTCGCCAACAAATTGTAGGCTTCTCTCTTTATCATGTTTGTAGACCCTGATCGTGCCTTTGGGAAGGGGAATACCCAGATTATTCTGTTTTTTATTCTCTATCTCTATGAACACACCGACCTTCTGGTTCGATATTTTGTTCCCGTGTGGGTTGCGGTAGTAATATCGTGCGCCATAGTAAAGGAGTTCTTTTTTAACCGGGATATTATCAGCGTTTACGAGACCTATTTGTTTTGTCTGATTTTGTTTAATCGTCGCCGGCCTCTGCAGGGTGTATATGTGATACTCAAAGAACTCGTCCTCCTTAAACTGTGGTTCAGCCGGCCTTGCTTCCTTCATGGCTGCCCGAAGCATTTTGTCCTTATATTCCCATTCATCTTTGACCCTGTTTACATCCCCTGCAACGAGTTTGAGCTTTGCATTTCGGTATGTTGTCCCGCTCTTATTGTTAATGGTCACCCACCCGGAAAGATCTGCCCTATTGTCTTTGTCGTTCAATGTTACAACATAATCGGCCAGCCAGTTGATGCCATTCGTGAGATAAGACGTCTCGATCTTCTGGATGTTTGAGAGGTTGTTTTCAAGGAGCCAAACGAGGGTCGGCTTTGAAATAAGGCTATCCGGAACCTCAGGGAATATAATCCTTCCAGGATATCCAAAGGTTATCTCGTCACCTATCTTAAATATTGGTCCTCCGTTATTCGAAAGAAGTGTAGCCCTTACGATCTCCTCCCTCTCCGTGTAGGGGTTTTTATAGTATAGTTTCACCTCTTTACCCACATATTTATCGAGGAGTTTCTGGGGGTTGAGCAGATCATACTCGTAGTTCTGTTCGAGGATATGAAGGCTTTGAGGGTCTATGAGGGACCTGATGTAGACACTTGTAGGTATTATCTTAGATGCTACATCCATGAACCTTAATTCCCGTGTCCCTTGAGGAAGTTTTATCTGCCTCTGGTCTTTTACGAGCCCGAGGTTTACATTGTAGATTGTTACGGCTACTCCTTTTTGGTCTTCCAGTGTAGTGGAAAGAACCCCAGGTTTTTCGTCACCTCTTTCCGTAACTGCCAACCCACTCGTGGCGATTCCCGTCAAAAATATAACCACGAAAGCAATGTTATGATATCTCCTTTTCATTTCAAACCTCCTTAGTTGTGTTTTTGTTAGACCGAATTTGATCCATTAGACAAAGGAGGTTCCAGAAAAGTTCCAGAATACGACCAAATTTTGTTTTGAATAATCAGAAGAAATTGGAAAGCAGGGTGAGATTGAGAAGTTTATTTTAGTGCGTGAGGGGTATGAGGGTTGGATCAGGATCTTTACTCTTTACCCTCTGATTATTATCTACTTGTGGTACAAATATGGGACAATCGGAATTGAGTCCAGCCTGTTTAATGCAATCGCAAATCGATAATTTTTGGCTTGCCTCCTTATGCAATAATCCATCTTGAATTAGATATTTTGCGTCTGGAGAAAAAGTGATCTCAATGGTCCTGGGGGAAAACGATATATCCGTTCCGATGAGGGATTAGCCTTCTTTCGGCAATTTGGCCAACTCCTCTCTGACCTTGTCCGGTTCGATCAGGGTGCCCAGCCGCTCGAAAATCTCCAGGGCCTTCGCCAGATACTCCCGAGCTTGCCCGATTTGGCCTTGCTGCTTCTGGAGCCGCCCATAGCCTGCGTAGGCCAGTGCCAACTCGTTTTCGGCCTTGATCTCTTGAAGCACGGTAATGCTTTTCTCGAAGTGAGGTGCCGCCTGGGCCGGGTTGGTTTTCAATGCGATCTCGCCCAAGAGGCGTTGAGCGAACCCAACATAATACCTCGCCCCACAGCGTTCTGCGATTTCCAGGGCCTCTTCGAACGTCTGTCTCGCTTTGTCGTCCTCCCCGGCCAGCCAAAAGCCTGTCCCTAGGGTACACGCGGAAGGTATTATACCTGCAATTCGGTGTCCGGTTTTAAAATTCTGCAATGCAGCAGCAAGAAGTTCAACTCCCCTATTTGCCTCTCCAGCACGGCACAGGGCCCATCCAAGACCTCTCTGCGCCCACGCTTTGTCGGCTGGCGTTACCGCTTTCTGTAACGCCAGTTCGCCGTATTCAACACCCCGATCCAGGTCGCCTTTCCAGGTATAGGCCATCGAGAGGGTCCAGACCGCGAAAATCACTAGGCTGTCGTCTGAGGATTCTTCCGCAGCCTTCAGCGCCTTTTTGGCCTCTTCTATCGCAGCGTCCCAGCGACCGAGGCAAATGCAAGCCCGTGAGGCTGCGCATAACCCCCTTACATACCAGCGGTGGGTAAACCGCTGCTCCATCATGCGAAGAAGCTCATCTTTCACGGTAAGCACCCGGTCGTAGTGGCCCCTAAACAAAAGCGGCCATCCCAACCAGGCATATGCATACCCGGCATCGTCAACGTCGCCCGCAGCCTCACAGAGCTCTGCCGCTTTGGTCAACCTTTCGATGCCTTGATCGAAGTGGCCGAGATCATTATCCAAGAATCCCATACGGCTATAGAGTGCCCCCAATAGTGCCTGATTTCCTAAATCGACCGCCATGGGTTCGTAGCGGGTCAAAAGGTTGTAATACTCTGAGGTCTTGGCAAGCAGCAGGAAAACCTCCCCCTGATTTACCAACAGAGAGATTCGCCGCTGTCGGTTCTCCTCGGTCTCAGGCAGGGTATCAAGGAGGGCCATGGCCTCGTCAAAATAGGCCTTCGCCTCCTCCATGGCGTTGAGCCTAATCACCTTCTGGTTGGCCAGATCCAGATACTGTATTGCCTTGTCCGTGTTGGCACTGCGCCCATAGTGGTAGGCCAGCATCTCATGGTGTTCTTCGAGCCGATCCGGGTAGAGGGCCTCTATGCCCTTTCCTATCTCTCCATGAATCTCCTTTCTCCTTTTGAGAAGCAAGCTGTTATAGGTAACCTCCTGGGTGAGGGCATGCTTGAAGATATAGGTCGATTGGGGATATATCCCCCTCTCATAGAGAAGCTCCGAGTCCTTTAAAACCGATAGGTGTGATAACAATTCCTCTTGCGATATACCCGTCACCCGCTTTAGCAAGTCAAAGCTGAACTCCCTCCCAACTGCTGAAACTGTCTGAAGGAGGCCTTTGGCCCCCTCGGGTAGGGAGTCAACCCGGGCCATGATGACATCCTGAACCGTTGCGGGGATGGTCACCTCGCTGAGATCCTTTTTTATGCGATACCTATTGTCCTCTCTCTCTATGATCTTCAGGTCTTTGAGGGACTTTATTAACTCCTCTATGAAAAAGGGAATTCCTTCTGTCTTCTCAAGGATGAACTCCTCAAAGTCCTTATCGAACTCCTCCGTGCCCAGGAGATGAGAGACCATCATGAGGCTCTCCCGGTTGGAAAGTCGATTGAGACTCACCTGGCTGTGATAGGACTTGGCGCCCCAGGTGAGCACAAACTCTGGCCGGTAGGTGAATATCAATAAGACCCGTGCCCCTGGTATGCTATCCAACCAATACTTCAAGGACTCTTCGGAACTCTTGTCAATCCAGTGGAGGTCCTCAAAGGCCATGATCAGGGGTCGGATCTCCGAGCCCTTAAGGGCCGTTCGGTTTAATGCTTCATTGATTCGATCTTTCCTCTGCTCAGGGCTCATGGGGATCTTGTCGATACCACTGTCTGGGACCGCTAAGAGTTCCAGAAGATATGGAAGGGTAGAAGTTTCATCGGCCCCCAATACTTTCACGCCTCTTTTGACCTTCTCCCTGATCTCTAAATCCCTATCTCCCTCATGGATGTCAAAGTTTGCCTTAAGGATGTCTATGACCGGATGATAGGCCACCCCCTTGCTGTAAGAGAGGCACCTCCCCTCCAGAAAGGTCACATCCTCGCTTGCCACGGCCTTTCTGAACTCGTATAACAGTCTGGATTTCCCCACCCCAGCCTCGGCCACGATGGAAAAGGCCTGGCCCCTGCCTCCCTTTGACTGTTCCAAACCATCAAGCAAAAGCTCAAGCTCCCGCTCCCTCCCAACAAAAGGCGTGAGACCCCGCTCAGCACTGACGTCAAACCTCGTCCTCCTCGTGCTGGGGGCGATGGCACGGTAGACATTGACCGGCTCTTCCTTGCCTTTAACCGCCTTTTCCCCCAGGGCCTCAAACCGGAAGAGACCCTCACTGAGTTTGAAGGTTTCCTCAGTCACATAGGTTGTCCCCGGCTCCGCCAGCTCCTGCATCCGTGAGGCCAGGTTCACCGTATCACCTACCGCCTTGAACTCAACCCGAAGGTCATTCCCAAGGGTGCCTACAATCACAGGACCTGTGTTAATTCCGATTCGCATTTTGAGGGGCCGTATGCCTTTTCCTTCTTGCTTTAGCTTGTCGCTGAACCTGGCCATCTCCCGGTGAATCGCCAGGGCTGACCTGATCGCCCGCTGAGGGGCGTCCTCCAAAGCAATGGGCGCTCCAAAAAGGGCTACAATTCCGTCGCCGGTCATCTCGTTGACCGTGCCCTCATAGTCGTGGACCTTGTGAATGAGGAGCTCGTAGACCTGGTCCATGATGGAGTATGCCTCCTCAGGACCAAGCTTATCGGAAATAGTGGTAAACCCCTCCATGTCGCAGAAGAGCACCGTGACTTGCTTACGCTCACCCTCAATCTTTCCCCTCTGGGCCAGGATTTTTTCAGTGAGACCCTTGGGAAGGTACCGCTGAATTTTTGCGAGTTTCTCATCTAAGGAAAGGTCTTTGCGAGATGGCTCTGAGGGAAGGCTTAAGTTGTGGCCGCATTCACCACAGAATTGCCTGTCCAAGGGAATCTTAGCCCCGCAGCTGGGACAAACTAATTCCATCCTAGCCCCACATTTTTCACAGAACTTCACCCCTTCACGATTATCAAACTGACATTTGGGGCACTTCATCTCAGATACTCACCGATTAGGTAGCAAACGAACAAAAGCCCGTCCCTTGATTTGGAAGAACAGGCTCCGTATCCACTCAACTTCGACCGCGTCTAATTTCTAGTGGCGGCTCAATAGGCGTTTCAGAATCATACTATCAAGTCCAAAAATAAAGTCAATCGTTCTTGGGGTACTCCTTTGGGCAGGGTGCTGAAGAATCTATTTCTAACTGAAGTAGGGAGAATCGCCGAGTCTCGATAGAGTCAATATTTCAAACGCTAATCGATAGAATAGTCCACCGAGGTAAAGCTACTATTCCATCTTGAATCCTTGAAACAACTCTCTATTCAGTTCTTGCTTCCTAAAAGGGTATTTCATGGCTTAACTGGGGTTTTTTGCCAAAATAAATTTAAACGGTCCCTCCAACATGGCACATTCATTTCTTGCCACTTGGGATGACTAGATATGCGTCATGTCGCTCGGGCATCGGCCTGCCATCAGTCCACTTCATGCCGCTCCAAAGCCTCACGAAAACATCGTAGGGAATCTCATAGGCAGGGCCAAGAGGAGAAGGATCATTGACAATAAAACATGCCCTCTTATCACTATACCCTATCACAACCCTGTTATGTCCAATACTATTATTCAGTTTGTAACGTTGAAGGACCATAACCGGATAACCCTCTCTAACGTATAGCTTGAGGTGATCGATTTTTGAGTACGGAACCCATATTAGTTTCAGTCCGTGATGTTTTTTCATCCAACGGGCAAGCCAAGGAAATTCAGGGCTCCTTGGGATAGGAGGTGCACCAACAACCTCCACGACGTCGTGGACCGTGACGTTCCTGCCCCAATAACGCATTATCATCGCAAAAGATGAAGCAACACACGATGCACCGATATTTGGCTCAAATGGCACGCTAAGGTTAACCTCTGTTGAATAAGGCTTTGTGGATTTGATAGCAGGCCCGCATGATATCAGAAATATCAGAGGGATTAGCAACAGACTGGCTTTTCTCATCGCTTTTGCTCCTGTTTACCCAAAGATCAACTATGATTTGTTGACTGTTGGCGAAACCTACTCTGGCAGACTCTGCTTCCGTGAAAGACTTCTAACGAAGGCTCAATTCATGGGAAACTGTAATATGTTCGTTATGGAAATGTCAACAAGAGCGATCGGGCCGATTAGAAAGCGAATCCTAACTGAAATACGCGGATTCGTATAATCCGAATTGATGCAATATTTCAAACGCAAATCGTCACTTTATCTTTCCATGCGTGTTAATAGAAAGGATCTGGTGATTAGATTCAAATACTCGGCAGTAAAACGGTGTTCATAGCTTTTGCGGAACTGAATATTTCTTTCGGAAATCAACAGGATTTGGCATGGGGGAGATGTGATTAGTTCTTGTATTCTTCACCCCTGGCAATATCGGGAAAGCAGGCCAGAATGAGTTACCCCAAATTGTCGCTGTCATGAGGGCTAGAGGGAAGCTCTACTCATCTCCTGCCGACTCATTACCCAAAAGCCGGCAATTAGCTGCAAAATCTCAATCCTATCTCAACTCCTACCGTTACATCGGCTTCCAAAGATCAATCTCGGATCAAAAACAGGAAAAAAGGTTGACCTTTTCCTGATTTTTGTGTTAAATGCCCTGTGGGTTCAAAAAGCAATTTCCTATCAACAAAATTCAATACGGTAAGAATGATGTTGGTCTCTAACCGTCCTTCCCTTTTTCATCGAGAGTCTATCATAACCATTTAAGATCTAGAGATATTGCCATGAACAAAGTAAGAGCAGCCGTCTTTGAGGGGCCTGGATCACCCGTCGAGATAAGGGAGTTTAAAGAACCAGAGGTTCATAGAAGGTCAGGCTTGATTGAGATTAAGGCCTCCGGAATATGCGGTACAGACATAGGCATATGGGATGGTAAGTGGCCAACACCTCTTGAATGGCCGCTAATACTGGGGCACGAATTCTCCGGGGTAATATCCAAGCTCGGAGCTGAAGTAAAAGAGGACCGAACCGGAAAGAAATTAAGGGAAGGAGATTTGGTTACCATACCCCCTCTTATCCCCTGTGGGAGCTGTTACAATTGCAAGATAGCTAGAGCCAGGGAAAATATATGCGATAAGCAGATTCAGTATGCTCGCATAGGGGTAGCTAACCCTCCTCATCTTTGGGGCTCCTGGAGCGAAAAATTGTACTTCGACTTTGACATCTATCCCAACACTAATATCTTCAAACTTCCAGATCACTGGGAAGTGGATATAGGGGCATTGGTGGAGCCTCTATCATCTGCTATCAGGGCAATAGAGCGCTCTTTTTTAGGAGGTATGCCCTTTGCCAGAGAAGGATTTGGACTAGGACAAAGTGTGGTAATTCAGGGATCAGGCGCTATTGGGCTTCTTTGTATGATAGTGGCCGGGGAATCTGGGGCGGGGAAAACCATAGTCATTGGATCACCAGAAGAGCCAAGGAATCGTCTATGTCGGGAGTTTGGAGCAGACTACACCATTAACATTGACGAAGTGAGGGCTCCTCAGGAGAGAATCCAAAAAGTAAAAGAGCTAACCGATGCTAGAGGCGCAGACCTTGTTATAGACTGTACTGGATTGCCTTCCGCTATTCCGGAAGGGCTGGAGATGGTTCGAAGCGGAGGAACCTATGTAGAAATGGGAGTTTTTACTGACGCAGGTCCAGTTGAGACCAACTGGCACCACATCCTTCGAAAGGACCTAACAATCCTGGGAAGCAAAGGTTATCCTCCAAATACCGTATCCGATGCTATATCCCTCATTGATAGAACTCTCACTAAATACCCCTGGCGGAAAATTCAAACCCATTGGTTTGATTTGACCGAGGAAGGAGTAATGGGTGCCCTGAGAGTTGCTAAGAACTGGAAATGCATGCGAGCTACCATGAAACCGTAATTTCGAAGTGCTCCTGTTACCCTCCAGACCTCTGGCATAATTAACGGTCACCTACTGCCCTTTCCCTTTTACTCTCCGGGTTGGGATAAGGAAGGAGATTGCCAGGTATCGATTGCTAACTGAAGTAGGAAGATTCGCCGACTCTCGGTAGAGTCAATATTTCAAACGCATATCGATAGATTAGCTAAGTTGACCAGTGAGCATCTTGTATTCTTGACCTTGGTTGGATAAAAAAGGCAGGCCAAAATGGCCTGCCTTTTACCAAGAAAAATCGATTACTATTTGCTATCCCTATCTGTTCCTATTTCCCTAAGGCCTTCTTCTTCGCTCTCAATACCCGGTCAAGGTCCTGATTGACCAGTACCTTACGGGAAATCCCTCTTAACCAGAGCCCATCCGGTGGCCCATTGATTTCCAGAGATACTTCCTTGACTTTTTTCGTGTAGAGATCGATAAGGCTAAAATCCAACTCCCAAGGATTTTGATAAGCCCATCCCAGAACTAAAGCGGACGTGTGGACATGGAGGATCATATCCAGCTGGTAAGCATTTTTGTACCGGTCGGCCTGTTCATATCCATGTTTTTTTAGATCCGAAAGATTGCAGGACTCACGGATATCAACCAGCTTTACCCTTGTATTCTGGCTCAATTCCTTTATCAAGGCCTTCTTTATCTCCCCAGTCTTGCCCGCGGTTCCGGTCCTCTCCACATCTAAAACCCCGATGACAATCTTGTCTGTGGAGGTAGCAGGAGAAGGAACTCCCACTGGGGCAATTCCCATTAATCCCAATGCCAACAATCCTATTGGTAATGCCCTCATTTTTCTCTTCCTCTTTGTTAGGTAATAAAGAAGCCGGGTTGACCATTACTTCGGCAACCCGGCTGTCTCCAAAATATATCGGATGTTTTGCTACTGAGGTTCTTCTGACGCTCCAAAAAAAACCTAGCCAAGTCGGACGACAACCACTCGGAGATTCCAGCTCAGAATCGAAGACCCGTGGCTTTCCGCCCCACCCTCACAGGTGGTTTGGCTTTGTCGATTGAGCCCATTATAGCAGGATGGGGAGATATGTCAAAGGAAAGGCGAAATCGAGCGATTTAACTGTATCCTCAAAATTCCCTTGATCCCCATGAATGCAAGGTTTCTGACGCCTATAATTAGATGATAAAAACTGCTAATAATCGAAATTCTTAAAACAAGAATTTACCTTAAATAAGATTAATAACATATTGAAAATTAAATAATATCTTAGAGTTCATCTCTTATTGTTATGGTTTTTGTTCGTTCTTGATTCAAGTATCTCGATCGAAGTCCAAAGGGGAAAGGTACCGATAAACTACCGGTAATCACACATCTCAGGTGCCCCCGTAGCCGATAGTCACTTTATCTCCGTCGACAATAACCGGCACTTCACGAACGCCATTGGTATACCTTAGCATTTCCTCCAATTTTGTGCTGTCTGATTTGACATCCACGTATTGTGCAGTATCACCATAGGCTGACCTAGCCTCGTCAGTATGAGGTCAGCCGGCCTTGCCGAAGATAATAACCTTTTCTCCCATGATAGTTTCTCCTATTCATTGAACGCTCAAAGGACAAGAGTAGATAAATCATTTGTAGGCCAAGCACATTACGACTATCATATGGATACCCTTGTTTGTTGTGGGAAGAGATTGTCAAGGCCCTATTGTCTTCTTACAATCTCTATCTTTATTTCGGTAATACCTTCCCGAGGCTCTAAGGCCAATGCCTCTTCTTTAATCTCTCCGACGCGCTTCAGTTTCTCAAGGAGCTCCTCCATTTTTTTAGAATCAAGCTCTGCGACGATGATGTTTCTCTGCACAAAGTACTCTTTTTTGATTATTTTCCCTCCACATTGAATAAAGGCTTCCTCAATTTCCTTCCCCGCAGTTTCGATGTCTTTGACATTAATTGTTAAAGTGATAGCTTCGTCTATTCTCTCAAACGATACCCGCGCTCTCTGTTCGTATGGTAAGGCTTCGCGTTTCAATTCACCTTTTTTCACAACGCCTGCTGATGGCAAAACCTTGTCCCGTTTTGCGACTTTCGCAGGTGCTGTGGGTGCTTTTACATGCTTGCCTACCGGGATTTCTTTTTCTTCTGCAAGCATGAATTGCTCTGCGGGCTCAGCAGGAAGGGATTTGGCCTCATCAAGAGCAGGGGTCTCTTCTTTTTCTTGCAAAAGATTTCGGATTGTGACCTTCGCTGGAGGGGCTTTTGCAAGCTCTACCTCCGGTTGAATTGTCTTGAAGACATAAATCGTGGCC
>Ga0209427_10007097_pt1 | contig 12708 bp, 10 predicted proteins | sample DeeMarSWOR136_30_FD_187465 | JGI IMG/M metagenome (GOLD analysis project Ga0209427, IMG submission 187465) | Marine sediment microbial communities from White Oak River estuary, North Carolina - WOR-1-36_30 (SPAdes) (version 2) | ecosystem: Environmental > Aquatic > Marine > Intertidal zone >... | reverse complement strand
GAGAAACGGATGAAAGACAACGCCGCAGGAGGAGTTCTCCTAAGCGGCGGTTTAGATAGCAGTCTTATTATCTATATGGCCCATCAGATAAAGCCGGATATCGAAGCTTTTACAGTGAGTATGGAGGAAGGACAAGACCTCCCGCTAGCTAAGGATGTGACTGCCTATCTAGGCATCAAGCATCACATTCTGGTGTTCGGTGAAAAGGAGATAAACGAGATATTGCCTCAGGCCATCTATCACCAGGAGATGTATGAGGAGAGCTGTGTGCATGGGGCGATCGCCAATTTCCTGGCAGCGCGGTTTGTCAGTCCACATGCCAAGTGCGTTTTCACCGGAGAGGGAGCAGATGAGTTCTTAGGCGGGTATGACGGCCAGTTCAGACAGGGAAGGAACCAGGAGGAGGTTGCCAGTATAGTCGACCAGCTCATCAACGTTGCCCATAACACAGCTTTGCAAAGGCTGGACAGACTGGTGGCTGCAAACTCCATAGAAACCCGTACGCCCTTTCTTGACACCAAGGTGATGGATTTTAGCATGAAGATTCCGATAGACTGCAAGATACACGGCCAGGAGCGAGTTGGGAAGTGGGTTCTGCGCCAGGCCTTCGAGGGTTGTCTACCCGAGCACATCATTTATCAGACAAAGCGGTTCTTCGCTCAGGGTTCAGGTGTAGCGTACATCATGCGCTCACAGGCTGAGAAGCAAATATCCGAAAGCGAACTGGCGGAATTCAATAATGTAGCCGGTAACCCGTACCTGTCTTCTGTAGAGGAGCTATATTACTATCGGATATTTAAAAAGACATTGCCCCATCCTGCGTTCGATAGGCTGGTAGGCAGGTGGGATCCCTTCAGGCCAGACTTCTTTCTGCGGAAGGCAGGTTCATAGCCCGAATCCGTTAATGAAAGGCGTCTTCTTGTATCTCATGAAGTGGACCATCTTGGGCTCAGGGGGTTGCATGGTCATCCCCAAACCACTCTGCCGATGCCGAGTCTGCCTGGAAGCCAGGAAGAAGGGCGTTCCCTATGCTAGAGCAGGACCCTCTGCTTTTCTTCACGATATCAACCTCTTAATCGACACGCCGGCGGAGATTGTGAGCCTGTTGAATCGCTCGCCCATCCGCCGTGTAGATTACCTCATCTTCACCCATCTCGATCCTGATCATACCGAAGGGTTTCGGGTAGTAGAGCAGATTTCGCTGGATTTTCGCACCTGGCGTGCTTATCCCGAAAAGCAGAGCTGTTTGCTGCTTCCTGAGCAACTCAGCGGAAGACTGAGGGAGATCCGGTCTCAGTTTGGCCCCCTGATCGACTTCTACCAGGAAAGTGGCTTTGTCAGGCTTATGCTTTTTGAGGACAGCATCCAGATCGGGGACGTCCATATCAGGGCCATCCCGGTTGACCGAGGTCGTCAGGTGGCCTTCGTTTACGTCTTCGAGAAGTCAGGGCGCAAGGTGGTCTACGCGCCCTGCGACATCAAGCCCTTTCCGGAGCACCGAGATGAGGTTCAACAAGCCGATCTGCTGATCATCCAGCCAGGGATATTTGAGAAAGGGCTGAAACATGGTTTCAGGTACCCGGCTGAACATATCTCCAGAACCACCCTCTACACATTTGAGCAAACCCTGGATCTGGCCAAACGCCTCCAGGCCAAAAAGGTTCTCTTTGTTCATTTGGAGGAATACTGGAACCGGAGCTATGACGATTATCGCGCCCTGGAATCGGATAATGAGATGATCCGCTTTGCCTATAACGGCATGCAGCTAACGGTTTGAAACAGACGCGTTTCTCATCGTAATGGGGATTGCAAACGGCCTTTAGGCGTTAGGATATGGAACGTAATATTATGCGCGCAACACACTCTCTGCTGGCAGGGCATGCTATTAGTTGCGATAGAGACCTTATTAAGGAGGTATGAATTGAAGCGTCTAATTCCTGCCTTGGTGCTTATAATCTTGGTTTCTATCCTTGGGACTTTGTTAACAGGTTCTTGCGCCGTGGAGGAATCCCAGCCATATGGGCCCCTCCAAGTCAACTTCCCAGAAGATGAGGGAGCGCACCCCGAATTTGAGGTGGAGTGGTGGTATCTAAATTCAAACCTGACGGATTCCGAGGGCAGGGAATACACCGCCATGGTGGCCTACTTCCGTCCCTCACTTAAGATCATCTCGATTTCCGACCTGGAAGCCGAGACGTTCTATCAGGAAGTGCCCCCTCTAGCGGAGTTGATGGGCGCGACCCCTGACTACGCAGAGGGCAGCTTTGACCTTCGCTGGGATGACTCAGATCGCTGGCACCGGACTGATCCCAAGTCACTTTCCTATCATCTTGAAGCGAAGGGTACAGCTATCGGCCTTAATCTCAACCTTGTTTCCGAGAAGGCGCCACTCATGGTCGGCGGGGACGGTCTGATTGAATGGACGGAGGGGAGCACGTACTACTACTCTCTCACCCGACTTCAGGTGGAGGGGCAGATCGAGGTTGAGGGAAGGGTCATTGACGTCGAGGGGATTGGCTGGATGGATCATCAATGGATGGAATCCATGGCCGAGAGAGGCCGGGACTGGTTCTCCGTTCAGCTAGACAATGATACTGAGGTCATCTTCTGGCAGATCGTCAACCCTGACCGATCCGTCAGTTCCCGTGATCTGACCATGATATTCCCCGACGAGTCCATCTACCATACCATCGATCTCGACTTAGAGAAGCTTGATTCATGGGTTTCCCCCCAAACCGGTAACGAGTATGGGATACTCTGGCGACTTCGAGAGGAGGCCCACGATCTGGACTTAGAGATTAGGGCTCGCTATGCCGAACAGGAAATCAGGGTATTCGAAGGCTCTGACCACATCGACTTGGACTTCTGGGAGGGAGGCACTACTGTGTCAGGTCAGTTGAATGGCCAGGCTGTTGCCGGGGTCGGATATGCAGAGTTGGTCCCGCTCGGAGAGTGAAGGAGCGTGGTCATAACCGTCGATAGCTTCGTTTACGGATCACGTGGGCATCACATCTTGATTGCGGTTTGACCGTTGCAGTAACGATAATGCCGGGTTCCCAGAATAGACCCATGGACACATAGCCGCGCGAACAGCTTGGGATGCCACCCCCTGTACGACCTCATAAGCACGCTTCTAAGCCGCTCTTCCTTTAGCATGTAGGTCTATCCTTCAGGGGCTACACCATCTATGACTCTCAAGAACAGCCAGTCAAAATTCGTACCTAAACACTCAATGAGCGATAGTAATGGGTGTAACTAGTACTATCTGGTGACCAGCGCAGACGAAGGCAGGTATTTTTGTAAAGTCAAGGCAGGTGACATAAGTACCTGCTCACCCGAGCGAAGACAAGACGATAATACCAGTCCATTTACTCTCGAAGTACTATAGACCACCGAAAAGTCCTGGTCTAGAATGGTACTCAAGAGCATCCCAGTTGTACCATCCTATAGGGGAGCCTGATCGTACAATGACATTATCCTTCAAAGTACTAGCAGAACCTCCCGGATGCAGCGGGGAAGTCTCTGAATAGGTGTCGCAGCAAAATCAGACAAGCGACGAAGGGAGGAGAACCCAATGGAAAAGAAAGACGGAAAAGTAAAAGAGCTCTGGGGTCAGCAGTTCAACATAGTTAAGAACGGCCTGGACGAAGGAGAAGTATTTTCCTTCGTTGAGAACCTGATAGAGGAAAATAGCGAATACAGTGCTAAGCTGGAGGCCGTTGAATCCCTCAGAAGGCTCGCTGAGAGCACTGTACTCGAGGCCAACAAGCAGGCGCAGCAAACCCTGATAGATACTGACCAGCAAGCGAACGAGACGGCTATGGCGATTATCAGCGAGGCAGAGTCCAAAGCCAAAACTGAAGCGGACTCCATCATCACGGAAGCACAACAGAAGGCAACGTTGGAGGGAGAGGCAATCCTCGCTAATGCTGAGAAGGCAGCAAAAGAAATGCAGGAGAAAGCTGAGACTGCCCTTGCTAAGGCGAAGAAGACCTCTGACGACAAAGTATCAGCAGCAGAACAGCAGGCTCACGATATCTTGGAACTAGCGCGAGCGGAAGCAGAGCAAAGGAAAGCGGTTGCAGAGGATGAAGCCGCGAGAATCGCTTCCGATGCGAGGCAGGAGGCTGGTGAAGCGGCAAGAGTGATAGCAGATGCTGCTGAGGAGCAAAGACGGAATGTGTTGAGTATGGCAAAAGATGAAGCAGAAAAGGAAATGCTAGCTGCCAAACAGGAAGCTACGCAGTTGCTGGTGAAAAGCAAGAGGATAGCCGAAAGCGAGATAAGAGAGACATTTGGAAGGATCTATCAGGAAATGCTTTCAACCTTGGAGCTAGAAGACGGCCCACAGACTACGACCGAATCAACGGGTGGGGCCACAGATCCAGAACCACCTCAAGCAGAAGCCACCGCAAATCCTGGGGTAGACTGGACGGCTGAAGCCCTCCAACAGGAGACTCCAGGCGAACAGGATGAGCCCAACGCCGAGTCTGAACCCGAAACCATGGCCCGCGTAGAAGAAGAGGCGACTAGCGAAGTCCAGCAGGAAACACAGTCTCCCAATGAAGTGCCAGGGGAAGGATCCGAAGATGGCAGCCAGGCTCTTTATGAGGGAACCGTGGAGCTGCAAGTTCCAGCGCCAGTGGTCTTCGATCGAATGATGCAACTGCATAAGAACTTGAGGCAGATCCCTGAAGTGGAGGAAGTGAATCTGAGACAGCCTACAGATAAGGGTCTCCAGATAGAACTTCGACTCAATAGTCCCATTCCACTTCTTAAGATCCTCGGAGATTTACCCGGCGTAGACGAGGTCTCGGATGGACTGCGTGATACCGAAGATGCGAGCCTCCTCCGGCGGCTGCGGGGCAAACACAACAGCAAGATCGTGTTAACTACCAGAAGCTGAGTTGTAGCCTGTAGGCTCTCTTTGATAAGTAATCGAATCCGCAGGCGACAATGCGATTTGGCAAGCTCCTATTTCTGGTTCGATCTTTCTGCCTACAGATATTATGAACGTGGGAGATAAGCCATGCGTAAGATAAGCGTAATGATAGTCGACGACCAACCATTCTTTCGGTCCGGGTTACGGGATGTTTTGGCTCAAGCAAACAGCCCCAACGCGATGGAGATACTTGAATGCGACGCTGGCGAGAACGGCAACGAGGCAATAGCTCAAATCGCGGCTGAGTCGCCCGATGTCGTACTACTGGATATCGGTTACCCCTTCCTAAACGGACTGGAACTATGCAAGAAGATCATTCGCACCTTCCCTCAAACAAAGGTCGTGATACTGAGCGCCAACTCGTTGGAAGATGGCGACGAGTTATTTGAAGTTATCAAAACTGGGGCGGCAGCTTACATTAGAAGCAAAAACTGTTCACCTGAAGAGCTCACCGAGATACTAGAACGAACTTCCAGGGCTGAGTATCCTATAAATGACAGTGTAGGCCAGAAACCCAAAGTTGCTTGGCGAGTGCTGAGGCAATTCCAGGAGATGACATCCGGCGTTAGAAAAGACGATAACATACTGATACCACTGACCTCAAAAGAGGCGCAAATCCTGACGCTTGTCGCCGAGGGTAATGCAAACAAGCAAATTGCAAACATCTTGGGCATCAGCGAGCAGACTATCAAGAATCGCGTCAGCTCCATACTGCGCAAACTGAATGCTAACGATAGAGCCCACGCAGTGGTGCTGGCAGTGCGCAACGGCTGGGTTCCGATCCAGCCTGACCTCAGATGGGGCCGCCGCCGTGGGGATACCCCATCCGGTAAACCTGGCCCAATAGGAATTTATTCAAATTGAGCGCCCTGCAAGATTCTCTGAGGCCTTGACCATTGTTCACTGCTAGCGTGTGTGACGCGTTAACACAAAGCTCCGTCTATTTGTACCCCCGGGTTTGAGATTTTTGTCAAGAAAGCTGGCAAGTGGTATAATAAAAGGCTGGGCATGACGCCCAGCCAGCCCCCGCCCGCTGGTGGTGGTCTACTCTCCTTCCCACCCCATGCGAGGGGGGCTTACTCGCTTCTCAAAACCCCCACGATTCTACCACATCACCGCAACAGTACACAATGCTAGCCAAGCAGCTTGCGACAGTTCGCGCATAAGCCCTTGAATCCAAATCGGGGCTTGTCTTTGCTGGGCATGCTAAAAAAGGAGACCCAGTTTACCGCGCGTGGAGATAGAGCGATGAAATGCTCGGTCGGTCAACTTTGAAGATTGTACGAAGCTCTGGAGGGGCCACAGTCATAGCTCCCGTGGTGTGCCTTGCTAAGTCCTGCGGCATATAATCAGTAGCCTTAGCATCCGAAGCTGAGGCCACGAGGTGACTTGGGTAGGACGAGAGGCTAAGTAGCGGGTGAGCGTTTTGATCTACCCTCTTTTGGCTTTGTTACCAACTACGCTGAACCGCTCGACCTGCCCCCTGAAACCGACGCTGCTGTTCAACCTTTCCTTTAGGTACACTACCAACTCATCTTCGCTCAGATGACTGGCCCAACCCTCATCCACCTTCAGCGTCACCTTAAACGTAATTTGGTTGTTAGCCATCTCTCTACCTGCTCCTATATACCTCGTGGACTGACGGACTGCCAAATCCTAAATCCATTAGGGTCTTAGTCCGTTAAAATGTTAACAACGGACTATGGACTTTTAACACTTTTTGTCGATTTTGTCAAGCCCCCATGGCATGTCCTTCTGTTCGGTTGCAATTGATTTTGCTAACTATAGCTTGGAAGACCATAGTATAATATCTGCGACTCGAACATGATTAGGACAATATGAAAAGCTGGATTGTTCTTATCTTCGCTGTATCGCCCATTAGAACGGAAAAGGAGGGATGGAGATGGGGATAGAAATCAAGGATAAGGTGGCCCTGGTTACAGGTGGTGCTCAGGGGATTGGGCTGGGCATAGCCAAGGCCTTCCTCGATGCGGAGGCAAAGGTTGCTATTTCTGATAGAAACGAGGAGACACTGAGAAGGACGACCGAAGACCTACAAGGCCGTTTTGGGGATAAAGTCTACGGAATCGTTGCCGATGTTTCCGTTGAAGAAGAGGTCAAGAAGATGGTCATGGAAACCCTGCGGAAGTTCAATTCAATCGATATCCTGGTCAACAATGCAGGCTTTGGTGGAATGAACTATTTCTGGGAGACGCCCGTCCAGGATTGGGATGCGGTTATCAATACCAACCTCAGGGGCGCTTTTCTCTGTGCCAAAGAAGTGACGAAATTCATGCTTGAGAAGGGCATAAAGGGGCGGATTATCAACATAGCCTCTGGAAATTCCATCATGCCTACCACAGGCATTGCCTCTTACTGCGCGTCAAAGGGAGGGTTACTCATGTTTACCCGGGCGGCTGCCCTAGAACTCGGCCCACGGGGGATCAATGTCAATGCCATCGGTCCCGGTAGCACCATAACTCCTTTGACCGAGGGGTTTTACAATCTCCCTGGTTTGAAAGAGGCCTTTTTGGAGCGCACGCCCAAGGGTAGATTCGGCGAGCCAGAAGACATCGCAAAAGTAGCCCTCTTTCTCGCCTCAGAGTATGCTGACTGGGTTACCGGCCAAATCATCTACGTGGATGGAGGCCAATCCCTACTGGGCCTTCCCAGGTATTACGAAGGACTTCAACAGGCTGCAGGTAGGGAACAGCCGTATTAGTCTGCCATCTGTCAATCAGGCGAATCAATCTCTTCAGGTTCCGCTGGTTGTGCTGCTAGGGGAATACCGCGGCCGACACCTCTGTGCATGCGGCCATACTCGGCGCTGAACTCCGCTCCCAAGATGATAATGAACGCAGAAACGTAGATCCACACAAGTAGAGCGATCACTGAGCCTACAGAACCGTAGACCAGCTCATAGTTAGCAAAGCGGTCGAGGTAGAGAACAAACAAGCTCTTGGCGATTTCAAAAAGGATAGCGGCGAGTAGAGCACCAGGCCAGATGAAGCGCCAGTAGGTCTTGGTGTTAGGAATGAATTTGTACAGGAGGAGGAAGATAGCAAGGCTGGACAAGAACGCGAAAAACCTGGCCCCAAGGTTGGAAGCTATCCCGAGCACAGGAAGATCCGTAGCGGGCAGGATGGACATGGCCGAAGTCGCTCCGACGGATACAACGAATAGTATACCGGTACCCAAAGCCATGGTAAGGTCGCGCAGCTTTCTTATGTGAAATGGACGGTCGCGGTGGATGTCCCAGGCACGATTGATGGCCCGGCTCAAGGCACCAAACATAGCACTGGCGGACCAGAACAGGAGCACCAAGCTCACCACTCCGACCGCACCCCGCAGCCGTATGACATCTTCGATGTTCTGCTGCAACACGTCGACTGCGCCTGGCAGGTTGCGTTCAAAGAAGTCAAAGAGCTCCTCCTGGATGGCTTCAGAGGGCAGGAACAAGCCAAAGATAGCTAGGAGCCCCAGCATGAGCGGAAACAATGAAAGAACCGCGTAGTAGGCTACGCCAGCTGCCATGTGTGTGGCGTCATCAGCCATTAGCTCCTGGACCGTGCGCACCATCAATTCCACCGCAGGGATCGCAAGCAGGCGTGCTCGAATCCACTGGAACGTGTCGCTGACGCGCCTTCCAGTATCCCGAAGACGAAACCTAGTCAAATTCCACATTGCCTGCTTTGAGTTCCCTGGCAGCGACGTGTGAACTACAGATCTCGTGTACTAATAGGCACACAAGAGACCAGGGAGCAGACATCGAGAATGCCCGCCCCCTGTGCTACTCACTAGCGCATCCCACGTCAAGGTACCATAACCCGCTGACAAGCAGAATCGAAACAGTGCACTAGCGCCCTCTTCTATTGCAGCGGGCTAGCTGGTCGCCACAAGAGCTGTATCCCCTTCCTATTTAAAGGGGGACTTGATGACTACTTTGACTCCAGAGATTGTCCCGGAGACAGCGTCGGTGACGGTTTTGACAGCGGATTCGCCAACTTCTTTCGCTGCATCCACCGCTCCGGTAGCAGCTGCGGATGCTGCCTCCTCTGAATTCACTGCGATTCCTTTTGCAGCTTCAATAGCTCCCTCTACCGCATTCCGCGCCACTGAGGCCAAGTCACCACCAACCTCCGATGTACCTTTTATGGCCCCGCGCGCTGTGCCGTAGATCGCTTCCATCACGTCGCCACCTGTCTCCTGGGCACCTTTGATAGTTCCTTGAATGGTATCCTTTGCTACCGATGCCAGGTCCCCACCAGTATCCCTTGTGCCCTGGATCGCTCCTCTGGCAACGCTGAAAGCTGTGTCTTCCAGCCCCAGGCCAACGCTCTTAGCGGTTGATACCGCACCATCAGCAGCATCTCGAGCTACCTTTGCGACATCGCCACCCACTTCACTGGTACCCTTTATTGCTGCCCGGATGATATTGCTTATTTCACCCGTTGTCACCGTGGTGACCTCACCTAGGCCCCGTATGGTACCGATCACAGCTCCCTTAGCCGTGGTGCCAAGTTCAGCACCAACCTGGCTAGCCGCTTGTATCGCACCTGCTACGGTGTCACCTGCCAGCCCAGACGCCTCCGTGACCACATCCCTGACTCCACGAAGGCCTTCCACTAGACTGCTATGGGTAACCTCTATCACACTTTTTCCAACATCTCCCACACCCCTTATCGTTTGAGTCAACGCCTCACTGACTTTCTTGCCTAGATCTCCCAGTGCCACGATTCTACCTCCTTCGTGCATTGGTTTCCTAGCCGAGACCACAACATCTCGTTACATCCGATCACCCCCCTTCGTCCATCCTCCACAGCATGGAAAGCACCGCTTAGGAGTTCATCCATTAGCCGCACAGAGGCCGGGAAATAGAAGGCTCCTGAGCCTTAGGCCACTGGCAAACTAGGTCCAGCTCCAGGCCAAATGCCCGTTCTTTAGGTCATATTTCAAGAGACCTTCACTGACCCACTGCTCAATGCTCTCGCTCACCTGATGAAAGGGATAGCCAACAATTTCCGCTACTCTGCTCGCCACATCCCCCAGCGGATCCCCCCTTGGCTCCATCAGGCCCAGGTTCTCAAACACATCGCCCCGGACGAGAGCCCACGCCAATGGGCTGCGTCTCTTCGACCGCGCTATCTCCGCTTGGTCTGACTTGCCTCCTTCAAGGTCATCCAGGGTAAGTCTCAGTCCTCTGTAGTATCTGTGAAGAACTGCTATTATGTCCTCTGGGCCAGCGCCTTTCGTCTTGGTCACTGGTCTATTGGCGTCATACTTGGACCAGTCATTTGTTAGTATCTCAATTCCATATTCTTCCGCCTTCTCGCGCACTTCTGTTCCTGGGAAGGGGGCCAGCACGTGTAAGCCATAGAAAGTCCCCAGCTCTTGGCCAAACTGGATGGTTTGAAGCAATGTCTCCTTGGTCTCGCCAGGTAGCCCGAGAATGAAAGAGGCTTGGACACCAATTCCGGCATCTTTCGCCATTCTGACAGCCTCCCTGGCTTTTGCCAGAGTGATCCTTTTCTTGACCCTGTCAAGGATCTGCTGATTTCCGCTTTCGACCCCGTAGCAGAACCCGATACATCCTGCCTCTTTCAACCTCTGCACCACTTCTGGATTGACGGTGTCGACCCTGGAAAAGGCGCTCCACTTGAATGTCAAACCCCTATCTATTATCCCGTCGCAGATGGCGTAGAGATGCTCATGGTTGAGAGTAAACAGATCGTCCTCCAGGTTGATCTCCTCGAATCCATAGGCCAAACATTGCTCTATCTCATCAACGACAAGCTTCGGGCTTCGGTACCTTGCTTTTCTGCCGCCCATCTTGGAGCCGACGCAGAATATGCAGTTAAAAGGGCAACCCCTGCCGGTGATCAGGCTGCACGGAGAATTTAGGGCACGGTATCGCGACAAAGGGAAGAGATGCCTCGCCGGCAGTGGTAGTTCGTCTAGGTTTTGGATCAAATGGCGCTCCCCGGTCAGTTTCGTGCCATCCGAACCTGACCTGAAGGCAATCCCATCTATCTGATCGAGCTTCTTGCCGCTCACGATATCCAGCATGGTCTGCTCACCCTCGCCCCTTACGACAATGTCTATCCATGGAGCTTCGTTAAGGGTTTCCACAGGGCGGAAGGTGACGTGCGGGCCGCCGATAACCGTGACTATATCCTTGTTCACAGTCTTGCAGTAGTTGAGGATACTCGAGGCAATTGGGTAGTTCATCGTCACCGAGGTCACGGCGACAATATCTGGCTGGTTTTGCTCGAGTTTGCGCTTTATCTTCTCCTTGGAAAACTTGGATACCAAAAGGTCTAAGATGTCCACTTCATTCCCGTTGTGTTCCAGAACTCCAGCGATGTAGGCGAGCCCCATAGGCATGATAGGGACTTCTGAGAAGGGATAAGGTGGGTTTATTAGCAGTGTTCTCATATTTCCCGTCCGCTTTCGCCAGGGATTACCCATATCAGCTCTGTCGCTGTGTTGGAACTAGTTTCGTTGAACGACTACGAATGCGCCATTTTTGCAAATTAACTGCGATTTGTCAAGAACAATTCTGCCAGGGTAAATACTTCGACGAATTGCAGCGTTCTATCTGAGGCTAGTTTTGGGGAAAGCCTTGCACATCACTCAGATGTTGTGTTGCGGCCACAGCACTTCACCAGAGCCCGATTTGGGTTCGCAAATATTTCTGCCTATGAACTGCTGAGGATCTGCTGAACAGGGACGACTGATTATTCATCCCCCAGTTCGTCAGCAATCTCATCGGACCGCCTGAGAACTGGGCTTACTTCCCTATCTCTTCGATCTGTGCGACGCCTCTGTGGCAGTTTGAAGAATAGAAACCAGGTCATCAGCCCAAATGCAAACGTAAAGAACCCTACATCAGCCCACAACTCACCAAATCTGTTGAAGTGAATCAATAAGGAGTGCCCCGGCGAAAACACGGCTCCCATCACCAAGCCGAAAAGCAGCCCGGTATACACCCAGCCTAACGCCACCGCGAAATATTGAAGCCTGCTCTTTCTGCGCATGCTTTACTTACCCTTTTGGAGCAAACAGCTAGTCTTTGCTGAGAAGCTCAGCTTAGCATACGCATTACCACGTATACAATGACCCGTTTCGGTATTTACATATAGAGAATAGTACTCCCTATAGTTTAAAGAAGACGTTACCCAAGGGCTTGTGGCTTGTACTGCAGGCGAAGCTAGCGAGTTATACTCGTTTGGCTACTGGCCAGGTGGGCAAAGAAGTGACAGGCGCGGGATCAGGTTCATCGATTTTCACGACCTCATCGCCAAGAAGAGTGGCGCAATCCGTTTTGCCGAGTTTGCAGACACCCTCCCAGCGGCTAGACAAAGGCTCTTATGCCAAGAGCATTTCTTCCCACGATCAGCTTCTGCATCTGAGTAGTGCCGTCAGGAATGGTCAAGGTCCTAGCATCTCTGAAGTATCGCTCCACCGGATACTCATCGGAGAGCCCCATAGCGCCATGAATCTGAATGGCCTTGGAAGTCGTCCTCACTGCCGCCTCGGTGGCGTAGCTCTTTGCCAGCGGTGCTTGCCAGCGGCACTTCTCCCCCTTATCCAGGAGATCGAGGGCGCGGAAGCTGAGGAGACGCCCGGCCTCGGTCTCCGTTATCATGTCGACAAGCATCTCCTGTATCATCTGGAAACTGCCTATGGGGCGTCCAAACTGCATCCTGTCCTGAGCGTATTTGATTGAAGCATCTATGGCGGCCTGGGCAATGCCAGTGGAGAAC
>Ga0209427_10007095_pt1 | contig 12712 bp, 8 predicted proteins | sample DeeMarSWOR136_30_FD_187465 | JGI IMG/M metagenome (GOLD analysis project Ga0209427, IMG submission 187465) | Marine sediment microbial communities from White Oak River estuary, North Carolina - WOR-1-36_30 (SPAdes) (version 2) | ecosystem: Environmental > Aquatic > Marine > Intertidal zone >... | reverse complement strand
ACTTATCAACCATGATAGCTCTTTTTTCATATTGAAGCTCAATTTATCCATTATTTATATAAACCAGATTGTTCTTCACTGATGGTGTCTTCTTATCCAGAGGCTCTCTGGATTGATTTTTTAGGAAAATAGGATTATATTAGGAGCAAAAATTGAGGGGAGAGCTTTGGAAAAGGAGATGAGGAAAAAATGAGACGAAAACTCCTGTATGTGCTATTCCTATTCTTACTGACGTCCCCTATCTATACCGCATACGGCCAGTTCACCTCTGAGGAGCTTGCCCAGAGAGCCCGGTGGGAAGATTTCCTCAAGACCGCAGAGATCATAGAATATCAAGAAGTGGGAGAGGGCGTGACCAAGCCGGTCTGGCTCACTCTCAAAAAAGAAGATGTGGTCCGTAAAGCTATCTGGAAAAATCCCAAGGGAATCCAGCAGGGTTTCCTCGAGGGATGGCAGTATGAGATCGCTGCCTACGAAATGGATAAGCTCCTTGAACTGAACATGGTCCCTCCGACAGTGGAGAGAAGGTTCGGAAAGAAAAAGGGATCGCTTCAGTTGGCAATAGACAAACTCTACAGCGAACTCGAAATCATGGATAAAAAAATTGAGGTTCCGGAGGAAATGATCGACAACAGAAGCGACAGGAAATATATCACCAGAGCTTTTGACAGCCTGATCGGCAATGAAGACAGGACTCAACAGAACATCCTTTTTAACACAAGCTGGCGGATAATACTCATCGACCATTCCCGCTCCTTCCGTTCCACGAAGATGTTCAGAGAGCAGCTGATGTACGGGAAAAACGGCATAAAAGGAGACCTGCTTTTCAGGAGGCTCCCCCGCTCTTTTGTGGAAAAAATCAAGGCCCTGACATCTGATAAAATTCAAGAAGCGGTGGGTTCTTATCTCACAAAAAAGGAGATCAGTGCTATCATTGCCCGCAAGGAGCTTCTTTTAAAAGAAATTGAAGAAATGATAAAGGAGAAAGGCGAAGATAAGATTCTGTACTAATGATAATATTCTTTTCATTATTTTAGATAAATTCAGCAGGAAATCTGATTATAAGGAGAGAAAGATAATGAAAAAAAGGATCCTGATTTTCCTCCTACTCATCATCACCCTTGGATTCGGCTTGCAATCCATAGCTCAATTCATATCTGAGGAAGTCGTGGAGAGGGAGAAATGGGAAGATTTCCTTCAAAACGCAGAGGTCGTTGAGCAAAACCAGATGGTGAGCAGGGAAGCTGTCACCAGTCCTTGGGTACTCACACTGGAGAAAGACGGAGTGCGCAAGAAGGCCCTCTGGAAAAATCCGGAGGGACTGATGAAAGGATTTCTGGAGAACTGGAAATGGGAGATTGCCGCCTACCGCTTGGATAAGCATCTGGAGCTGAACATGGTTCCTCCCACTGTGGAAAGAAGATTTCGAGGAGACCGGGGCTCGTGCCAATTGTGGGTCGACGCCAAAATGAGCCTCAAAGAAAAAATGGAGAAAAACATCGATACCCCATCCTATAAGGTCTTTTACTGGAACAGAGCGCTATTTCTCCAGCGGGCTTTTGACAATCTGATCGCCAACGAGGACAGGCACCAGAATCAGTACCTCATCACCGAGGATTGGCGGATGATCTTGATCGACCATTCCCGCACTTTCCGGACTTCCAAGAAATTCACATCGAAGCTCATTTATTCCGAAAAAGGCAAGGAAAGCAAATACCTAATGAAAGAGCTTCCGCGCTCTTTTTACGAAAAATTGAAAGCGTTAAACCCGGAAGTGATCGCTGAAGTTGTCGGCGAATACTTGACCGAGAAGGAGGTTGAAGCCGTCCTGATGCGAAGGGATCTTATGGTTCAGTGGATCGAAGACCGCATCAAACAATTCGGGGAGGATAAAGTCTTATACGACTAGAAAGAAGCTTCCGCCTTTTTAAGGTCTTTATAGATCGTGAGAATATTCTGGTTGTTCTTTCGTCTGTAGTCAAAACCATCCATCAGCGTCCGGGAGAGGAAAACACCCAATCCACCCTTTCTCTGATTCTTGATGATATCGTCAATATCAGGTGGTTTCAATTCCCTGGGGTCAAACGGAACACCATGGTCTCTTATCTCCAGATAGATCCTGTCTTTTTCCTGCCAGGCTTTGACCATGATCTCACCGTTACTCTGGGGATAAGCATACCTGATGATGTTCACGCATATCTCCAGGAGAGCAAGCTCAATCTTGAAGAAATCTTTATCTGAGATTTTTATCTTCAGGCAACAGGATTTCAGGAAATCTCTCATCCTATCCAGTTCAGACAGGTTGCTTTTGATCCTTAAAGTTTTCATCGTGATATATGTTTCAACTACCAACTGACTACAGGGAGTTAATTTCCTCTCTTAATCTTTTTGGGCGCGATTTTTAGAGCCAAAAATCTAACTCTTGCTTAATTTATACGAAAGAAAAAATGATGTCAAATGATAATAGAGACCTACCTCAAAATCCCACTTTCAAATGCAAAGAAGGTTGCCCAGCGATAAGACGGGTCCAGCTCAAGGGCCTTCAAAAGATATTCTCGAGCCCGGGTTTCTTCTCCGAGTGCATGGCTGGCCATCGCAGCCCAGAGATAATATTGAGGACTCACTCTCTTATTCTGCCGGATATTGAACTCGCTTTTTGTCTTTATTTCCTTGAGCATATCATCTGCTTCTTTATCATGGCCGATTCCTCTTAAAGCAAGCGCCTGGTAATAACCATTCATCGAGGGAATGCCAGTCTTCTCCTGCAGGGCCTTTTTATAATATTTCTCAGCGAGCTCTCTCTTTCCCAGTTTCTCCTGACACAACCCAATATAGTAGTACTCTCTGATGAAAGAAGGATGGGGAGGTTTTCCTGTACCCAGGTTCTCTGGATACTCCATAGCCGCAAAAAGGTCATCGAGCGCTTTCCTGTATTTTCCTTCATTCAGGCTGGAAAGAGCTCTGTTCAAAAGAGCCAGGACAAACACTTCCCGAGCACCGGTCCATCCCTCCCAGGGAAGGAAGCTATGGTTCTTTAAAATTTCCAGCGCCTTCGTGGGTTGACCTGTATCCACATAGAACTGGGCTCTTTTGAGCACGTAATTGAAGTTCTTTTTGACATTTTGAGGAGCATGATCATAGAGCGAGATCCGTTTCGAATGATCCTTATTGATGGCATAAAGCTCATCCAGAGCCACATACAGACGAAAGTCATCAGGAGAGAGAGAGACAGCCTTCTCGTACATCTCTTCAGCTCTTTTAAGATCTTTAAGTCTCTTCCAGTAGATTTCTCCGAGATTCCTGTAGAGCACCGGAAAATCAGGAGCGAACTGCTCCGCTTTCTGAAACAATTCCAGGCCTTCGTCCCACCTGAGCTTTGCTGTGAGTAGATTGCCGAGATAATAATAGGCTTTCCAATCCTTGTCATCGTACTTGAGCGCAAGCCTGAGCACGTTCTCTGTCTCTACTCTGAACGGAAAAACGTAATCAGGGCGCAAGGAAGAGGCTTTGGTAAAATAGTCATTGGCATCCTGAGTCAGTCCCAGGCTGTGTTTCAGAAATCCGAGGTAATAATAGACGATGGGATGATCAGCTGCTTTCTCACTCTGGATATATATCTCAAGAGTTTTCACTGCATCCCCGATCAGGTTCATTTCCAGATAGTCTGAGGCCACCTCGAGATAATACTCCGGATTCTCGCCTAACACTTCGAGCTCACTTCGGCCTGAGAGAAGCTCTTTCTCGATCAAGGCCAGGGCTGAGATCGGGTCTTCCCTTAAAGCGTCTTCGACCAGTCTCTCAGACTCGTCTCTTTTCCCGAGATGTCTCAAAACAGCCGCAAGCATGATCCTTGCTTTGATATCATCAGGATTGTTGTGGATGGCTTTTCTCAATAACGTACAGGCATTCAGATGATTTCCTTCTTCCAGCTCTAAAGAAGCCAGAACGTAGGGCGCTGCATGCCTGTAAGAGGAACGTCTTGACACTAGGTAAAGGTCTTCCTTGGTCCGCTGTTTGATGCCCAGCCTTTTCCTGGAGAGCGCACTGTAATAGCGCGCCGTATGATCATCCTCATCTCTGCCCAAGGCTTTTTTAAAAAGCTCAAGCGCTTCTTCAGTCTTTCCGGTCTTGTAATAGAGTATTCCCAACCAGCGCAGCGCAGGCGTTAGCCCGGGATCCATTTCAAGAGCCTCCTCAAAATAACGCATCGCTCCCTCAAAGTTCCAGTGCTTGATAGCATAATATCCTCTGAGGAAAGAGATTTCTGCTGGCTGTTCTTTGCTTTCCGGGAAGCTGGGCTGGAGCTCAGGAGGTGGAATCTGGGGCTTCTCTGTGGTGTAATCAATGATCTTTTGGCCGTTCTTATCCCGAAACTCGAGCGCAAAGACTCCTCTTTTATCCTTTAGAGGAACATTCCTCCGGAAGAATCCGGCCGGTGTGATATCCAGCTTCTCTGAAAAGACCGGCTCCTCCTGGCAGAGAAGTATGACCTCTGCATCTTCGAATGAACGGGTCGTATTCAGGGCGATAAAGATTCCATCATCCCTTTGTTCAAAATTCAGAGCTGCATCAGGATTAGCCTTGACAAATCCGTGCATCTTCTTTACCGGGTACCACCATTCATCCCACTCTTCAACTAGATGGGGCTCAAAAATCCAGGTGTCTCCTTGGGTGAGAAGCCTGCCGGCCTGGACCTCTATGTACTGCCCGTCTTCATCCGTCAGCAGGCCCTCCCAGATCATCCCGCTGGGGGCTGTTCCCCAGGTCCAGAACTTCTTTCCCGGGCTTTCGAACCGGGAGGCGTAATGGGCTGTCCCGTTATCTTTTTCGTAGTTGTAAGAGCCGTTGAAGTCCCCTGCCGTGCCACAGAAATAATCATGCGCCGAAGCGGTATTCTTATACCAGGAGACATCTTTGCCATCATACACAGGCCAAGGTCTAGGATTTCTTCTGCCACCCGCAAATGTGTAATCAGCAGGCGGAAAAATGACTCTTGTATCAGGCCAGGCGTGGGTGGCGGCATTAGCCCAGAAATAGCCGTTATTATGTGTCAGCGTTCTGTTAAAAAGCCTGATTCTTGTCTGGAAATAAGACCTGTCAGGAAAAAGCGTGATGAACACCTCCCACTTCATTCTCCTTACCCATTCCTCGGTCCCGACCACACAGGTCACGCTCCCATCCGCATTCTTCAGGATCTTATGGATAACCGGAGAAAAGGTGTTCACTGTATGTCCCAGGGTCGGGAAGTTCCATTCAATCCCGCCTGAGAGCCAGGCCCCCCTTAAGGCCACGAGCCCGGGCTTGATGACATGATTATAATAGATGAAATCGAAGTTGCTGTTCATCTTGTCCAAAGCGGCAAGGATCCGTCCTCCTATATCAGGCAGGATCAAGACTCTGATGTAATCGTTCTCCATTTCTATTACCCGGTGAGCCTTGATAATCTTATCCCGTGTTATGTCCGTCTGCATGGAGTAGGGATAAACCCTCAAATTCCAGAGTGGAGGACCGGGATCGTCGGGACCTGTGACATAGGTGGGTAAGTTCATCTCTATCTCGCGGACTTTCACCTCTCCAAAAATCCAGAGAGAGAGAAGAAAAAAAACCGATATGCACAAAATGATTTTTCTCTTCATTATTTCCTCCCTCTTAATACCTTCAGCTCTTGAGTCTGAAATTTCTCTTTGGGATGAGCGGCAGACCTGGATGATGAAAGCTTTTCTTCAATAACTCCGATACGAAAAATCACACTCAAGCTCTGGCCTGCTCAGTATACACCATAAAAAGCAGAGAGATAAAGCGTATGGGAAGCATCTCTCTCCTTGACAGCTAGTTATGAAGGTGTGATTTGTACAAGCGACGGTTCCCCCCCATTCTAGCCAAGACCCTCCCACCCTCCTCAATGGGCTTCGGATGGAGAGGGAACGCCGCCAAACTTCTCAACTTATACAATCCAAATAATACGATGCCACCCTCTATTGTGCAGGTGCAGGCATCTTTTTGACATTAAGTTTAGCCTATGCTATAAGCGTTTAGGCATCAGACAGATTGATTCCTGCAGATGTCACTTATGGAATCCAGCTGATTTTTCAAGGGAGGACTCCCGCAGTGAAAACAGAAAGGATAAAGCGACTTTACAAATCCTGCCTGAAGACACATCACATCCTGGCTGTCTTTCTGTTCGGGCTGCTCCTCTCTGGATCAGCCGATCCAGCCGGCGCCGAAAAGCTGGAGATCTCGGCCTCGCTCGACTACTGCACTGACTATGTCTGGAGAGGTCTGGTCATAAACGACAGGCCCGTGCTCCAGCCTTCTCTCACCGCCTCTCAAGAAATCACCAATGCCGGTACCTTTAGTCTAAACTTTTGGGGGAACTACGACCTCACGGATGCCAACGGGACCAAGAACCGATTATCTGAAATCGACTACACTGCTTCCTATTCCTCTTCGAGCGGACCATTCGGACTGGAAGTCGGGATCATCCATTACACATTCCCCGCAACAGAAGATTCAGCCACGACCGAAGCCTACATCAGGACAGCATGCGAGCTTGAGGTCGTTCCGCTGGCCTTTTCGCTGGCTGTCTTCTATGATTTCGATGAAATTGAAGGCTTCTATTTCCTGGGGAAAATCGAATCTTCGATCACTCCAGGCCCAAAATCGAGACTGGATCTTTCCTTTTCCGCTGGCTACGGAGATTATTCCTATGTCCAGGGATATTTCGGCTGGGGGGAAAAATCGCTCTTCCTGGATGGAGTCGTATCGGCAGTCTGGGCCTACAAACTGTCGGAGCGGATTTCCCTCTCGGCCGGAGGACAGTACATGTTCCTGTTCAACGGCCCCCTTAGACAATTTCTCTCAGAAAGCAGCCGCAAGAAGCTGACTGGGACGATAAGCTTTAACTATGATTTTGAGTAAGAAGGGAAAAAGACTTTTAAGATAGCCGACAGCCCATAAACCAAAATCCTGAAAACTCTCGGCGCTTAAAATATTCTACTGAGTATCCACTCCGAACAACTGGACTCTGCTGTTATCCTTTTCGACGACATAGACATAACCTCGGCTATCCACGGCGATCGATACGGGATTCATCAACTGACCATCACCGGTCCCAGTGCTTCCCCACCAGGTAATCGCATTGCCGTCCGCGTCAAATTTCTGAATTCTGTTGTTCTCGGTATCAGCGATGTAGACAAAACCATCCTGGTCGACATATATGCCCAAAGGAATTTTAAAGGCACCTTCTGTTGACCCGGCTTTTCCCCATTTGGAGATGAATTCACCGTTGGCCGTGAATTTCTGGACCCGTGTCCGATCGAGGACAAACACCTCATCCTTTTGGTTTACGGCGATTGCTTTCGGATAGACGAAATCTCCGTCTGCGGCACCCCGCCTTCCCCATATTCTCAATAATTTGCTGCTGTTGTCGTATTTCTTTATCCGGAAGTTCACCGAATCAACGACGTAGACATTCCCCTGACTGTCAGTGGCAATTCCCAAAGGCTCATTAAACTGATGGTTTTCTGCGCCAAAATCTCCCCATTTAATTTTGTACTTGCCGGCTGGATCGAATTTAATGACACAATGATTTTTGACGTCTGTGACAAAAACATTCCCCTGTTTGTCGACCGCTATTCCGGCAGGGCTTCTGATCACTTTGGCTTCCTTTCCTCCATCGCCCCAGCTGTTATCAAATTTCCAATCTGAAGTGATCTTCTGGATCTTCCTCGCGCCTTCGCTGACGATATAGATATTATTCTGGCTGTCTACCGCAACACCCGCGACATCCTTGAATATCTGGCTTACCGGGCTACCCCATTTATGGATATACTTATACTTGATCGGAGTCAAGGAGGCAGTGACCGGGAAGGCTCCCTCCCCCACTTTGATCTCGATCTCCTGTGTCCAGTCTGCATAATTCTCCTTTGTTATCTTTAGAGAGTGCTTGCCGAACGAGACAAAGGGCAATGTGCAGTTTGTTACCTGTCTTGTATCCGTACCATCCAGGAAAACACGCGCGCCGACGGGATTTGACCTGACTTCCATATTCCTCCCGGCTCTCTCCAACGTGTATTCCTTCTTATAAGGCGTGCCCGTGATGAAAAACTCTTCCCTTATCGGCTTGTATCCCTCTTTTTCTACCTCCAGGACAACCTCGGGGGAAGTCGTTCTGTAGATTTCAGGAGAGTATCCTATCTCCTTTCCGTTAATTTTTATCTTGGCTTCTTTGGGTTCGGTAGTGATCTCGAGTGAATATTCTGTGACCAATCCTCTGAATTCCTTATCAGCCTGGTCCGTCAAGGTCACTATCTTGGCATCCGGGTTCAGCCGGACTATCGTCTTGGCATAGGCATAATTCACTTCAAACATGTTCTTGAATTCTTTAAGGGCGGAAAGCGAATCCCCTTTATTGGCGTAAGCCATTCCAATCCAGTAAAAGATCTTGGTGGCTACTTCCAGCTGCCTCCTGTGGTCTGTGATGCTGAATGCTCTGGCGATCAGGGGTCTCAACGACTCTATCGCTTCATCATACTTCCTCTCCAGACTGATCAACTTCGTGCTGTCATCCATTTTGACTTCGATTTCAGCGACAATCTCAGCTTGGGTTTTCGTGGGCATGCCTGGAGGTCCCATTCCTGACACCACCTCGCCAGTCGTCTCCTCAACATTGGTGTAATAAATCCAGCCGGTTTCCCCCTGATAGGTGACTTTATACCATTGACCTTCTTTGCTTTCCGCATCCAGAATCGTGTTCAAAGGCACTCTAGCAAGGGTTCTGCCACCGATTGAACGTGTGGCCTTGATGCTGGCATTGTCCAGGACGACTTTGAGCTTGATCTGAGCTGCATCTAAAGCAATAAGAAGGAATAAAAGAAAGAAAACGCTGGATAGGATTATTGCTGATCTGGCTGTCTTGCGTTTCATCTTTTCCCTCCTCCTACATACTTATTTAAAACCTAATGGTTATCTATATCCTTAAATTTTTTCCTGCTTCTCTTCCTTTATGATCTTCCAGACGTTTCCTTGTTTCTCCATGGTCCAGACAACATCTCCCTCAAAAACTCTGGTTGTCTGCCCGGTCTGTTTATTCACAGCGGTCGAGAAGTTAAAGAATTTCACTTCGGCTTGTTTCCTGTTCCTGAATTCAATCCTAATACTCGAATCTTCAATAACAGAGTCTATACCATCAAAATTATTGAAAATCCACAGTAAATCCGGGATTTTGAGGTTCTTAAGGGAACTGGAGCCGATGTAATAATCGAACACTTCGAGCTCCTCTGCCATCTCGGCTTTCCTCAGCTGTTCAATAATATCTTTTATTTCCTTTGTTGCGCCGGCCTCGAAAATCGCCTGGTCTGCCAGATTATAATAACGTCGTGCTTCTTTATGGTCTTTCTCTAACTTGAATATTTTTTCCATCTCCTGCTTGCACTGGGCGAATTTCTGCTGCTGGTAATAGCTTATCCCCGTGTTCAAGATCTTTGTGATCATGATCTGAGTATCCGCTTTGTTCAAGTAGTCCTGAGCTGTCAAGTCTCCAGGATTTTCCGCAAGGAATTCTTTGGCTAGCTTGGCCGTCTCATCAAACTTGCCACTCTCAAAACTCTCTTTGATGCTGTTCAGCTTTTGGATTTTGGGGTCGGTGACAGCTTCTTTGGGCTCTGGCGAAGGTGGTGGTTGATCCTTTTGAACCGGTTGAATTTGAGCGCTCAAAGCCTCATCTCTCTGGCGCTTTGCCTTTTCCAGATAATCTTGAGCGACTATGTTGCCGGGGTCTTCGGCACTCACTGCTTCGGCAAAACGGATGGCCTCTGCATAATCCCCTTTGTCCAGACTCTCCCTGGCCTTGTTCAACTTTTCTTCGATGGTCAGACCAGCCAGAGGCTGAGTTTCGGAAGGAGTTGAAACTTCCTCTCCCGTTATTCTCTGGACTATCTGCGTAACAAAAGGCAGATTTCCTGTTTGTTCGTTATAGAAATAAGCTCCTCCGGCGACGAGGATCAAGAACACAGGAATGGTTATGCCCAGGATAAGCCCCAATCTGCTCTTCTTTTTTTCTTCGACCTCCTCCTTTTTCGCTGGGATAACGGGAGCTTCCCGAGTCGGAGCGATGGCGATCGTCTTATCGCTAAGCCTGTCCAGATTCCGTAGATCAGCAGCAAGTTGATTGCAATCTTGATAGCGCTGGATTGGATCTTTAGCCAAGGCTTTGCCTATAATCTTCTCAAAGCCAGCAGGAAGCCCTTTTTTTACTTCGCTGAGAGATGGAGGTTCTTCATTGATGATCTTGTATATGACTGTGGTGATGCTTTCCGCTTCAAACGGTCTTCTCCCTGTAAGAAATTCATACAGAATGCAGCCCAATGAAAATATATCCGAACGCTTATCCACTTTCTTGCCCATAACCTGCTCAGGAGACATATAGCTTGGTGTTCCTACCGCTGTTCCCGATTGAGTCAGCGTTGATGTATCAACGCGGGCCACACCAAAATCGCAGATGAACGGCTTTCTGTTATTATCAAGCAATATGTTTCCGGGTTTGATATCTCGGTGGATGATCCCGTGCTGATGGGCATAATCCAGGGCACTGCAAACCTGGTCCATGATCCTTGTTATTTCCTGGATTGTGAACTTCTCGTTCTGAGCGATCAATCTCTGGAGACTTGGTCCCTCTATGAACTGCATGACAATGTAGGTCAGGTCTTTTTCTCTCCCGACATCGAAAATGGTGATGATATTGGGGTGGGATAATCTCCCCGCAGCCTGGGCCTCCCTTATGAACCTCTGCATTATCTCTTCGTTATCAGTCGTTTCAGAGGTTAAATCAAAGCGGATGGTCTTGATGGCCACCTTGCGGTCTATGTCAGGGTCGAGAGCTTTATAAACAATCCCCATGGCTCCTTTGCCCAAGATGCTGATGATCTCGTATTTGCCAATTTTTTTCATTTCAGACTAACTCTTAACTGAGCATTATCTTTCTCAATGAACACTCCTGGCGATATGCCCATTTATGATGGCAAACCATTTTCCAGGTGTCAATCATCGGTCAGGAGGATTTCAAGGGTGAATTTTGAGCTCATTTCCCTACCTTAATTGGTTAGTCAAGCATCTTTCCCCTGGGAGTTCAAGCAAAAAGAACATCCGCTTTGTAGAGAACTGGCGTCACTTCTTCTTTCTACTGGATTAATCGACGCTCAAAAGAACCACTAACTTCTGCTTTTTCTGTATTATCCCTTAAAAAATATACTAGAAAAATTCCGATGTCAAGAAAAGTTTAATTAGGGGGACGTTCCCGAGGAAGACACTCTTTTTTTTAATCATATATGAAAGAGGAATCAGAGAGAAAGGGTGTCCCTTTCGGGAACGTCCCCTATTGACAGATAATGTAATATATACTCTTTGCCGACTTCACTATTTGATAGCAGAGTCTAAGAATCCTATGATGAAGACCTGAAAATGAGCCGCAGCAAAAAAGACCAGGCAACGTTCCGGAAAAAGATATTCCGCTGGTATGAGCAACATGCCAGGAAACTTCTCTGGCGGAACAGCCAAGATCCCTACAAGATATGGATTTCCGAGGTCATGCTCCAGCAGACCACCGTTCAGGCGGTCCTTCCGTTTTATCAAGAATGGATGAAGACCTTCCCCGATATCGAGAGTCTGAGCCGGGCTTCTTCCCAAAAAGTCCTCAAAGCCTGGCAGGGATTGGGATATTATCAGAGAGCAAGAAACCTGCACAAAGCCGCGAAGATCATCGTGGACAAGCACCAAGGCCGGATTCCTCAAGATTATGAGGAGTTGAGGAATCTTCCCGGTTTCGGCCCTTATATCACCGCAGCCGTTCTCAGCATCGCTTTTGACAAGCCGTTTCCTGTTATTGATGCCAACGTGCGTCGTTTACTGATGAGAATCATGGGAGCCAGGGGTGAAGCGGATCCTAAGAACGACCAGAAGCTTCTCCTCTTCCTGAAACCTTACTTCCCTCAAAACAAGCCAGCGGTTTTCAACCAGGCTTTGATGGAGCTCGGCGCCCTGGTCTGCCGGCCAAAAAATCCCTCTTGCCTCCTCTGTCCCCTGAGCGATTTCTGTCAAGCCTTTAAAGACGGCGAACAGGAAGTGATTCCTCGTCCGAAGAAAAGAGAATACCGGAAAATAGAAGCTGTCGTGGCCGTTGTCGAAAAAAACGGAAGGTTCTTGATCCAGAAGAGACCGCCAAAGGGCCTCCTGGCCGACCTCTGGGAATTCCCGGGCGGAAAGAGAAAAGCAGGAGAGACTCTGGAAGAAGCTCTCCATCGTGAGATCAGGGAAGAGCTTCAGAGCGAAGTCCTCGACGAAAAATTACTGATAAGGGTCAGCCATGCCTACACACAATACCAGGTTTCCCTCTATGCTTTCCTGTGCCGCCTGACCAAAGATCCCAGTCTGAGCAAAAACCGTCACCACTGGGTGACCCTTCATGGCCTGAGGAACTATCCTTTTCCCTCGGGAAGCGCAAAAATCATCAAATTTTTAGAGCAGAGGGCAGAAACAAAGAAACGAATCTGAGAGCCTACAGTCGAGGATTGGAGGGTTGGAGATGTTCTCTTCAGCTGTATATGAGCTATTTGATGATCCAGCTGCTTGGAAATGGCGGAGAGGGTGGGATTCGAACCCACGGTCCCGACTTTAATCGAGACAATCGCTTAGCAGGCGATCCTGATCGACCACTCCA
>Ga0209427_10007092_pt1 | contig 12714 bp, 8 predicted proteins | sample DeeMarSWOR136_30_FD_187465 | JGI IMG/M metagenome (GOLD analysis project Ga0209427, IMG submission 187465) | Marine sediment microbial communities from White Oak River estuary, North Carolina - WOR-1-36_30 (SPAdes) (version 2) | ecosystem: Environmental > Aquatic > Marine > Intertidal zone >... | reverse complement strand
GATGAGTGGATGAGGATGAACTATCCGGGTATCCCTTTTGAGCGCTATGCCGATGATATTATCGTGCATTGCAGGAGTGAGAAGCAGGCAATATGGATCAGATCGAAGATTGAAAGGCGACTTTCACAGCACAAACTTGAACTTAATTCTGAGAAGACGAGGATAGTCTACTGCAAGAATGAAAATAGGCGAGGAAACTACCCGAACGAGAAATTTGACTTTCTGGGATATACATTCCGACCTCGGAAAGCAAAGTCTCGGGAAGGTAAGTACTTTATCGGATTCATTCCGGCAGTGAGTGATAAAGCAGCCAAGGGAATGCGCCAAGAGATGAGAAGCTGGAAATTTCATCTTCGAAGTGACCTGAGCTTAGAGGACCTATCACGCCTTTGTAATCCCGTTCTTAGAGGATGGATAAATTACTATGGGCAGTACTACAAGTCAGCACTTTACTGGACCTTCAATGTGTTTAATCGTATCCTTACAAGATGGGCGATGAGGAAATACAGAAAATTGAAGGGTCACCGTCGGAGAGCGGCACACTGGCTAGGCCGGATAGCTTGTCACCAGCCCCAGATGTTCGCACATTGGACGGTTGGCTTTCAACCGTCGGCTGGACGATAGAAGCCGGATGAGTCGAGAGGCTCACGTCCGGATTTGTGAGGGTGTGGGGGTGAAACTCCCCCGCTCTACTCGACCATGCAGTCCCATTGGAAAAGGTTTGTCTCAGATTCAACCTTAACTTGAAATTAATTTCGTCTGATTAAACTCTGGTTATAACACATATTCGTAATAGAAATTACTGCTCCCGGCCTCCTGCCCCCTGAACCATATTACTTTTGCAGTTGATAGGAGTTTCCTTGAGATCTATAGTAAAATAGTTTCCCCTTGCTATTTTTGATCTCATCATTGCGGAGAATATTGGTACTTATCAATTCTTTTAAACTATCCGGATACTTTCCCTTTTCCCAAAAATAAATGTTCAAAGCATTCTTGACCTTTAGTAATCGATTGTGCTCAAGGTAATTATGAGCAAAAAGATGAGAGTGGGAATTATTTGAAAACAGATCAAAAGTGCTCTTCAAATTAGGTGGTGATAAAAACATGAGTACAATTATAAGAAGAATTAAAATAGCATAACTACCCATACTCAGAGCACGTTTTTCTATCTTTAAAATACCTTTTTTAATTTCGATATTTATAGGCTTTTCTTTAAGTTTTACTTCAATATAAGAAGCCTCTAAAAGCTCCGCTAACGATTTTAATGTATTAAACTTACCGATTATAGCTTTATCCACTATATCTTGGACACTTTTTTGTCCATCTACTAGATCGTATACTACACTATGCTCATGAGACGTTGTGTCTTCTTCACCCTCCAAACGGCGGTCTGTTCTTCTGAAAACGGTATCCATAGAAGAAATTTTTCTTACTATATCTGGCCACTCGTCTATCATCCGAAGAACATCGAGAAGGATATGTTCCATTGCTATGGGTGAAGAAACATTTTCATTAAAATCAATTGTTTTAGGATAAAAGGTATAGTTACCCTCTTTCCATTGGAATAAATCAGAAAAGGTATCATAGATTTGGTTATGGATTATCTGGTTAAGGACCTCTTTACTTATAACATCTAAGTCTACTAAAATTTCACCTATATGCTTAAAGTTTTCCTCCTGAATCCCTAATGCCTGCTGCAATTGCTGTTCACTCACAAGACCGTACTTTACTAATTTCTTTCCTAGAAGGTCTTTTTCAGACTGTGCACAAGGATTAGCGCTGAAAACCATACCATTCCAGAAGCGAATCTCAATACTCTCCCGACCTCTTTCTACAATAAGAATACCCGTTTTCTGCTGCTGACTAATTAATTGAAGGATATCAGCAACACCAAAATCTACTATCTTCCCCTCTAATGCCATAGAAAACCTACACTCAATGATTTATGATTAAATCTCACTCATTACGTAGTAGGGTTGATTTATAACTCTCTACAAGTCACCTTAATTAACGATAGGACTTTAATTAACCTTTCACAGAGACAGCAGTAAAATTCAAAACTGAAAAAAGGTAAAGAATGAACACCACACAACCCACGATAACAATATCTTCATATGAACGAGCATGGCTCACCAGCCAAGGATTTATAACAATTCCATCCCGGTAGATAAGCTTAAGCAACAGGAAAAAGAACAGGAAAAGCATCACGGATCCTCTTAGAGGATAGTCAATCCATAGATGTCCCGCTCCTGGTAATAGCATAGATAAAATTTTTCCTATGATGACATATCGTTTCTGAAATCGCTCGATCTGCGTCACCTTTTTCTCTTTTTCCCTAGTACTGATACTATAGCCTCCCTTACCCTTAAAAACAGCTGCACATTGTTTGCAGAGATTGTCATCATAGACTACCCTTCTACATTTTCTACACACTGCAGAGCCGCAATACTCACAACCAACAGAGAAACCAAACTTATGATGATTGATAAAAATCAAGCACACAAACACTAAAAATACAAATAAAACACTATACCAATAGCTAAAAGGAATTCCCTTAAAAAACCTATCCCAAAGGTATGAACTAAACAGCTTTTTTCCTAGGGATGATCCAAAGGTTTTTTTCCAGAACTCACCTAAGGGAATGGTTTCGTCAATCACCATGCGATTACTATTCTTCGAATAAATCTTCGAATAGTAGTCTACACGTGCAGCATCCAGTTTTTTAGCCCTATTAAAGCTCTCTTTACTTTCAGTAAACATGTATTTCAAAAGATAGGCACGACTAAGATTATAATTACCCTCTACACTTGTTGGACATATCTCCAGGCAACGATGATAGCTTTTAATGGCTAAATCAACTTTTTGTGTTGCAAGTAACACATTTCCAAGGTTGCACAAAGCCTTATGGAAATGAGGGTCAATCTCTAGGACTTTCTCATAGTATCTCGTTGCCTTTTCATAATCACCTTCCCTCTTCTTGACTAATCCTAAGGAAAATAATACATCACTATCATTAGGGTGATTTGTAGTCCAATTGATGAGCTTTTGTTCAGTCTCTTTATCCCAAGTCTCTTCATTAGCTTGGTATAATTGGTAAAACACCCCTGAATAAGAGGTTACAATAAATTTAGAGATGATTTGAATAAGGAAGGGCGATAACAGCAGGAAGAAAGTAAAACAAATGATAACGTGCTTCCCTCTTTTAGAATGGTAGATAAAGAGCAGCATGAGCCAAAAAAAGAAGATCAAGAAAATGCTATAGTGAAAAAATAAAGGGAGAGAAAAGATAAAGATTCCCCATGAGATAAGAGAAGTAGGTGGAAGCTTTAAAGGTAAAAAGTGGTTCACGTCATGAATGAGTAATTTAAAATATTTATATACAGAGATGATAGAAAAAACTGCACTCGTAAGCAGGAAGGATACTAAAAAGAAGAGTAAAAAATTGGTTAATAGAAGGACAGCAAAAGGATAGTTACTGAAGGTGGCACGGAGTGAATTACACCACCCTTTGATTACTGCAAAAATAAGAAACCGATTCTGTGCCCAATAAACCTTCCCCAAGTGGGTATAGACTGGAGGATAATCAGGGGAAATCAACTGAGCATATTCACCGAACTCTACGGCTTTTTTGATCTTTCCCTGCTGAAGAAACTTTTTACTATTCCTCAGTAAAAATGCCGAAACGATCGATGAATTTTTAATACCATGATCAAGTTTATACTGATAAATCTTCTCTAGTTCATTCCTATTGGGAGAGAGATGAACTTCTCTTAAAAGATCACTCTGAGTAGTAGATGAGTAAGCACATCTTATTCCGATACAAAATGTTAAAATAACGAGTAGGGAAGAATACCTCCTGATTAGTCCAGAAATCTTTAACACGAGCCTTATTCTCTCTATTAACAGTAATACGTGATTCCCCTACCCTACTGGTCAATCCCCTGTCTCTACTCTTTTGATTTTAGATCAAAGTCCTCAAAGTCAATGGCCAGATTAACTTTAAATTCTTGGTCAGTTTCATTGATCTTCATAATTAAAGGAACTCTAATAGCAGTGGGAGAAACCTTCCTGGGATGACCGCATGCAACGATTTCTAAACCCTTTTTATCCTGACTTAAATCTGTTAGCTTAAAGGTTTCAAGTACCTCCTCTGCTAGTGCAGGTTCTGAAGATGTTATTGTTTTATCCGGGTGAACCTCAATTTCTTTTTTCCCGATTTTCTCTTCTTGTACCTCTGGTACAAGAGCAATTTTACAAATGGGACACTGTTTAACATTTGACTTAAACTCTAAGGAACACCTTGGACAAGTTCTCTTACCATCTTCTGTCTCAGAAATTCCAGCTTTGGCAGTCTCATCCGGGAAAGAATCCCTCGGAGATTCCACACCTTCCTCTTCTGGTATACTCACTTCAGAAATGGGGCTTTCCACTTCCACTTCATGATCACTCTCTAAGGCTTCATCTTGGAATCCCCCTTGCACCTCATTTACAAGAGATACTGGTTCGCCTAATTGCACACTTCCCTCTTTTTCTAAAAGGTCCTTAGCTACCATAGGTTCTTTTTCGTGTTCTTCTGGATGAGGCGCTTCTTGATCCATCTCTTGACTAACACTAACCTCTGATTTTTCTTTCTCCACCTGTTCATCTGTCTCTTCCGCTCTTAAACCTGCCTCGACTACTCCTTCCAATTGATCTGTAGATCTTATCACCTGTGCCAATTGCTTCTCTTGCGGTGATTGTTGCGTATCACCGAAAGCTTCTTCACTCTCGCGAGGTTTAACCAGTGTCAATTCGGGAAGTTCACTTATGGCTTTCTCTACCTTCTGCTTATCTCTTTCCTTATCTTTCTCTTTTATCTCAGTAGCTTTTTTAGCTCTTGATTTACCCTTGATCTGTCTGAGAACCATCCTACAGCACATAGTCAAGGTTTCCATAACCCCCTCGTCATTGATAGCACTTGCAATGAAAGAAGGAACCTGAAGCATATTCAATTCACTTTCCATTTCTTCCGAAGGAAGAATAACATCCAGATCTCTTTTATTGTATTGAATAACAAAAGGAACTGACTCTAAATCCTTATTGTAATATTTCAAATTTTCTTTGAGATCATTCATACTTGCAATATTTTCTTCCATCTTATCAGCTTGAGAATCAGCAACAAAGATGATCCCATCAACACCAGTTAATACTGCTCTTCTGGTAAGATTATATAAGACCTGCCCAGGAACAGTGTAAATGTGAAAACGTGTTTTAAACCCTTTAATGCTATCTAATTCTATAGGTAGGAAATCAAAGAAGAGAGTTCTATCGTCTTTAGTTGCAAGCGAAACTAATTCTCCCCTTTGTGCAGGATTTAAAATTTTGTGAACCGATTGAATATTGGTAGTCTTTCCACATAGAGCTGGACCATAGTAGACAATCTTTATATCGATCTCTCTTTTCAAAGGATTAAATACAACCATACTTTTAATTCACCATTAAAAAAATATGTACGACCTCAAGGCTACTTAGAAACTTCAGCCAATTCCTTTCCCACTTCTCGAAAACTACTATTTTCTTCATGAATTTGTTTAAAGATCTTCAGGGCCTTCTTCCTCTTTCCCTTTTTCTTATAGGTTAATGCCAATTCATATTTCAATTCAATCACCTTTGATTCGGAAAGGTTCTCAGTACTTAACCCCCTTTTTAGGAATCTCAGTGCATCACCGATTAGGTTTTTTTCTCGACTACAAATGGCAAGTCTAAGGTAACAATCAGCACTCCTTTTTGGGTCTTCTAAGGCTTTCTTTATTTCGTCCATGGCTTCATCAAAGCGGCCCACCCTTAGAAAAGCAGTGCCCAGATTGTAGTGAAACAAGGAACTATCCTGTTCAGGATTCTCCGACTCAGTGTACTGAACTTTTCTAAAGATCTCACCAAAACCAAGCTGGTTGGTATCATCCACATCCTCTATCCCTTCAAGTTCTTGGATTGTATCTTCTTCTGTGAGAAAATCATCTTGAAGCTCAGCTTCTAAATCATAAAATTCCTCTCTTTCTTTATTTAAAAGCTGCTGATCATGCTTCTTTCCACTAGTAATAGGATCAAACAATTCCCAGTTCTCACAAGGAGATTTAACTCCTTCAATGTGAAGTGCAATCTTCCTCTCTGAACAGAATCTATCAAATTTTCTTTTGATAGCAATGTTATTTGGATCAATAGCAACCATTTTCTCCAGTATCTTAACAGCTTCATCCTGCATTCCCCTATCGTAGTAGTGACTGGCTAACCTCTCATAGGTTGCGATGGCGTCACCTAAAAAACCCTCTTTTAGATAAACATCCACCAAGGTTTGATATAGATTAATTTGATCCGGGTCAATTCGTAAAATATGTTTATAAATGGCTGCAGAGATCTGTGATAAATTGTCAGCCTCATATCTCTCAGCTGCACAAATATATTCTTCAATAGCTTTTCCCTTCTTTCCCATTTTCATCAATACTTCTGCTATACGCAAGTGAACTCTGGAATCATCAGGATGCTCCTCGGCAAACCTGTAGTACTCACTCAGCTCATTCATTAATCTCTTTTGTGAATAACTAGCAAAACTGAAACCGAATATTTTCATAGCGTTTTTCACAATGCAAATGGCATATAAATGCCATCTTTGATTTATCCCTCTTATCTCTTCTTTTGCAGCCTATCTTTCTGTTCTTCTAAAACCTTTTTACCTGCCTCAATAGCCTCTAGAATTTCCCTTTTCTTATCTTCTGCAATATCTTTCCCCTCTTCTATCAGGAGATTAACTTTTGACCTGATATCCCCCATTAACTGATTGAGAGAATCTTTTATTTCCTCCTCTATCTTTTGAGCTTTAATAATAGTTCTCTCAGCTTTTTCTCTAATCTCCTGCCTGGTACGTTCTCCAGATTGAGGAGCATAGAGAAGAGCAACTCCTGCACCAATCAAACCTCCTGCCACAAATGACACAAAAGACTTACTAAAAGAATTGTTATCATCTTTATAAGCCATAATCTACCCCCTTATTCCTATACAAACGTTGGTTGAAGATAATTTATCACCTATTGTTATTGATATCCCTGCCGTTACCAAAGAACAACCTCACTCCTCTAGAAACCCCCTTAAGAAAAACTGCTATATCACCCACTGGTTCAGCAATAGCATCATGCAACGCGTTAAATGTTCTCATCCACTTTTCAACAATACTACTCACGTTTTTATTAATAAAATCAGTTGTAGAAGCAACCTTTTCAACTTGAAATCGTGCAGCATGGGTAATCTGTCTTATATCCTCGGTAATCTGTGCAATCTCCGAGATAATAGGGTTTAGCTCGTGTTCCATTTTGTCTAGAAACCTTTCCGATTTGATTCTCATTTTTCGTACATCCTTAAGAGCAATGATCAACATGATGATAAGGGAAACAATAGATATCATTACAATAATTATGCAGACATTAACAACTGTGTCCATAGATACCTCCTTCTCCTATCTGATGATTAAATATCGGATAGAAATAGAAAATCTTTAATGTAAATAGATAAGTTAGAGTCGCACCTTCTTAATGGTGTAGTTACTTTAAACAATCTTAAACCTAGTTCTTTTTACCTCCTTAAATAGCTGATTTGTATGAATTCTTAGTAATGCACTACTTAATTATCCCTGAAAAAAAGGGGGGAGCTTGCCATTAAGAAAGCGGTAGTAAAAAAAATTTGTTTTATTGTTGCAGAAATATAACTATTTGTAAATAATAAAAAATGCTTTCATGTAAAATCTACATAATCTACAAAAAATCCATGTTAGTAAAGTTTTAAGGGAATTAATAACTTATAATCAAAGTAGATCCTAAAAGTAGATGACTCGTTTAAGCAGAGAACCTATTGTTTTAAAATATGGCACTCATTCATTAAGTCTAGCCACTAAGTTTCTACACCTCTATAAAATACTTAAACCCTCGTTTCCAAAAGCAATTGTGAAAACCGAAGCGTATATTAATAGAGTCATTGATTCTCCCATAAATGCCAAACCTTTTGATGACTTTTTTAGTAAGAATAATAAGATTATTATTATTATATCAGATATTACACGCTATACTTCAAGTGAAATCTATCTGCCCATCATCATTGATCGGTTAAACAAAATAGGGATTAATGACAAAAGTATCACCATTATCTGTTCTCTCGGTATTCACAGAAAGCACACAGCTGAAGAACACAAAATACTGGTAGGTACTAACATTTATGAACGCATTGAGGTCATAGACCATGATGCATTCGACAGAGATAGTATGACAACACTTGGCACAACAAGGAGAGGAACCCCTATTGAGGTAAACCACCTACTAGCAGAAGCAGACCGCATTATCCTTACGGGGGGTATTCGTTTCCACTACTTTGCCGGTTTTGGAGGAGGAAGAAAAAGTATTCTCCCAGGAGTTGCTTCCCTCAATGCCTGTGTTTATAACCACCTCTTAGTATTAAACCCTCAAAACCAGGGTGGTAGACATCCCCTGGCACGAGCAGGTATCTTAAAAGGCAACCCAGTCCATGAAGACATGGTAGAAGCCTGTGATCAGATACGATCTTTGTTTCTGTTTAATACTATCTTATCTCCTCAAAGGGAACTTTTGAAAGTAGTAGCTGGAGATGTTCATGCTGCGTTCAATCAAGGGTGTTGTTTTCTCAAAGAAAATTTTAGTGTGCCTATTATCCAGAAGGCAGATTTGGTTATTGTAAGTTGTGGAGGATATCCATGGGATATCAATTTTATCCAAGCTCACAAAACCATGGATATGGCAGTAAATTCTCTAAAAGAAGGAGGGGTAATGATTCTCTTGGCTGAGTGTTCACTGGGATTGGGCAATCCACGTTTCTTAGAATGGTTTAACTATGATAGCATAGTAGGTTTTGAAAGGAATTTAAGAATTAATTATGAAATCAATGGACAAACAGCGTGTGCTACCTTCTTAAAGGCGAGAAAGTATCACATCATCTTGATATCATCTTTGAAGGCAGCAGAAGTTAAAAAGATGTCCCTTGTGCCAGCTTCTACCATTGAAGAAGCTCTTGAAAGCGCTTACAGCCTTTTAGGACCAAAACCATTTACCTACATCATTCCAGATGGAAGCAGTGTTTTACCCTCTATGGTTTAACTGCTTCCTCACACACCCTCAATATAAATGTGTCGTGAAATTTCTTTTTTTATCTTGATTATATAAACAATATATGAGATTATAGAAAAGAGCTTTTTACTATAAGTAAAAGTTAGTTTTTTACAACTCACACTAAACCCTTTTCATAAAAAAGCGGTGAAGTTCTGTCCTAAATGTTCATTAAAGATCAAAGGTAATCTTACTCAATGCCCTATCTGCAAGGTTGAACTGTTATCTTGCGCTGAAGATGAAGAAGTAATATCTCAGGGCACTGATGAAGAACATCAAGAACAGACAATGACTGAGATGGATAGCATCCTCTCAACAGAAAGTGATAACCATACCTCCGACCTAAGAGAACCAGTGCAGAGAAAAGCAGCAGACAATAGTAACCACACTAACGATTATTCTGATCTTGAGAGAAGAATGAGTAAGTTTGAAAGCGGTTTAAAACATATCGAGAACAAATTGGATATAGCCCTGAGTCAAAGTGATATTTTTAAAGCTGCTGTAGTTGACCTGGAATCGAGGATAACCAAAGTAGATCAATTATTAGGTGAGATAAAAAAACCCCTAGGATCTTCCTCCTATGAGAACAATCAGAACATTGAAGAAGAGATTTCTAGATTGGCACTGTACATTGACCAACTGGGTAAAGATTTAGAGAGTGTAAAAAATAATTTAAAGGATCAGCAAGATAAAATAAAAAAACTGTCTGAGGCATATAATATATCCATGAAGTCATATGAAGAAACCAGGGAGAAGATTAAGAAGCTAGAAGTAAGTCTTGAAAGACCTGGTCCATCTTTTGAAGAAAGACAAGCTAAAAGTGACCTTTCTACTGAAAGAATCGAGATCTCGGATGAGGGAATCAGATTTCCTGAGAAAATGGGAGAGGATTTTAGAACCGAATTCGAATCATCCATCTCACCACCACGCAAGGAAGATTTCCCTAAGTCTGGAAGAGAAAGGGAAAGGAAATTCCCTATTATAATAATAACCATTTTAGCTGCTGTTATCATCTCTTCGTGGTTCGGTTTTCACTACTTTAAATCTCAAAAACAGAAAGCTCAAAAAGAAATCATTGCAGAAAAAATTGAAATTCCTCCACTCTCTGAGAAAGAGGATCTAGACACACTACCAAGAACCTCTAAAATGCAACCAACAGAAAAAGCAGTAACTAAAGAGAAAAACCTCAAGCCTAAGGAGCTTATCCAAAAGTCATCTCAAAGAGAAAAATCTGTTTCCGTCTCAAGCGTGATAACTGAAAAGCAATCCAGCCCTTCAAAAGAATCGATAACAAAACAAGCTACTCTAAGAAAGGCCAGTGGATACACAATCAACGTTGGTTCTTTTAGGGATAAAAAAAGAGCTCAGAGTCTAACTAAAAAACTGATAGACAAAGGTTATCAAGTAGTGATGTTACCATTAAATAAAAATAAATGGTATAAGGTGAGGGTCGGGGTATTCCCCACTTTTAAAGAGGCTCGATCTTTTGCTACCATTCTAGAAAAGAATGAAAAATTAACTACTTTTATTACAGAGATCAACAAGCCCTAAATGAAACTGTCTATCAAGGATGTACATTCATCCCACCATTCACTCCACACACCATTTCAATCACCACTTTGTCTATCATTCAATAGACATTTCTCTGTTTTTTGTTACACTAATTATTAACCCTATTAGCTAAATTATCATTAAAATAAGTATAGAGCTCATCTGATTAATCTCTACTCTATGAATACAAGATATTGTGTTCTAAAAAAATATTATACATTTTATTGTATTTTTTCTTTACAACAGTCTTCGATTTTGCTAAATTGAAAGAAAAGGGAGGGAACTTCGCTCCACAAAAGAACTAATGGAATAGTGGGCCGATTAGTTATTACACTACCCAGTTGACCGATTAACAGGCTCACAGGAAACTGGTAGACCCATAAATACGTGTTGGTGATAAAGACCAATTTAAAACAGAAGGATAGTAATTTCAACGTAGTGTAGAATCTACTCGACCTATTATAAATACCAGGAATCACTCCATCCAGGGAGTATGGTAAATGAACGTAAAATCAATTGAGTTAATAGGTTTCAAATCCTTCGTAGATAAGGTAACTCTCAACTTCCTTCCTGGAATTACAGCACTAGTTGGTCCCAACGGCTGTGGTAAAAGTAACATTGTCGATGCCTTTCGCTGGGCTATGGGCGAACAAAGCGCTAAACAGCTGCGTGGAAAAGTAATGGAAGATGTCATTTTCAATGGAAGTGAAAACAAAAAACCGATGGGTATGGCAGAAGTCTCCATTATCTTCTCCAATGAGAAGGGAAACGCCCCCCATCAATATAGCCAGTATAGTGAAATCATGGTAACCAGACGAATATTTCGCTCGGGAGAAAGCGAATATTATATTAATAAAATCCCTTGCCGACTTAAAGATATCACTGAGCTTTTTCTCGATACTGGTGTTGGTGCCAAGGCCTATTCAATTATAGAACAAGGTAAGGTAGAACAGATTATCAATTCTAAACCTCTCGAGAGAAGAACGTTGATTGATGAAGCTGCAGGCATAAGCAAATATAAAAGTAGGAAAAAAGAAGCCCTTGCCAAGATTGAATCAACAAAGAAAAATCTGCTTCGAGTTGATGACATTATAGCTGAAGTAAAACGCCAACTGAATTTCATAAAACGTCAGGCAAATAAATTAAAATGCTACCACGCACTAAAAGAAGAGGTGAAAGAGATTGAGCTCAACTCCTCCTTACTAAAATATTTTTCCCTCAAGGAAAAACATTGCAACTTAAAAGAGCACCTTGATCAGGGTAAGAGTGGTGAAATGAGCATCTCTACCCAGATCAGCAGTAGTGAAGCTGCCTTCGAGAGAGAAAGGGTTGATATTACTGAAGAAGAAAAAATCTATCAACGCATTCAAGAAGAAATATTCAAAACATCTTCCCTATGCCAGAAGGAAGAAAGTCGCTTAGAATACCTCCATAGAGAAATTACCTCTGTGAGAGATCAGTACAGTCAGCAACTTAAACAGATAGAGACTATAGATGAGCGCTTGGAGATGCAACAAAATGAAATAAAAATCCTAGAACAACAAAATGTGGACCATAACCGCACATTAGAAGATGTTGTATCAAATCTTATCCAGAGAGAAGAACATGTGCTCACGCTTAAAGAAACGAGTCGTCAACGAGAGAACCAGATAGAGTTTGAGAAAAACAACCTTATTGATCTTCTCACGGCCCTAGCCCACCTCAATAATCATTTGACTCAATTGGATAAGAATTGCAAGAGCCTTGTGATAAAAATTGAGAACAATACAGAGGAAACTAAAAATCAGATAACAAGGGTTAGTCATCTTGAACAAGAAATACCTGCTCTGAAAGAAGATGTGGAAAGAACAGAAAATTCAAAACATCAACTTGAAGAAGAAAAGGCCACTATAGATAAGAAGATCAGGGCATTAACAGAAGAACTGCATCAAACTGAGGGTGCACTGTCTGAGGCTAAAGAACAGTGGGAAAAGTTTAGCTCACGTCTACTCTCTTTGCAGGAGTT